>Ga0187848_10001221_pt1 | contig 22317 bp, 24 predicted proteins | sample June2016WEW_4_40_FD_132424 | JGI IMG/M metagenome (GOLD analysis project Ga0187848, IMG submission 132424) | Peatland microbial communities from SPRUCE experiment site at the Marcell Experimental Forest, Minnesota, USA - June2016WEW_4_40 | ecosystem: Environmental > Terrestrial > Soil >... | reverse complement strand
TTATAATAAACAAGTATGCCTTTGACCTGGATAGCGTCCGTTTCGACTATGACATCGCGGTTTAGGAAAGGCTCAAAAATGTTCCCTTCCAACTTATTGAACCTCCAAAAAAGAAAAAGGGAAAAATTGCGGGTGACATAACCACTTTCCAGTAGTTTGTTTAAACATGTTTATACACAGTCAGCTATGTTCTGCTCTGGATCATTCAAATTAGCATTGACTCGCATAAATGACTCTTAATGGAGAAACGGTTTTAATACACTTCCGCTTTATTGGTTAATTGACTTTTCATTAACTCTGCAGCGTCGCGTTAATACCCTTCACGGGTACACCTTCAGAGTCTGCTTCTTAGCGATAGGACGTGTTTTGCTTAAAACGACAAATCCTTAATGAATTGGAGTCAGAGTCATGATTTAGTGCTCTGTCTCTAATTTTGGTGCTGTTATCGCTTGGTGCTGCGCTCCTATTGTTTAACTGTTTTAGTTTTGTTGTTTTAACGTTGTTGACGGGTTTGGGGCTGACTTTTGTACAGCTTGATTTAGGTTCCTTTTTTGGTTCTGGGTTTGCTTCTTTTGCAGGTTGAGTCAAAAAAAGTCAATAAAAGTCAAAGAAAGCCCGGAAAAGTCTTGGAAAGTTGAGGTTGAGTTTGCTGTTTACTTGAAAAGTCGGCTTTAATTGGTCGTTTAAGATATAGGTCAACGTTTCACAAGCTGAAGTGACGGAGAATCCGCGACTTTTATGTTGTTCATTAAAAGATAATCGTGCACCCTGTTTTTTACACAGCAGCGCATCCTAACCAGGTTCGCCCTGTATCATACGAGCTCTCTGAGACCCATAACGCGTCTTGAAGGCACATAGCTTTCAGCTATATAACCGCCTCTTAGAAGGTTCGCGAGCATAAGCGCATCAATCTTGTCTGTCTTGAGCTTCGCAGAAGCAATCGCCTTCGTCTTTGGGGGATTAGAAAGCACAACCTTGTGACGCCTAGACAGTATTTCATAAAGCCAATACCAGGTGGAAGATGACTCCATCACCATGTCTGCGTTGCTCAGCTTGTTTGAGAATTCCTCTATATTTCCCGGCTCGTTCTCTATTCTTACCTGTTTTTCAATTACTCCATTTTCATCGACAATGGCTACTTCAGTATATTTTTTATGTACATCCAAACCGACGAACATACGCATACAATCGTCTGGACAACTAATATCATTCTTGTTCACGTTCGATTAGGGACAAGCCAGCACGCGCAACTCTTTTACATGTTCATTGGTTTTGGAGTAGCTTTGGTTTTTTACGCAATTAATGACAACTCAACAAATAAACACCTTCTCGCTTTGTTGGGGTTCTATATTTTTAGCTTTTTGGCTGGAAGAATGGTAGCTACTTCCTTGAAATTTGTGCTGGAAAGGCTTTGTCGACTGTATTTACAATGTTACTTACCTCTTGCTTTCAGAGACAAACTCGGGGTTTCAAAGTAAACAAGTAAGTTAGGACTAGAGAGCTTAGGAGTTACCCCTAAACTAATTATCGTAAGTTGCTGGCTGGTTCATTATCATCTTAAATGCGCGCATCTATATGAAGTCCGCACGCGCTGCTTAACGTCTTCAAACAAAAATTTATGGACTTTTCACACACCTATGTGAAGCCCTTTAGTTAGCTTGCCTTTTTCATGTTTCCTCGCTTCCTCTTAATTCCCCATTTTCCTTTCAGTCGATTGAGGCATACACCTATTCGCCCACACTAAAGAGGCAAGATGGCTACGCATCCAGGCTTCCTCAATCAGTCTGACGCCCACCAATGCGGACAGTGTGAAAAACGTGGAAAGTTCAGGTCCTATTAAGCTTCGAAACCTTCTCTGGGACCCACTCAATCTACGTTTATTTGTTTATTCAGATGTGTATTGCTGGTTGGGCTTTTCTAAAATTGGTGTTCAGAAGAAAAAGAGTTTGAAGTAAGACAGCTAAAAAAGGATTTATAAATTCAAACTTTGCCAACTAACCTACTTTATATGAATAAAAATTGATTAATAGACCTTAGTCTTTTGGAACCTTGTCTTATGCCTAAGCAATGGTGGATAGAAATTTTTACAAAAAATGAAATTAAACTTGACTAATCTACTTCTTATGCCTTTTGATTCTTTCTTGTCTTTGGGTTTTCTTGCGCCAGTCTTTCTTTCGCTGAGTCTGCATGGAGAACCTTTCTTGGCGGGGCATGTCTAGTTTTCTGTAATGTGAAATGTTGAGGTAAAATGTTTCGTAGTCTATTTTGTTTGCTTTTAAATCTTCAAGGTTCTGGTTTAGATCCTTTTTCGCCTGCGCATCAGTTACTGCGTCGAACGTGTCTGAGTAAACAAGGTAGGCAGCATGGAATTGGAAGTGTGAAGGGTCATCGACTAAAAGTTTCTCTATTTGGGGTGCTGATTGGTTATTGTTGTTTTGTTCGTTTGGTGGTTGAGTCATGTTTATCCAGCTTTTGATTAAAGCAATGTTGTTTTTCCCTCTTTTATAGGTGTGCCCGTAAGAAACAGTTTTGGTTAATGCTTGGTTGGTAAGCTTGTGTTTCTGCTATTAGAAATAGAGCCAAAAAACGGGAAGGTACGCCAATTTTGTTGATGATTCTACCTAAATTGAAGGTAGAGGGTAGAGAAGGTACCTTTTTAGCTAGTGGAATTAGACCTAAAAATTAGGCAAGATAGTTGCAATATCGATAGGAAAATTAAATTGTACTTTTTTAGAGGTGCTGCCTTATTTTTTCAACATCCGCATCCAGTAATTTAGCAGCTCGGAAGCCATGTTCATGAAGAAGCTGACTTGAGGGTTTCATTGGAATAACATGGGCATGCAAGTGGAAAACGACTTGTCCAGCATCTTCCCCGTTGTTCTGGACTATCCTGATGCCTTCAATGCCTGTTGCATCTTTAACAGCTTGCGCTATCTTCTTGACTATCTTGAACAGGTAAGCTGCTTCTTCCGATGGAATCTCGTAAATGTTCTCGTAATGCTTTTTTGGAGCCACAAGCGTGTGCCCAACGTTTACGGGGCGGTTACTCAAAAAAGCCACTACTTGTTCGTCCTCGTAAACTATGCTTGCGGGGGCTTCTTTGCGCGTTATCTGGCAGAATACGCATTCAAACATAAGAGTCATACCTTTCAACGTTTAAAGGTAGGATTAGCTTTAATAGAATTTCTATCGTTAATAATACTTTATGGAGACTTTAGTTGACGACATAGGCAGTTTCCCGTTGCCGTTTGGAGTTGGAAGAGAAGGCTTTAGCAGGGCGTATCAGCTTGCAAGAGAAGCAATTTTCCAAGGCAAGGATATAACGAAGGATACTTTTTTACAAAGCAATTTCAGCCAAATAGTGCTTGATTCATTTAGGAAAAAAGTTGCTTCGGGCTTAGATGTTGTGAACTTTCCTCAACAGTACGATGGGATAAAGCAAGTCGGCGATGTAATCCACTTAGCAATGGCAAATGGTTCCTTTGTTGTTGACCAAGACAAAGCGGTTTTGCCCGAAGTACACTTAATCAATCAACAAGCCAAAGTATTAAGCGAAGAATGCGGCAAAAAAATCCAGTTGCGTGTTTCAGTTTTTGGTCCTCTTGAGCAGTATTTGCACGAGGTTGGAAAAACAGCTTACGCTGATGTACTGGACGGTTTTGCGGAGACAATTAGGCGGTTTGCAAAAAACGCCCTCTTAAACAACAAGTACATCGAAACCAAAGTAATTTCTATTGACGAGCCAAGCTTCGGCTTCAACAACATCCAAGCCACACCTGACTTGATTTGCGAAGTACTTAAGAAAGCATTTGATTTCCAAGGAGCCGTAAGGCAGATTCACTTGCATTCAGCTTGGGGAATTCACGATTTGCTTTGCGTTAAAAACCTTGATGTGTTATCGTTTGAGTATGCGGCTTCGCCAAGCAACATTGAATCAGTTCCTAAAAGCTTGCTGGAGAAAGCGGATAAGCAAATCAGGGTGGGCGTTTCCAGAACAGACATTGACAGCATTTTAGCCGAACTCTATGAGAAGGGCGTCGCTAAACCTTCAGCTGAGCAATTGGTTGAGCCAGAAGAAACAATAAAGAAAAGATACAAAGTTGCCAAAGAAAAATACGGCGACCGAATGACGTTTACGGGTCCAGACTGCGGTTTAGGCGGCTGGCCTAGCCAAGAAGGGGCTCAACTTTTGCTGGAGCACACGGTGAAAGCAGTAAAAGCAGCTTCAAGCGGACTAGCATAACTGCTTTCTTATTTCCCGATTAAAAAGTCAAAAACTCATCTTTTTCTGACAAAGTCAATAAACTTTAACATGCTGACATACGGCAAAAAGGAAAAGAAAGAAAAAGGTTTGCTTACTCTGGTTGTTCAGACGGTTGTTGTGACGGTGGTTGTGGTGACGGTTCCATTTTTGCCATTGGTCTTTTCTTTGCTGCCTGTGCCTGTTGTGCCGTAGTTAGATCTTTGAAGCCGTAGGTTCCAACTGGAGGCCAGCCTGCTTCCGGCATGACCGCTGGCACTAACATGATTGTGTTTGTTTGTGATTGCTGACCTAACTCGTAGAGTATGTTCATCCATCTAAGTCTTAGTCCTTCTGGGCTTGCCTCGTACGCTTTTGCTGCTTCAATCATTTTTTGTGAAGCTTCGAACTCAGCTGTGGCTAAGGTAACTCTTGCCATGCGTTCTCGTTCAGCTTGTGCTTGTCGGCTCATGGCGTCTTGCAGGTTACTTGGTATTATGACATCTCGAACTTCGACGGAGGTGACTTTGATTCCCCACGACTCAGTCTTTTCGTCGATAATTTCTCGCAGGCGCGCTCCGACTTTTTCGCGTTCAGCAAGCAACTCGTTGAGGCTAACTTTACCGATGACTTCCCGAAGGGTTGTTTGCGATGCCAATTGAGTAGCTTGATAGTAGTTTTCAACTTGCAACACCGCCTTCTCCAAATCCACAGGCCGCATGTACAATACTGAATCAACGTTTACTGGAACGTTGTCTTTGGTTAAAGTTGACTCAGTGCGGAATTGTATAGTATCTAGTCTTGTGGAGATTTTTAGGGGCGCCCTGTCAATTAATGGAATAAGATAGATAATTCCAGGACCCTTCAAACCTACGTAGCGTCCGAGCCTCAAAACTGGCATTCGTTCCCACTCTCTCAGAACACGAATACCGCTTAACAAGAAAAGTACAACAACAATACCTATGAATCCTATGACAGGAGCTAAAACGTTTACCGACATTCAATTCACACCTTCAATAAGTATTCTACACTCTGGAGAGTTAAGCTTTTTGCTCGGCTAGTTTAACTACAAGATACACGCCTTCCATGCTCACAACTTCCACCGCTTGGCCAGTAGCTATTGTTGTATCTTTGGCGGTGGCTTCCCAAAACTCACCCATAACGCGGACTTCACCTTTAGGTTTAAGGTCACTTGTTACTATACCTCTGGCACCGATTAAGGCTTCTTTGCCTGTTTTTACCCGCCTAAACTGAGCCTTGACCCCCGCATAAAATATCAACGCTATAATCAATGCTACGACAAAGAGAGTTATTGCAAGGGAACCTTCAACTGGAATAGCTATCCCAAAATACGTTATTCCTAAAACGGCTGCAACTAAGAGAATTGCCCCAATGGCTACTAAAACCCCAATGATGAAAGCAAGCGAAGCGTGCATTTAAATCACTTTAATATTGGATAGGTAGAATTTACTTATAAGTTAAGTACATAGCCGAATTAAAAAAAAATAAAAAAGGTTGCTCCTTTCGTTAATCGAAAACAGATGGGAAAGGAGCCATTGAAGCAACAGCGCTTGCATTGCTGAGTTGAGGCATCGGATAAGGTGAACGCCGAAGTGGCGGTGGGCGCATTGGTGTCGGCGGTTCTATCTCTAATGGGGAACGGTTTATCAGTCTTCTTCGCCTCCGTGAAGGGTTGGGGTAATTGTGACTTCCATCAGGTTTTCTCGTCGGATGATGGTTAGCTTGGTTTCTTTATCTATAACGTCTTCTGAAAGTAGTCTTGGTAGGTCGTAGAAGTCGGTGACAGGTTTGCCGTTGAATTTTACTAGTACATCGCCCATAGCTAAGCCTGCTTTGCGCGCTGGTGAGCCCGGTTCAACGGAGAAAATCATTACTCCGCTTTCCTGTTCTAAGCCTGCTTGATCAGCGATTTCCTCTGGAATAGTCACGGTATTTGCGATTATGCCAAGGTAACCTTTTTGGGCTACTTTTCCAGTCATTAGTCTGTCAGTGACTGCTTTTACCTTGTTTATTGGAATAGCGATGCCTCTTTGCCAAACATAAGCTGCGTTTATACCGATGATTCTGCCTTCCACATCTACGAGTGGACCGCCGCTGAAGCCTGGATTAAGCTGCGCATCGGTGGCGATTACGTTTTCCATTTGTGTTCCACGCCAGCCTCTAAGAGTGCTGTTTACGTTAGTTACGATGCCGGTGGTGGCGGTCGGTTGATTTCTATTGAACGGGTTAGCAAGTGCCAAAACATATTGACCCACGCTTAGTTTTTCTGAATCGCCCAGTTCTATGGGTGTAAATTCGCCTTTCTCCGCCTTTATCAAGGCTATGTCATTGTACGGATCCGATCCAACGATTTTTGCATTAAAGGTTTTTTCTCCTTGACCTATTTTGATTGCGTTGCATCCTGCGAGAACATGGTTGCAGGTTACGATGTAGCCGTCTTTGGTTAAGACGACGCCTGTGCCGTGTGACATTTGCGATTTTACGCTAACTACTGACTGTGAAATTTTCTTGATTAGCATGCTTGTTGCTTCTGAGAGCGATTTCAAAACTTCAATTGGATTAGATATTTGAGTCATTTTGTTTTTCACCACAAGGTACTATAGCAAAATAGTATTTGTTGACTAAGGAACAGCCATAGTCAGTCACGAATTCTACAGGAGGGTTCAACGATGAAGGCTTGTTTTCCTAAACAATATGTATTATCCATAGTGTTTTCAGCATAGGCGGGAGGTCGGTTCAATTTGTTCGAGAAATTAGTATCTAAATGAGGAGAAGGATAGGTTAGTTTTTAGCTAAAGTGATTACTTAAAAGAAATCAAAAGCATAGCTTTTTTCACAGCACAAAAACCTTTAGAAACCACACAAACGCTAGCATATTTGTGGGAATAATGGAGTCAGTTAGCACTATGGTCATACTTAGAATCCGAACGCACTGCCCCAGCTCCGTGAGAGTTGATCCGAGCACCGTTTGATCTGTTGAAACAGACATCGTTCGCCCGAAACATACGTAGTAGGCAAAGCCGTGTGAGTGAGTCTCGGTATCGGCTGTGGAAGACCAGAACCATGGATATGCCGTGTACGAATCGGTTGAAGTGGCGCGGGGTTCGGGACTCAGGGTTTTGCTTGCCTCTTCAGGCTTGCTTCACCAGAACGTGCAACAAGTCTGCTTTGGTTACTATTCCTATCACTCGTTGCGGATTTTCTGGGTCCAAAACGAGTACCCGCCCTGTTTCCTGTTTGCTCATTTTTTTATATGCATCCAACGCAGTCTCCCCAGGATAAACTACATCAAGGTTTGGCCTTGCTATAGCACCAACAAAAGTCTGGTCTCTCTTCTTTTTATCCACAAACGAAACTTCTTCGATGGTTACAATGCCGACGAGCTCATCTTTTTCATTCGTCACGGGGTACCCTCCATGCTGCTCCGCCGCCATCAGCTCCAAAAGTTCGCTAACAGTCATATTACTAGGCACAGATCGGACTTTTCTCGTCATGATTTCCTCAACCTTGACATTGGCAAGCAAATCCGTCTCCCTCAGCAATCGAGCTGGAATAAAACCTAGGGTTTCCTCAAGTTTACCGGCCGCGCGAAGGGCTTCTGTTCGTTTCTTTATGGCTGGTCCAATCACACGCTCAAACACTTTTGGCTCCTCTTCAACAGCACGTAAGTTGATAACTCCCTTTTCTGCTGCATCGAAAAAGAAGTCTTCTCCAGTTTTGGTTCGTATAATTACCACAGACCAGTCCGTGAGCGGGAAAGCACGTCCAATTGAGATATCCGCAAATTCAGAAGTGAAATCTACGCATGTTCTGCAGCTGGGCAAAATCTTGCTCTGAAGCTCTTCAAACGGAATGTTTATTGATTCCTTTTCTGTCTGGACAACTAAATCTTTTGAGAGGCGCATTTGCTTAATGTCTGAAGGCTTAATATTGTAGGTTTTTGTTATGTATTCCATCAACGGCTTAAGTGAGAAAGTACCAAAACAGAAGAGACCTATGACTATCTTCAAGTTTCCGCTAATCTTGTGTTGCCATGCTCCCAACTTACGGAGAGCAAGCACATGACAGGGTACGCCGACAAAGGCGATTTTCGTTTTTCCATATCCCATTACAGCTGTCCCATAAGCTCTGGCGACTGCTGAGGGAAAGAACTTCGTACCGACCGCTGAAAGGATGTCATCTGGTACCACGGCCACCATGGGCTTAGTCTTTGTTGGGTCTCCAAGCTCAGCTTGGGAAACTATAGCACTGTCGAAAATTTTGTTTTCGACGCCGTAAGTCAAGAGGGCGGTTACAACCCCTGCGCCCCTACATTGTTCCCTGAGCTTTGGGTCCGCCGCTTGTGCAAGGTACATTTGTCTGTAATAGCCTATTGCTTCATTCTTGATCGGTGCATCCGAAACTGCTTGTAGGCTTCTTAGCAAAAGGGCCTCAGAGTGAGGACACACTGCATAACAGATTGGGCAGAGATCCAAATCATCTGCACAATTATGTAAACGTTTAACCTTATCATCCTCAATCTGCAGTGCCCCAACTGGGCATGCCACCTCACAAGCTCCACAAGCCGTGCAAAAGCCCGAGTTTATGATTTTCGTCTTCAAAGCATTGTAAGCTATGAGTGAATCACTTTTCGATTCCACGATTATCCCCATATAATTGATGGCTTTTGGATTTTAAATACGTAACTCAAGTAAACGTTGTATATTAAGCTAGTTGGGACTCAGGTTCACCGCAGCGCTGCAAGATGTCAGACATGATCTTTAAGGATTTTCTGTTCGGATGGCACTCGTCTTCGTTAGTTGAATTCATGTGGCAGTCCCTGCGCTACATTCTATGAAAAATTGCACAGTTTCAAACCAATATATGGTGAATGGTTTCTTGCATTTTGGATTTCGGCAAACATGATTCTCTTAAATTACGTCGCCAGCGACCTTGCTCTTTTAGGGCTTTTCCAAAGAAGCAGCGGGATGTCGACTATCTACTCGGCTTTCGGGTTTTCAAAATGAGAAAATCAAGCAGGTTGGAAAAAAAGTTTCAAGTACGGCAAAATGGCCTGCCTAATTCAACTTTACAAACTATTTTTCAGTCAAAAATATAATCTTTATTTAGAGCACAAAACCTTTAGAAACCACATAAACCATAGCATGTTTGTGGAATAATGGAGAAAGTGTGGGAAGAACTTAAAAAAATCGAAGCTCAAGCAGAGCAGATCCGTAACGAAGCGCAGGATAAAGCCAAAAAGATGACTGATCTCGCACAGAAAGAATCGGAAGAGTTGTTGGCCAACAGCGCAACTTACGCTGAGGAGGAGGCACAGCAGCTTTACATGAACACAATTCAGGAAGCTAATCGCAACCGTGACGAACTGCTGAAAGCAAACCAAGTAGCCGCAGATAAACTGAGAGTGCAAGCGGAAAAACATATGGAATCAGCAATCACTAAAGTTGTGAACACAGTGATTGAGGAAACCCAACCTTGAGCCAGACAACACTATATGCGGGTGTTCTAGCCAAAATCGGGGCAGAAAGAAGCAAACTTCTAAGCGAAGTTAAACTCAAAACGCTAACTGAAAGCAGAGACCTCTCCGCATTCGCAGCTCAACTCCGAGAAACCAGTTACCAAGTGCAAATAGCTAAAGTGCCCTTGCCACTTACAAGCCGCAAACTCGAAAGAGCATTCAATGAAAATCTCATTGAATCTTATGAAAAAATATTCAAAAACTCGCCTAAAAACGCAACAAAATATCTTAACTTGTACCCTTTAAGGTTCGAAGTGGAAAACATCAAGGCGCTCATAAAAGCAGTCAACGCTAACCTAAGCCTTGAGCAAAAGCTAGCCAAAATATACCTTTCTATAGAAGATTATCTGAAAAAATCTTCAGTCATTGAGGAAGCTGTTAAAGCTCCAACTGTAAAACAAGTAGTGAATGCCCTTAAGAGCACAGAGTACGTTTCATGCTTGAATATGGGACTGCAAAATTATGAGGAAACCGGTTCAACCGCACGTTTTGATGTGCTTCTTGATAAGGTATTTTACGAAAAACTCTATGACAGTTACATGTTACTTCCCAAAAAAGAGAAGCCACATGCACATTTTTATGCAAGCACAGAAAACGATAGCTTCACATTGCTGACGCTTCTGAGGGGAAAAACCCTAAACTACGATGCCAACTGGCTGCGACTAGCAGTGCCTCATAATAATTTTGATCTTTCTATGGAAACTGTTGAGGCTTTATTATCGGCAGCTGATTTCGAATCAGCCCTCAAAATTGCCCTCGAGAGCCATTACGCTAAGTTCTTTGTTAAAGCTCAAAATTCAGAAGAAACGGTAGCAAACGCTGAAAAGGTCTTCAAGAGAGCAGTTTTTCAACATGCTAAAGCAAGCAGGATTGGTGAAATTTTCAACATTGGTGCACCACTTGCCTTCATGACACAAAAAGAAGCTGAAATACATAATCTTATTGCTACAAGTTCGGGTGTGGAAGCGGCAGTGAACCCTGAGGAGATACAGGGTCAGCTGTCACTTTAAGCCTGTTTTCCCTCAAAGACGACTTCAGTGTAGACATGGTTCTGCTTAAATGGGTTAAACACTGTTCCAGTGCCTTCATAGAACTTGCTGAACCACTCGTAGAAGTGCAATCTTAGCGTATGAATGAAAACGATTAATCCTTCAAGCCCGATCACGAAAATATTTCCGACGACGATGATTATACCGCTAATAATCAACGCTGGAATCGAAGCAAAGCCTACCAAGCCGGCGACAGTGTATACTACAAGGAGTAATGCCCAGTGAGCCATAAGCAAAGCAAGAATTCGCGTGTAAGAAATAGAATTGCTAAGCAAGCGAGTAACTAAGTCTCCGCCCTCGAAAATTCTTTCTCCTAACGAGTTCTCTTCACCTTTCTGTTCAATTTCAGGGCCAACGGCACCCCATGAAAATTTTTCTAAACTCATAAAAATTGGCTTACCGCAAACCAAAACCACAAACGGTACAATCAACAGCAATATTGGACCCGAAAACCACAAGCCAATATTTAACTTGTAAACTACGATAAGATAAACTGCGCCAAGATAGAACGCTATTTTAGGTACCGCCGTAAAAACTGCGTCAGTTACGTTATGCTTAATCAGAAAGTTCACCATTTCCAAAACCAAGCCGCTGGTGATTTGTATTACGCCTACGGCAAGGGCGAAAATTAGGAAATCAAAGATATTATTAAACGGGCTGAACCATAAAGGAGCAAACAACTCCTTACCAAAAAACTCGCCATACAGTCCCCCCATGATAATGGCGCTGGCGCCGCAGACAGCCATAATCCAGCATACATTTTTAATTGCTTGATTCTTTTTAATCAGTATTGCAAGTGTTAACCCGCCGACCAGTAGGATTAAGCCGTGTCCAACGTCGCCGAACATTAACCCGAAAATAATCGGGAACGTTATTGCAATAACTGGCGTTGGATCCAGCTCGTCGTAATGTGGTAGACCCCAAAGCTTAGTGAGCTCTTCAAAAGGCTTGATAAATCTGTTGTTGCTAAGCTTTGTAGGGGGGTCTTGATCCTGAACTGGCTCATTCTGTAGCACTAAAGCTTTTTCTCCTAGCATCCCATGGATTTTTTCCGTAAGCGCATGGAAATTTTTCTCCGGCACGAACCCTTTAACTGTCGCAAGCCGTCCAGACCGACGTATCTTTTTTTTCGCATTTAGCAATGCAAGAATGTTTTCATTGCTTTCTTTCCATGAGACAAGTTTATTCATGTTTTCTTTGCTTAGTTTATTTAGTGAGTCAAAAAACGCTTTTTCTTTGCGCGTGTTCTCTTTTAATCGATGATTAACTTCATTGAGCGCTTGAGCCACATCATGCGGTAAATCCTTAGGAATCGCAAAGGTTTCAGCGTGGTGTAGCTTCAGGATTTTCTCGACGTCTGCGCCTTGTTTGCTTGGCACAGCTAAGGATACAAAGTCAGTTTCCTTGGTTAAGTAGTAGCGATGCAGAATGAGCGAAAAGTCTGTAAGTGCCGTTTTTAATCCAGCGAAGTTTTTATGTGGCACGCTGGCAAAGGCAACACGTATTAATTTCAGTTCTTCCATGGCTGCAAGGTCTGCTTTCATCTTATCCATTGTTGTCAGCATGTCTTTGATGCGGTTAAGCTGTGCAGTTTTTTCTTGCAGACTGGATAGAGAGGTGTTGATGTCGTCAACTTCCTTTTTAAGCGTCAAGACTTGTTGGCAAGTGTATTCTGAGAGGGCTTGCCAATTTTCCGCGGTTACTTGTGTTCTATTTGGTTGTGATACTCTGAAAACGTCGAAGATGCCTGGTTTTTCTTGGCAAAGTTGTTTGATTAACTCGTTGACGTTTGTGAGGGACTCCTCAGCCTTCTGGATGTTCTCGCTGTAGTCGGTAAGGCTTGCGTCTTCAGTTGCTTGTTCTATGTGGAATTCTCCAAAGCTGCTTAGCGTTTGTAGTACTGATTCAACGTCTTGTTTAACGCATATTATTGATGTGTCGCTCATTCTTTCTGGTCGAAACATCTATGTTCTAACAAAATGTTGATTAACTAGAAATTAAAGTTTTATTGGGCGATAGCATGCTCGGTTACGTTATCGGCGACAGCGACATGATTACTGGGTTCAGACTGGTCGGCCTTAAAGGCGCCGAAGTAAATTCAGTTGATGAGGCATGGCAAGCTTTAGACAAAGCGCTTGTCCGCAATGATCTGGCAATTATAATCGTAAGCGAAGAATTCTCCACTCAACCACAAATGCATGAGGCTATCGAAAAAATTCGCCGCGAACGCAAGAGCACCTTAATTGTGGAGATGCCTGGAAGCAGGGGAAAACCGAGTCAAGTCCATATGTCTGACCTCATCAGCAAAACTTTAGGCGTTAGAATATAAAAGGTGGATTAAAAAAGTGAGTATTAAAGATGGTCTTTCCGCGATTGCAAACGAAGTTTTAGGGGACGTGCAAAAAGAATCAGAAGCCATAATCTTATTTGCTGAAAATCAAGCTAAAGAAACCTTAAAAGCAGGAAAAGAGCGGGCGGTCCAAAACTACCAGACTTTAATGAATCAGGCGACAGCTAAAGCAGAAGGCGAAAGGCGAAAAATCGTTTCTTTAACTGAAGTGGAAATGAGGAATCGCCTGCTTCAAGCAAAAGAAGGCTTAGTTGACACTACTTTCTACAAAGCCCTTGTTAAACTTAAGGATTTCGTAACGACTAAAGAATACCATGGCTATCTCCTGAACCTTATAAAAAAAGCGGCTGGAAGAATCGCCCAAAAAAATCTCGTTATACGAGTCAACGCTAAAGATAAAGGGTGGTTAACGCAAGACATGCTGAACCGTTTATCCATGAAGCTACATTATGAAATAAAACTATCAGAACAAACAGAAGATTTCATTGGGGGATGCAAAATCGAAACCTTAGACGGCAAAATAACCTACGACAGCACTATCGATAATCGATTAAAAGAACTCAAGCCAACTTTACGGGTTGAAGTGGCAAAAATATTGTTTAAGAAGGAGGCATAGAAAGATGCCCGCTAAAGGTAGCGTAATCCGAGTTGCAGGACCAGTCGTCGAAGCCAAAGGAATGTCACAAGCCGTAATGTACGAACTGGTTGAAGTAGGTAATAAAGGCTTAATAGGTGAAATTATTCGTTTAGAAGGCGCACAAGCCACAATTCAAGTTTATCAAAATACAACTAGCCTTAAACTTAACGAGCCCGTTTTAGGTACTGGAAGTCCACTTTCAGTAGAACTGGCTCCAGGCCTCGTTGGCACTGTTTTCGATGGTATACAAAGACCGCTAGAAGTGTTAAGAGGCCTTACAGGTGCCTTCATCAAAGGTGTACACGGTGTAACACCTCTTTCAAGAGACAAAAAGTGGCCTTTCAAACCAACAGCTAAAGTTGGAACCAAACTTGCAGGCGGCGATATCCTCGGAACAGTAGCAGAAACTGCTTTGGTTGAACATCGTGTACTTGTTCCACCTAACATTCAGGGTAAACTGGTTGATATTGCGCCGCAAGGGGACTACACAATTACGGAGACAATTGCCACCTTAGAAGCAAGTGGCACAAAAATTGAAGTGCCAATGCTGCAGAAGTGGCCTGTAAGAAGGCCTAGGCCTCATAGTCGAAGGCTTCCTCCATCTGTTCCTTTAATTACTGGTCAGCGCATAATTGACACGTTCTTCCCAATTGCGAAGGGTGGAAGCGCTTCGATTCCAGGCGGTTTCGGTACTGGAAAAACCGTTACTCAGCAGCAACTCGCCAAATGGTCAGACGCGAATATTATAATTTACGTGGGCTGTGGAGAACGCGGCAACGAAATGGTGGATGTGCTGACTAGCTTTCCAGAGTTAATTGATCCTACTACTGGTCACCCGCTTATGGAGAGAACAATACTGGTCGCTAATACAAGCAACATGCCAGTCTCGGCACGGGAAGCCAGCATTTACACGGGCATAACTATCGCTGAATACTACCGAGATATGGGTTACACCGTGGCTTTAATGGCGGATTCTACAAGCAGGTGGGCTGAAGCGCTAAGAGAGGTTTCAGGAAGGCTGGAAGAGATGCCTGCTGAAGAAGGTTTTCCAAGCTACTTGCCGTCAAGGTTAGCTGAATTTTACGAGCGCACAGGTGTCGTGGAAACTTTAGGTTCAGATAGACGTTTAGGGTCAATTTGTGCGATTGGAGCAGTTTCTCCTCCTGGTGGAGACTTTTCTGAGCCTGTGACACAGCATACTAAACGTTTCACGCGCGTTTTTTGGGCTTTAGACGCTGAATTAGCGGATGCTAGACATTACCCCGCGATTAATTGGATGCAAAGTTACAGCGGTTACATTAGCGAACTTGCGGGTTGGTGGCATGACAAAGTTGACAAAGAATGGAACAGCTATAGAGAGGAAGCGATGCGCATTTTACAGGCTGAGGACGACTTGAAAAACATCGTTAAGCTCGTTGGTCCAGAAGCTCTGCCTGACAAGCAGCGCTTAATATTAGAGACCGCCAGAATAATTCGAATAGCTCTCTTGCAGCAGAACGCTTTGGACCCAATTGATACTTACAGTTCTCCTCAAAAACAGTTCAAAATGCTAAAAATAATAGTGAATTTTCACAGATATGCTGACCGCGTTGTAAGTAGAGGGGCACCAATATTCAAGGTTACACAGTTGCCAATGATGAATGAGATAATGCGTATGAAAATGACAGTAACAAACGATAAAGTTAGTGTTTTAGATGATTTGGAGAAAAAGATGCAACAACATTTCGAAGAGTTAGAGGCAAGTTTGAGGTAAAAATATGTCAGGATTAGGTTTAGAGTATAAAGGTGTCGCTTCAATTTCCGGTCCGATTATCGTAGTGGAAAACGTGCAAGACGTAGGTTACGATGAGCTTGTTGCGGTGAAAACGCAAACTGGAGAAATACGGTTAGGCAAAGTTATTCAAGTAACTCAAAAAGCCGTAACCGTGCAGGTTTTCGAAGGCACAACAGGCTTGTCGCCGTCAGAAACGCGCACACGATTTCTAGGAAAACCCCTGGAAGTGCCCGTATCAACCGAAATGCTTGGGCGCGTAATGAACAGCTTCGGTGAACCAATAGACGGCCACCCGAGATTCTTCACTGAAGAAAGACGCGATGTCAACGGTTTCCCATTGAATCCCACTGCCCGAGAATACCCAAGGGACTTCATTCAAACAGGCATATCTGCAATTGACGGCTTAGACAGCCTTGTAAGAGGCCAGAAACTCCCAATCTTTAGTGGACCAGGCTTATCTCATAATGAACTTGCCGCTCAAATTGTTAGGCAAGCAACCATTCGAGGTCAAGGCGAAGAATTTTACATCGTTTTCATCGCCATGGGTCTTGAACATGATGACGCAGCCTTCTTCAGAAGAAGCTTCGAGGAAACAGGCGCAATAAAAAACGTTGCAATGTTCCTCAATTTAGCCGACGACCCACCTGTAGAAAGAATCATCACACCCAGAGCTGGCCTAACACTAGCTGAGTATTTAGCGTTTGATCAGGATTCACATGTACTAGTCATCTTAACTGATATGACCAATTACTGCGAAGCCCTGCGTGAAGTCAGCGCCTCAATGGAAGAAGTTCCCAGCAGAAAAGGTTATCCCGGCTACATGTATAGTGACCTTGCAAACATATACGAACGAGCAGGCAGAATAAAAGGTAAGAAAGGTTCAATCACGCAGATGCCTATCTTGACCATGCCAAATGACGATATCACTCATCCAATTCCTGACCTTACTGGCTATATCACTGAAGGGCAAATTGTCTTATCACGCAATTTGGAAAAGCAGAGTATCTATCCCCCAATCTATATTACCACAAGTTTATCCAGATTAATGAAGGACGGCATCGGTAAAGACCGCACACGAGAAGATCACTCTAACGTTGCAAGCCAATTATATTCCGCTTATGCACAGTACAATGCCGTGAAATCTCTGGTTACCATCATCGGCGAGGAAGGATTAGGAACCAAAGACAAAGAATACCTACGCTTCGGTGAACGTTTCGAGCGGACCCTCGTTAATCAAGGCAAAAACGAGAACCGATCAATTGAGCTGACACTTTCTATTGCTTGGGATACCCTTTCAGTTTTGCCAGATGAAGAATTAACAAGCATACGCCCTGAATTCATCAAGAAGTATTACCCAAAAATCGTTAACGAGGTAAAGTAAGCTCAATGTCTCTTGAAAACGTTAGCCCAACAAGAATTAACCTGATACGAACAAAAAAAACCTTGAGTCTAGCAGAGTCTGGGCGGGATGTACTTGAACGTAAACGTGACATTTTGCTCCGCGAACTAAGAAATAGCATTTACGAAGCTGAGAAAGCCCGTGAGGAATTATTGAAAGCTCTTGCAAAGGCTTACCAAAGCCTAAAGGAGGCAAATATGGCTAAGGGTTCGGAAACTGTTGCCAACGTTGCTTTGGGCTCAAGCTATGAGGCCGGTTTCCTCTTGGGCTTCAAAAGTATCATGGGTGTAAGCGTTCCTAATGTAGACTTTCAAATCGAAACTGACGCGAAGCCTGATTACGGTTTCGCCAATACTAGCGCGGAACTGGATAAAGCGTTTAAGCAGTTCTATGGTGTGCTGGAGTTAATTGCTGATTTAGCTAGGGCTGAGGGTACCACATTTCAGATTGCTTACGATGTGGGAAGGACGCAGCGTCGGGTGAACGCGCTGAATTACGTTCTCATCCCCATGTATCGCAATATTACTAAGAAGATTGCACTCGTTTTGGAAGAAAAAGATCGAGAAGAGTTTGTTAGAACTAAACGGATTAAGCATATGATTAGGGGGCGCGAATAATTTGAATTTGACTTTGAATTTTAAAAATATTCAAAAAATTTTGATTCCTATTGATGGGTCAGATTACAGCATGCGTGCAGCAGAGCACGGTATAAGTATTGCCAAAATGCTTAATGCCAAAATCATAGTAGTTTACGTGATTGACGACATTGTTCTTGACCAATTTTCCAAAATAAACGAACGCGAGAATGTTGAACGAGAGCTAAAGAAAGATGGTCAAAGATACATCAAATATGTTCTCGGTTTAGCAGAGAAAGAAGGCGTTAACGCTGACTCTTTACTTGCTAAAGGAGGACCATCCGAGCAGATTGTGCACTTAGCCAAGGAATTAAACATAGGCTTAATTGTAATGGGTACACATGGGCTAAGAGGTGCAATGAAGGTTCTTATCGGTAGTGTTGCTGAACGAGTGATTGAACTCGCCCCTTGTCCTGTTCTGGTCATAAAATAAGGGCTGTGATCGAAAATCTATGTCAAAAAAAGAAAAACTGGAAAAAGACTGCCAGAATTTTAACTTGAACATCGAGCGCATAACAGAAGAAGAAATTAAGAAAATTAGAGAAAAAGCAAACGCAATAAAAGAGGAAGCAAGCAAAATGGGCGAAGCTGTCGAGCTCTCCCTAAATGAGGAAGAAACGAAGGCAGCAAAGAAAAAGGTTAATACATAGAGCTGTGTTGTCTGTGTCTTATTGGAGCTAAATAGACATGAAGAATCGAATGCTAATAGTGTTATTGTTACTTCCGCTGGCGTTTCTGCCTCTTATCGGGGTAGCAGCTGCATTATCAATCTCTACGCTTCAAGCGACTACAACAACAACTACTGGACCATATAATACATTGGGCTTAGCAATCGGTGCTGGGCTAGCTATTGGTTTATCGGGATTAGGTGCTGGACTTGCGATTTCTGCCGCTGGTAGCGCCGCAATCAGTGCGTTAGCTGAGAAGCCTGACACATTCTTTAGAAGTTTCTTGATTGTGGCGTTGGCTGAGGCGTTGGCAATTTACGGCTTAATTATGGGTATTTTGCTTTGGCTGAAAATATAGAAAGCAATCATGTTAAGGATGACTTGTTCAGGAAAAACTTAGACAACCGAATCTAACGATAAAGGCAAAGTTGTAAATTTAGAAAAAATGTGGCAGATAAAGGGTCGGCTCTAGGGCATTAGTAAGCTTTGAGAAAGCTTGGGGTGAAACAGAAAAAGCCCTATGAGCGCGCTCTGGCTTGTCCCTTTATTGGTGTAAAGTGGTTATAACTCTTATTTTTTGATTTGGGGCAAATCTGAGCTGTTAGACGCCTCACGGACTTGCCCACACTTAAACATCGAAATTGGGCAACATGGAAAACAAGTGCTTAAACCCAATCGTGCCATGCTCGCAAAATCGATCAATCACCTGAAAACTCCAAAAAGATGACTTTTAACCATTTTTAACCATTTTCGGGACAAAGCAGCGCGCTCACGATAATGAAGCGATTTAATATCTTCGTTCCATTTTTCTTTATAGGTATTTTCAAAGCGTTCCACATTTAATGAATCTAGCAAGGCTTCCTTCATTTTATCTGTAAACCCTATTTCTTTGCATTCTTCCTCCACATCTGAATCTGAATTCCGACGTTAAAACGTCGAATGGGAGGATACACATACTCCCATGACGACCCAGCAAATACACCACTGTTTTGAGTGCCTTGTCCTTGAGCATATTGTACTCTACTATGTCTTCTTCATTTTTCTCTTGTTTTCTCAAATAAGAAACAAGATAAGGAATACATTTTTCGCCTAAAAGAACTAACTGCACTACTGCTAGGTCTCTTGTATCAGAATATTCTCCCTGCAATGCGGAAATAAGTAGACCAACTGCTTTTTGAATTATATTTTCTGAGTTGTTCACATTAGACATTTCCAGTGTTCCTGATTATTTTTTTGAGTGTGGTTTTGCTTACAAGATAATTGGGTTTCGGATTAGCAAATTACTTCAACTAATCCCTCAACTGCATTGAAAAGTCATTTCAACACTTGATTTTTAAGCATTTTAGCCTTCATTTCCAGTTCTGCTTGATTTAACTAGACCTTGTGATGCTTGCAGAAAGATGATTGGCAGTGCCGTAAGGTTCACATGAAGAAAAACCAAAGATTGCGTCAGGTCTCAAGGGTAAAAACCCAAACTTCACTTGCAAGCAAACCTTTTAAAAACGCATAAAAAGCAACGATGTTAACGGAACACAGCAGCAAAGTTTCAGTAGCCACTTTCAACTTTCTCAAGCTTATGTTCAGCTTCAACCTTTCAATTTCGTGATTTCATAGTTCACTTTATCCTGTTGAAAAGGAGCTGTATGGTCTTCACAGAGGAAAAGCTTGCTAAGCCTACCGTTCCTTTTATATTGAAATAAGCCGCCTTTTTCCACGCGCTTCACCTTGTAAACGTCAACTTTGAATTTAGCTTCTTTGCTGCAGTCCTCAGAACGCCTATCACACTTCATGGCTTTGTCGTCTCTATTCTCATGTTCCCAACATTTATCGGCAATATCTTTGATATTGCCAATCTCGGAATATTCCGACTAAAGGAACATTATATCTGAGCAATTATGCACTTTCACCTTAGCTCTGAATCTCAAAATGCTTGAAGCTGAAAGACAATTGACAATTGAAACAAGAAAAGTCTGGTTAAGCATTAGAAAATTATATGAACATATGTTCTGACATTTGGGCTTCTGCTCTCTATCCTAATTCACTTTCAAGACGGTCTCTCCTGTGCTGAAAGGTAGTTTCAACGCCCCTTTCTTTAACTGTTGAATTCAGTGGGTTGACTATGGTTGATTTAACCAGACCTTGTGATACCTGCGGAAGAGAACCCATGGGTGGTGGTAGCAGGCGCTGTCCAAAATGCAATATGTTCACCTTCCAGAACCGTTTTTATGTCACGGGATATGCGGAACAATAGCAAATTATAAAACCATAAAACATGAAAGAGTAACTTGTGATGGGAAATGGCAATGTGTCCTGATTGTAATAGGGTGATTACAGAAATCAAGAGAAAATGGAAAGATGGAAAATATGATGTAGAAGGTTTCTGCTGTGAGTGCGGAACAGAGTTCGAAAGCTACAAGGAAGATGGAAAGGAAAGCTTCACACTCAAGAAAGGCAAAACCGACAAGCAGTACCATAAGCCTTGATTTGAGTTTTCTAAAGAAGCTTCCGTTTGAATGCCCTATGTGTGGTGGAAAGCTTTAGCTAAAGAATGCTCCCAATTGAGATTGTTTAACAGTATTTTTAGCCTTTGCTTTCTTTTGTTCCTCAGTTATTAACCCTAACTTTTCAATAAGCTGAAGGCAATTCTCTGGAGCATAACCATGATAATGATTGTTAAAATACCCATAGACATTCTTAACATTGTTTGCAGTTTCCAAAACCTTTGGAATCCAAACATTCAATTCATCACTGCTATATCTGTAATCAAACCAGATGTTTTCACCCTTGCCATGCCACCTGAAATAAGCAAAATCACTAGTCAAATGCACTTCTGGTGGAAGAAGCGGTTCATCAACAATCGTGTAAGCCACTTGATATTCCTTGAGCATCTTCCAAGTCTCATCTCTTAGCCAAGATGTATTGCGGAACTCTACTGCATACCTAAACATTGGGTCAAGCATCTTAAAGAACGCTTCAAGGTTATCTAGATTATATGAGCACTTTGGTGGTAACTGAATAAGAAAACAAGCTAGTTTTCCACCAAGTCTCAGGGGTCTCATTAAATCCAAGAATACTTCCAAATCAGCCTTGACATCTTTCTCTAAGCCGAGCTTCTTATCGTGTGTTATTACTTTTGGCAGTTTGGCAGTAAAGACAAAATCACTTGGAGAATACCTTAGCCAACCCATAACAGTTCCCTTTGAAGGATTACGATAGAAGGTTGAGTCTATCTCCGCAGTTTTGAAGACTTTCGAGTAAGCTCTAAGTTTACTCTGTCCACTTTGCTTTTGGTAAAAGTTGCCTTCCCACTCTTTATAGCTCCATCCAGAAGTCCCTAAGTGAATATTGTCTTTGCTCAAAGAACTTTTTCCAACTCCTTAATAACTTCATCAATGTTAGAGTAGTTTTTTTCGGGTATGTTGCTTAGGAATTCAGATAGATGGGCTGTCTTGTTTTGCTGGACATCTATAACTTTCCATCCTTGCTTTTGGATAAGTTCTGACTTAGAAGACGGAAACATAGCGTCTTCAGTTAAGACCGCTCTTGCTGAACCTAACCCACTGGAAGAAGTTACTGGTAAAAACTTCCTTGTGGTCAAATGTTGTTGAAACCTCAAAGCATCACTATTCATCCTTAACCCATGATAAGCTAGAATTACTTTCTTTGAATTGGTATCCTCAGCTTGTTGCTGTATTTCCAGCAGTTCAGCATCAGTGAATTGGTAGATGTTATGTTGACCCTTCCCAAACAGCCTGGAATAGGTCACATCTAAGCTGTAACTAGGCTTTTGCTTTGATAAATCAACACAATGTATTATGCTAAAGTCTTGCAATAGCTGGATAGCACTTTGAGTTATAGGTGCTCTGTATTCCCAAACAAGCTTAACATCTTTCAAATTTATTGTATTGTATAGACGTGTGCACAATTCGTTTTTTATAGTTTGTTAGCTAAGTTATCTTTGAGCAGGTTTGGGCTGGTACGCGTGTATACCATTGGTTTGGTGTCTTTGCGGGTTCCATGACCATT
>Ga0187848_10001218_pt1 | contig 22341 bp, 21 predicted proteins | sample June2016WEW_4_40_FD_132424 | JGI IMG/M metagenome (GOLD analysis project Ga0187848, IMG submission 132424) | Peatland microbial communities from SPRUCE experiment site at the Marcell Experimental Forest, Minnesota, USA - June2016WEW_4_40 | ecosystem: Environmental > Terrestrial > Soil >... | reverse complement strand
TGCAGCAGTCTTCATGGTAGGCGTTGATGCGGTTACTTTCGGTACGCTTGGCTACTATTATTTTCCAAACTGGAACATCGCCACTTTGCTCTTGGTTCTGATGCCGGTCGCCATTGTTATGAGTGTTTTGTACAGTGTGATTGTTTCAGCGAGAGTTAATGATGTGCGCAGCGCTAGCAGTTTTGGAGCTTTTATACTCTTTCCACTCATTGGCATATTCTTCCTCAGCGAGACAAGCATAATAACCCTTGACGTAAACAGCCTGCTCATAATCTCAGGGGTCATCTTAGCGGTTGATGTGGCGCTTTTCTTTGTCAGCACCAAGACTTTCCGAAGGGAGGAAATACTGACAAAATGGAAGTAAAGACTCTTTATCTTTGCCGAGAAGTGAAAAGTACAATTAATCAGAGGTCCTCGTAAATGAAAGAGTTGAATTGTAAAAATGGAGGTGAGAGTAACGTCGGAAGTAGCAGTTGTGATAATTATCGTTGTAACCGTTGCTATTATGGTGATAGGTTATTTTGTTATAGGACCACCTGGTAACCGCAGATGGAATAAAAAGAAATGAGAAAAAATACGGACCCTTTTCGTCTACCGAAGCCCACTGTAGATAGCAAAGCCACCTAAAAAACGTGAAAGTGCACTGCAGGCGCAAAGGGTTGAAATTTAGCCAACTGATGAGTAATTTTTTCCGCTGTATAGTAGCGGACATAATTATGGAGTAAAATGGAAGTAAAGGCAATTATTTGCCGAGAAGTAAAAAACAAATTAATGAGAGGTGGGTGTAATGACAAAAGCCAAGTTTGAAGTAGGAGAGACTGAAAAACACATCATTATTGTTAATGCGAGCGCGCTTCTAAAATACATCAAGATAGAAGTGGATGGCAAAAAAGTCGTTAATGAATCAAACTTTCAGCCATTGCCAAAGAAGTTCCACTTGGACGTGGGAAATTCCGAAAAGCATCATTTGGAAATCAGCGCTGGACCGTTCTCATCTATCATACTATTCGTGGACGGAAAAGAAGCTCAAAAAACCTGAAAGTGCATCGCTAGCCCAAAAGGTTGAAATTTAGCCAAACTAACCGGTTATTTTTTCCGGTGTAAATATCGGAACAAGGCAGCGCGTGCTAAAGTGGAAGCAACCAAGTTGGAAGAGATGAGGGAGGGTGGATTAGTGGACTGGAATAGCGCCCGCGCGAAACTCCTTGTGGCGGGACCCATATTGATCGTTCTGGGACTTGTCCTTTATGTCGTGCGAGGCGACACAGCGGTGCTTGTCTTTCCTGTCATTGGAGTAATATTGCTCATCGCTGGAGTTATTTATAAGCCGCGCAAGAAGGCGGAAAACGTTACCAACGACGGCCCGTAGGCAGGATTACTCGACCGCTTGGATATCTATCAATTCAGTCCATCTTTTTCCAATATTTTGAGCTCATAGCGATAGAAGCGGTAGTTTTTTATGCAAGATGCTCTGTTTCGTCCCCTTCACCCAAAAGTTGGGAGTGCGGTCTTCAACGCCATTACAACCCGAGGGTTCAAACGAGGGCTCATAGCTATCCCCGCTCGCCAAGAGCTAATTTCAGCTATTCCATCTAACTATGAGGCTTATTCCTGATTTCTGGCTTCAATTGTCGTTAGTATTTGCTTAAGCGTTTGAACCCTCAAGTCCTCAACGAAATACTGCAGAACCAATGATGTTCCTTGGCACTATTTCTTCAACGTATAACCCTTAACAAATTTAGGCTTAAATACCAGAAAAATGACATTCCGTAAACAACAGAAGATGAAGACCAAGTGCCTGCTTTAGAACTGAATAATGTTTCTTCAGGTTATAATAAGCAGGTTGTATTGCATGATATTAGCTTTAAACTTCAAGAAGCATCAATATATGTTGTCTTGGGGCCAAACGGCGCTGGCAAAACAACATTGTTTAGAACAATAGCTGGCATCCTGGAGCCCTTCAGCGGTGGAATTCTTTTCGACGGCGAGAACATAACCGCATCAGGCCAAGCAAGAACGAGAATAAACTATCTCTCACAATACAACGCAATGCCTGAAGAGATGAGCGTTTACGACGCGCTAAAATTTTACTCCAAAATAGAGGGCGGCGATCCTGACAAAGCCATTGGCCTGCTGGAGCTTGATGAACTGAAAAACAAGCGGTTCTCTGACCTTTCTCAAGGACAAAAGAAGAGAGCTGCCATCGCCAAGGTGTTCTTGAGCGAAAGAGATCTCTACTTGCTCGATGAACCCACCGCAAATTTAGACCCAGCAGTGTCCAAGGAAATACGAGACATTATCGTGAAATTGAGCAAGGATAAAATGATTCTCTACTCTTCTCATAACCTCTATGAAGCCACCGACATTGGCACCTATCTAATCCTAATTAAAAATGGTTCCGTCACAATGCTTGATAGAATCTCAAACATCAAACCCAAAAATTACCGCGTAGGCATCAGAGCCTCAACCGACATAACTGGGATTGTCGAAGCCAAACACGAGGGCGACTACTACGTCTTAAGCGTTTCCAGCCCTGAAGAAGCGGGGCTTGCTCTCAAAAAAATCGTTGAGAAAGGTGTCTTAGTCACTGAAATGCGCCAGCTGGATAATCCTTTGCAGGAACTGTTTGAGACATCTGGCGCTGAAAAAGCTAAAGAGGGCTCGAAGAATGCAAAGTAATGTTTTGGTTTTTGCTAAACGTAGCCTCAACCTAAGTAAAATACAGGCAGGAGGGGGGCTGGGCCTTGCAGCCTTTGGGATTTTTGTGATATTTGCCCTATCTCTTCTTGCAGGAAGTTCAAGTGCGGCGGTCTTTCTCATTTCCGTCTCGTTGATGACTTTTGGCCTTCTAATGTTTACTATGCCAGTCACATTGCTCTATGTATATGACAAGAACAACGGAGTCTTGGAGTATTTGCTTTCTCTTGGTTGGAATCAAAGCGACGTCTTCAAGCAATATTTGAAAGCCGCTCTCTTCCTTGCAGTGATCCTCTTCACCGGCGAAGGTGCCGCAATTTTGATCGCGGGTGCTATTGCGGGATCAACAGCTATCTTTCTTTTGGATTTGTTGATGCTGTTTCTCACGGCGTTTTTGGGTTTTTCTGTGGTTTCTTTGGTTACTGTGGCTATGATGGCTTTTAGCTCGTTACAGAAGCAACGAGTAGGTGCTAACACTCCTCTCGGGACGGTGATTGGTGCCCCTTTTATTTTTCCGACCTTTTATCTTTCTTTTATTGGATTTATCCCAGAGCTTATAGTTGTCCTGTCACTTTGCATCTTGGCAGCCGGCCTGTCAGCCGGGTTGCTTTTGCTGTCGAGCAGGCTTATTAGAAGAGAAAAAATGCTACCCTGAAAAGTTACTATTTGAATTTCTCGCGCTTGACACGCTATGCCAGTTGGGCATTCTGGTCATCTAGCTCATAACTACTCGAGGGTTCAAACGAGAGCTCATAGCTATCCCCGCCCGCCACGGACAATCCTCGCCCATTTTGAGCGGAGTTATTTGCGTTTTCTGAAAACTTTGTTAGCGCCGAAATCACAGACAAACTCGAAGCCAGCTTCAATCAGTTGGCAAGTTTCATTTTCAGAGTGGGCAATTCTTGCGACATAGTCGTCTTCTTGGAAATCGACCAGTTGCGGGTACATTAGGGTGTTTCTTATGCTCTTATGTCCTTGGCAGCTTCTTCAATTCACGGCATTAAAAGCTCTTTACCCTTATCAAAAACATATGCGAATTCTGCGTAAATTCTTAGGTAATAGTCCCAATAGCCTTTCCATTTACCGTATTTCTCGGCTATCTGGCATACCTCTTCTTTGTTCATTTGTTCATCTTTGCCGGCATAAATTCTGGCGACATCGAAAGCAAGCCGCGGTTCCACGTTTGACAGCTCCTCCATTCTTCCCAGTCCCCGTATCATCACAAAGTTGGCTGACCAATCTCCAATGCCTTTGATATCCGTTAACCAACCATGAACCTCATCATAAGGCGCTTCTCTAAGCCATTGCTCATCAACTCCACAGAATGCTTCCGCCACAGATGATATGTACTCTGCTTTTCTCTTATTTGGTACCATTTCAGGCAACTCGTCGGATGCAGCCGCCAGATTAGACGGTTCAGGAAATGAATGATATTCTACGCCTTTGACTTTAATTTGGCCGCCAATTTTTTTGACTATGTTTTCTTTCATTTGGTGAGCCACGCTAAGGGGTATTCTTTGGTTTAGAACTGCCCAGCATGCAATTTCAAAGGGTGTCAAGAACTTTACTTGTTTGTGGCCGTAAAACTGTTTGATTGCTGGTTGTAAGCACTTGTCTTTTTGGGCTATTTCGTAAAACTCTTTCAGGTTGTCTTGGAGGCTTAGAAAGAAGTTTATCCGGTCAGCAACCGACTCCTTGATTTCGTCAGTGAACTTCCCTTCTAAGTATGCTGTGAATTGTAACTTTGGGTTTTCAATGGTTCCCTTGTCGGTTACTTCAAATGCTATTGTTTTGCCTTTTGCTTGAACAGCTTTTGTGAAAGTGCCACTTTTTACTATTTGTTCATTTTGCATCGGACTAAAATCAGATAGGAATTCGAGAGATTTGGAGAAATCAAAAGGAGCAACAGGTTTCAACGTACCCGCAAAAGAATTAAGGCTCAAGAAAACGACACCTAACTTATTTTTAATGACACTACTATTTTAAGGAATCGTTAATGCAGTTATTGAGTGCAGCTTTCAATTATTCAAGTTTTGATTCTCAAAGTTCTTTTAAGCCCTTTGCTAAAAGTGCTGGAGGGCAATGGAGATATTAACAATTGGGTACGTTCCTCCAAACAATAGGCAGAAAGCAATGAATAAGATGTCTCAAAAGAAAAAGAGGGTTCGCGGGTAATCTCCAGCAGGGGTAGGATCAAATTCTTCCCTCCTGCCAAAACGTACTAACTTATGATGAACCTAAATCGGATGTGTCTCCCTTCACAATCTGACGGCCATCCTTATACGAACACTGAAGCCCATACTTCTTCACGCACTCTAAACAGAGAATGGGATCGCAGAGGGTCGTGCTCAAATATTTTTCGCCGCCGTCAGGAGCAATGGCAACCATCACGCCTTTCTCGATTTCTCTTGCTTTGGCTGCCGCAATGTGGAAAATGGCTCCCGAACTAGGGCCTACAAAAATTCCTTCCTGCAAGGCGAGAAGCCGGGAAGCTTCCTCAGCGTCCTTAGGGTTCACGTAACAGATTTCGTCGACCAACGTCGGGTTCCAGATTGCTGGCACGTACTGGTTCTTCAGGTCCTTCAAGCCTTGAATCGCTGTGCCAGGTTCAGGCTGAATTCCGATAACCTTCACAGCGGGGTTGTGTTCCTTGAGCCGTTTCGAAACACCCATTAACGTGCCTGTAGTTCCGATGCCAGCCACGAAGTGGGTGACCTGCCCGTTCGTGTCGCGCCATATCTCCTCACCCGTAGTTTGGTAATGTGCCATGACATTTGCTTCGTTTGCAAACTGGTTGGGCATGAAGTACTTTTCTGGGTTACGTTTGACTATTTCATGCGCTAAGTCTTCAGCTCCATCCATTCCCTTGGACCCATCGCTGAGCAGAATCTTAGCCCCCAACGAAATTAAGATCTGGCGCCTCTCCAACGTCATGGTCTCAGGCATAACCAGCACCAAGTCGTACCCTTTGGCCCGACAGACTAAGGCCAACCCGATGCCTGTGTTTCCACTCGTGGGTTCAATCACCGTTTTGCTGCCTGTCAAAACCCCCGATTTTTCAGCCTCCTCAATCATGTATTTGGCGATTCGATCCTTAACCGACCCGCCCGGGTTGCACTTCTCCAACTTGATGTACATCTGAACATTAGGGCTAGGATTCAAGCGTCTTATCTCAACCATAGGAGTGTTGCCGATAAGTTCGAGCACATTTTTCGCTTTCATCTTTAAGCACCGCAAAAGACTGATAATAATTAGTTTCCTACAGTATTATAAATTATGTGTGGACAAACTCTTCTTTCAACCGAGTACCTGAGCATCGACATTGCTAAACTAAGGTCGAGGGCTCAAATTCTTCTCCACCCGCATTTTGCTCAATTCTTGCTAAATTTTGGCTTATTTTCTGCAATTCAATCTATGTTGTTAACATAGTCTCTTTCGGGTCCGTTCAGCCTTAAAGCTGTAATTAGAGCTATGACTTTGCGGTTTAGGACACTAATCCCTAAAATCCCTAAATCTCTTACGCAAACCCACAATGTATTCACCTGCTATTTGGACAACATTTCCTTCATGGTTTCCAATTTCTATTCTAGCCCTTATCAAATAAGCTGTTCCAACGGCTACGAATAACGCACCAGCTATCAGCGAATAAGAGATAACTGATGCCCAAGAGTACCGTAAATTGATGTACCAATTTGGTGAAGTATGGCTTTCTAAATTAACCATTAATATGGATACTCCGAGAAGGAGGAAGGCTAATCCGCCAGTTATTGAGACATAACCTATTTTACCTGTAACCCTTAACCCAACTATTATTCCAAGGATTATAAAAAACGCGCCAGCCATCAGATAAGAAAAGAAACTGACGCTATCTAAATTGCTAAAACCTATGGCATTGATGTGGGGATTTATAAAATTAATGAATAATGTGTATGCATCAATAATGATTAAGATAAATCCGCCAGCTATTGAGGCATAAGATAAGGGATTTCTAATACCCTTCAAGATTGCTATTCCGACAACTACAAATAATGCGCCAGCTATCAGGGAATAAGAGATAATTGGCGCCCAGAAATACCAGAAATTGAATCTATCCAAATAAGAAACTCCCGTAAATAGGTCACTGTTTACAATTAACTGAATTGTTAATGCGACTACTCCAAAAGCAAATAAGAAAAAACCAGCAACTATTGGGGCATAACCCCATTTATTTCTAACCTGCTTATTCATAAACATGGAGTATCGCTTTAATTTTGTAGGCAGACGATCGGGTGGCTGAGGACACCAATCCCTAAAATCCCTAAACCTCTTACGCAAACCCATATCTATTCACCGGCTATTTTTGCGAATAAGGCTTCTGCAAGTTTGGAGGGCAAAATCTTGGTCGTATCGCGTCCAAGAGCAGATGAAGTGGCTTGAGCCTGATTTTTCCGGCCCCTCAAAACTATAACAGCCACAAGAACAATCACAACTAAAACTATTGCTAGAAATGCAAACAGAATCAGATTCGTTGAGGTTGACGGGGTTGAGGTTTGTGACCATGGGTGTGCCAAAACCAATGTCTGCGCCAAAACCTCGGCGGACACACTTGAAACAGAAAATAGGAGAGGGTAATGATCAACGTCGTTTGGGTTCGGTGTGTTTGAATTAGGAGCTGGCCCAAGGTCGCCTGAAATGTAACCGTAACTCACGGTGTATGGGGTATCTCCGATCCCTGAATTGTCAATTTCTGTAGCGTTGGGGTATCTGGTCTGGTAGTCGCTCCAGTAATTTCCGACGGTCCCGTTATCCCACGTGTTTTTCTGGTTTCTAGCGAACGCGTTTGCGTAAGTGTCATTGAAATCGTTCATGTAGATTAAGTTGCCAGAAGCGCCGCCTGGAGAGTATATGCCGGAACTGCATGCGGTAAAGTTGTTTGCAGCTATAATTGAGTCGGTTGCTCCGTTTAAGTAGACGCCGAAGCTACTGCTGTACATGAGGTTCCCAGCGATTAGGTTGTTTGAGCCAGATTCATCGTCGATACCTGACTTGGTCAAATTGTTATTGAAAATGACGTTTCCGGAGGAGTCGTTTAGAGTGATGCCGAAGGACATGGCGGAGTCGATGTTGTTGTTGACTATTTGGTTGTTTTCGCTGGGCGCGTTGAAGTAGATGTCGTAGTTATTTTGTGTTATGGTGTTGTTGGAGTAGTCGACGAATGTGGATGCTGCTTCGAAGACGCCGTAGCCGTCCAAAGTTATGTTGTTCTCGGAGAGGGTGAGGTTGGTGGAGTTGTTGATGTAGATGCCGTTGTTGTAATTGTAGATTTGCAGATTAGTTATGGTCACGTTGGTTCGGCCGGTGAGGTTTAACCCTGTTTCGCTTAGCCGAATGTATAGGTTGCCTGCGGAACCGTTCCCCTGAAGCGAGAAACTAGCCCCATCGACGACAACGTTATCGCGGTCAACGATTAGCTGACCCTGAAGGTTACCTGTGAACGTGTAAACGTCTCCGCTGCGTTCTATAGGCGCAGAAGCAGGACTAACGCTTCCGTCGGTGTTTATGGTGGTTGAAGGAAACCCTAAAACCGGAGGCGGAACAGGCGAAGACGAAACAGTGGGGCTTGGACTCAGCGAAGAAGACGCCGAAGGAGAAGGCGAAGGAGGAGGCAAAGCAGGCTCAGTTTTAACTACGAAGTAGCTACCTTCCCACGGGAAACCTGGCGGCTGATCGTAACATGCAATAGCGAAGCCTCCGTCGCTTGTTTCTACGAAAGCGTTTCCAGCGCAGCTTTGAAATTCAATAGCGAAGGATTTGTTCCACTGTGGGTTGCCGGCTGAATCAGTTTTAACTAGCCAAGCGGTAGAGTCACCTATTCCATCGCTAAATTGAAATTGTGTCTGCCCCACAAATGCCAGGCCTCCGTCGCTGGTCTGAATCAACGAATAAGCCTGATTGGTTGAGTTGCCGTAGGTTTGAGTCCAAATCAGGTTGCCTGAAGAGTCGGTTTTAACTAGCCAAGCGACGTTGCTGCCTAAGCCGTAAGCGGAGGTGTACCCGGCTAAGACGTAGCCGCCGTCGATGCTTTGAACTATGGAGGTTGCGTCGCTGTCGCCTCCGGCGCCTCCGAACGTTTTAAGCCATTGCTGATTGCCTGCCGAGTCTGTTTTGACTATCATGAAATCGTATTCTCCGGCGCTGCTGAAAGCGTTCGATTCGCCTGCTAAAGCGTATCCTCCGTCGCTGGTTTGAATAACAGAGTTCGCCTCGTTGTCTCCGGTGCCGCCGTACGTTTTATTCCACTGCATAGCTCCGGTAAGGTTCACTTTGGCCAGCCAAAAGTTTTCTTCAGTGCGTCCGTCTCGAATTATAGCAGTTGCTACGTCGCCGGCTAAAACGTATCCGCCGTTGATCGGAATCATCAAGTTAATGGTTACCCCCGTGAAGGTTACGTTCCACTGGGGGTTTCCCTGTGCGTCTGTTTTTATCAGTTCAGACCAAGCAATTAGGAATATGTATCCTCTGTCGCTTGTCTGAGCTATAGATTGAATATCATTAGAGTATTTGTTTTGGGTGAAATAGCTTTGATTCCACTGTATGTTGCCTGAAGCATCCAGCTTGACAAGGTAACCGGGGGCGCCATTTTTGTAGTTTCCATCGCCGCCGACAGCGTATCCTCCGTCGCTTGTTTGAATAATGCAAGTTGCTGAAGTCCCAATTTCACTTGGAAATATCTTTTGCCATTCCACCGCAGGAGCTGCAGAAGATACAGAGGAAGAAGTTGATGAAGGCACGTTGACTATGGGTACTGTAGGCACCTGCGGCACGGAAGGACGGAATACGCCAACTGAGTAGAAAATGGAAAACGAAGCAGTAAAAAGAGTTATCGTGAGCAGGATAGCGATTGGAACAGAATACTGTTTCAGTTTTGAAGAAAGAGGATTCGGTGGTTGAGGGCACCAATTTCTAAAATCTCTAAATCTTTTGCGTAAACCCATTTATTCACCCGCTATTTTTGCAAATAGGGCTACTGCTAGTTTGGATGGCAAAATTTTGCTTGTATCATCCAGCAGCAGGAAGTTGCGGTCTTTAGCCTCCGCCAGCAGGGTTTCTCTGCAGGTTTGAAGTTTGCTGCATTTTTCGCAGTCGCCTTCATGCTTATACCAGAGTTGGACGCCGTTTTTGGCTGAAAAAGTGACGAAGGCTTGAGTTTTGAAATGGGCGCTGTACCCCTTGAGGAAACCTCTGTCTGGGTCGAGGGTTTCGACTTCGATTTTGTTGATTTCCGCTACCTCTTGTAGGGCTTCGCCGATTTTGAGGTTGGCAACGTCGAGGACACTGTGAATTGTTTGGCGGGTGACGTTGAGTTTTCTTGCGATGCTGGCTTCTTGTTGTCCTCTGCTTTTTAGGTCCCAGATCATTTTTTGTTTAGCAGTCAAGTATCCCACGCTCAAGGTCATGTTTTTCCCACCTAAGTAAGACTTAAATGACTTACACAGTAAGATTGAAGCCTGACCGATTTAAAACTTTCCTAAATCACGACTCTGACTCTAAATCATTATTCTTAGCTATGAAAGAACTGCTTTCCAAGGCATCCAAGCCTACGACAACAGTATAAATGCTCCTCTGGGACTGCAATTCCCGTCGGACTCGCCGCTTATCCACTAAAGTCTCTACCGGACTCACGCCCAAATAAGTACGTCCTATTGTCCCAACGAGCTTTTTTCGCCGAAGATCAGATATGGCAGAAGATCTAACTATTTTTCGGTGAACTAAGTTCCCGACAAAGATATTATAAGGGTCGGGGGCAAATTAAAAAATAGGATATGTGGGTCCAAAGTACCGAAGTTTGCGGAAAGCAACACAAAGAGATTGACGAGAAAGTCAAGAAAGGAAGGGTAATTTATGGGACAGGAAGCAGGAAAAAGAATTGGCGAGGTTAAAATTAAAAAGTATATTTTGAAAAACGACAGCACTTTGCTAAGGTTGGAGGAAGCCACTGTTAGAGTTTGCACCGTGCCAGAGGATGAGGCCAAGAGTAGAATGTGTACAGAATTTGGCAAGGCCGGAGGCAGAGAATGCGAGGAATTGGTTTTGGTTTACAGGCCCGGTGGCTGCGTTAGAGAAAAGGACGAAGTTGATCTGACTGAAGAAACAACAGTTAAAGCAACAAGTATCGAAGAACTTAAGGACAAAAAGATTAGAGACAATATTGAGGATCTCCAGCTTTAAATCTTTGTCCAAACTCGCGAAAATAACCTGATTCAGTAAGCCTTAGCATAAGGGACTTATACCGGATTGAGACTGCGCAAAAAATAGTTTCAATTTCAGAAAAATGCTAAGTTTATGGCTATTAGGCAGCGTGGCAGAACGTGTTTTTGGATATAAGACGCAAGTTCTAAAACTAAATTTGAGTTTTCACACACTCTCGATTGAGGGTAAGCCCGGTCAGGCTCATCTATCAATCTAATTTCAATGCTGCAAGATTTAATTAGCGACATGAACCTGAAAATCCATCAAGTGGCTTTCTGATTTTGCCATTTGGGACCCGAGGGTTCAAACGAGACCCCAACCCTATCCCCGCCCGCTTTTGACAATTACGCATTATTTTTCTGGCTTATTTTCGCTTTTCTAACTGTAATTATTACCATGGTAAATCGATTGATGTAACATCCAGGAGCCACAAATCCTAAAATAATTGCGCGCATTCTACTGGGACAAGAGGATTTTTGAAATGAACAAAATCACGACCAAAGATGGCACGCAGATTTATTTCAAGGACTGGGGCAGCGGACAACCTATAGTTTTCAGCCACGGTTGGCCGCTCAACGCAGATGCCTTTGAAAATCAGATGTTCTATCTAGCCTCTCGAGGCTACCGTTGCATCGCACACGACCGCCGGGGCCACGGGCGCTCCAGCCAACCCTGGAACGGGAACGACATGAACACATACGCCGATGACCTTTCGGAACTTATCGAAGCACTCGACCTGAAGAATGCGCTTCTTGTGGGTCACTCAACTGGTGGCGGCGAAGTTACAAGATACATCGGTCGCTATGGAACAAAACGCGTAGCCAAGGCGGTCTTAATCGGCGCCGTCCCACCGCTGATGCTAAAAACGCCTGCCAATCCGAGCGGCTTGGCGATCGAAGCGTTCGACCAGATTCGCGCTAATGTCATCGCTGATCGCTCGCAGTTCTTTAAGGACCTCAGTATGCCGTTTTATGGCTACAACCGACCGGGCGCAAAGATCTCGGAAGGGGTACGTGAATCATTCTGGCTCCAAGGAATGAGGGCTGGATTTCCCGCCGCATACTTCTGCATCAAGGCATTCTCCGAAACGGACTTCACGGACGACCTCGAAAAAATCGATGTACCAACTCTGATCCTGCATGGTGACGACGATCAGATTGTACCAATTGTCGACTCAGCTCTGCTCTCAGCCAAAATTGTGAAGAGCGCGACGCTCAAGGTCTACAAGGGCGCACCGCATGGGCTGTGCACGACGCACAAGGACCAAGTCAACGAGGACCTTTTCGCGTTCTTCAAAAGCAAGCTATAATCTATCCGCCCGCACAACTTAACCTGCCAGAAATGCTTTTCTACTCAATTCATCACGAAAAGCACAAACAAGCCCCGTCAATTTTAATCATGGAAAAAAAGAAAAAAAGGTTAAGATCTTGGTTCTTAATAGAAACTCTTGATGGGTGAATCATCATCAAGGGCTGCGCAGTTTATTTCTTGGATTTTCGTTTTTGTTAGAGCTTTAATGTTGTTGAAGTCTGACATTTCACCGTAGCTTACCAGCGTTATGGCTGTGCCTTCTTCTCCTTTGCGGGCGGTTCTTCCTATACGGTGGAAATATACGAGTGCATCCATAGGCACATCATAGTTGATTATGTGCGTTATACCCTCGATGTCTAAGCCTCTTGCCGCAACATCCGTTGCCACAAGTAAGCTGAGTCTGTCCGAACGGAAATCGTTGATGGCGCGGTCTCTTTGCGCTTGGGTAAAACCAGCGTGCAGTGCTTCTACACGGAACCCTTTCCTGTACAGTTGCTCTGAGAGTCGGCTTGTTTCCCTGCGCGTTCTACAGAAAACTATAGCTTTATTCACCCGCTCTTTACGAATTATATCGCAGAGAGCCTCAAACTTACCATGCTGATTAACGACTGTGTAGAACTGTTTCATCTGTGTTAACGCAATCTCATCTTTGCTAACAAGGATTTTCTGCGGGTTCTTCATGTATTTGTTGCAGACTTTCATAACTGATTGGTCAATTGTTGCTGAAAAAAGACTTGTCTGCCTATCATACGGAGTTTTCGAGAGAATAAACTCGATGTCCTCAATAAAGCCCATGTCCAGCATTCTGTCGGCTTCATCAAGAACCACAATTTTAACAGACCCAAGGTTCAAAACGCGCCTTTCCATAAGGTCAATCAGTCTACCAGGCGTACCAACAACAATCTGGACACCGCTTGATAGAGCGTGTATTTGCTTGTTGATTGATTCTCCACCGTAAACAGCTAAAACTTTCAGTCTCGCGTATTTCGCAAAACACGTCATGTGTTCAGCTACTTGCACGGCTAACTCGCGTGTTGGCACTAAAATCAAGCCTTGAACACCGCGGATTTCACGGTTTAACCGTTGAACCATGGGAACGCCAAAAGCAGCTGTCTTACCTGTCCCAGTTTGTGCTTGCCCGATGACATCTTTGCCTTCAAGCAAAGGAATTATTGCTTGGGCTTGAATTGGAAAAAGACTCTCAAACCCGAGTTCTTCTATACTTCTGAGGACTTCACTAGTTAAAGGTAAGTCCTTAAACGATTGAATTTGCATATATTATTTTTTCTCCTGCCACAGAACTTTTTCATGGTTTCTCTAAAAGCTTCAGGAGCTTTGTGGTGATACATGAGTTAATGTGACAATCCAAACCTTGGGGTTTGGCATATAAAAACGTTTAGCATCATTTTAGGCAATTAGATACGTCTAAAAACACGTTTTTTGTAAAAGACAGTACCAAACTTTTCTAAAAGGACATTCCTTCACGAAATTCTTATTTTTTTCCAAAGAAACAGTTCAACGGAAGATGTTTCAACTGTGGTTGTCAGGGCTCAGTCACATAATCATAAAAGTAATTAAAGTATACTTTGTTTCAAGACAAAATACCTGAACGTTGAGAAATTTGGAGATTTAAAAAATGAGTAAAGCAAAAGCAAGAAAAAAACCGCAGCCGTACTTTTACGAAGGACCTCCTTTAAGTAAACAAGAAAAGGAAGAGGAAACAGACGACCTCTATGATACCGACGAAAGAGAAAATATGCTAGACAACGATGAAATCACCGCTGCTGAAGAAGGCTTCATGAATGGACGAGAACAGGAGCCGCCAAGCAAAAAAGAAACACGCAAAAACGCCGTTAGCCACGATGACACAATTTCTGTTGAATTAGCCAAAGAAGACAGCGAAGAAGATTAACCAACCAGTTAAACCATGGCTTGACAGTCTTTAGCGATTTTCAACAACCTTAAGGTTTATCCTTTTTAAGTGGTAAACTTATAACTATTAATCGTTACAATATTAGGTTTTAATACAATTTTGATCATAGCGGTAGAATAACGGCTGTTTTAGGTTTATCCTACCATTAACCATAAAAGGCAGAAAGTAGAATGATTGAATGAGGCTTTAAAAAAAATAATGTCGTTTAGAGATCCAGTTTGCGGCATGGTTCTTAACGAGGATACTGCTAAATTCAAAATTACTTATGAGGGTGAAACCTACCATTTCTGCAGTCTTGTTTGCAAAAAACGATTCAAGAGGCATGCCACAAAATTCGTTAAATAGTTGGCTTTAACCAAAAAAAGAAAAGGATTGGTAGTTTTTTAGGGTTATTTGAAAATTTTCCAGACAACGGCAGCTATTATTCCGCCAATTATTGGAGCGACCCAAAAGACCCAAAGTTGACTTAACGCTGTACCGCCCACAATAAGTGCTGGTCCTAAGCTTCTTGCAGGGTTTACTGAAGTGCCATCTATGGGTATTGCCACAATGTGAATGAGCGTTAATGTTAAGCCAATAGCTATTCCAGCGAATCCTTTAGGTGCTCTCTCATGGGTTGAACCGTGAACGACGAGCAAGAATAAGAATGTTAAAACTACTTCCGCAATGAACACAGAAGCCAAAGAATAAGTGGAATACTGGTTTGCCCCTAAACCATTAGCAGCTAAACTATACGATGAATTTCCTATGGCTATCGCGTAAAGTATGCCTGCACCGATTATTGCGCCCACGCATTGAAAAACAACGTAGAATACCGTGTCTTTTACGCTTAGTTTTCCAGCAACAAACATAGATATTGAAATTGCTGGATTTATGTGACAACCGGAAATGCCTCCTATCGTGTAAACCATAACCAACACAGCAAGACCGAAAGCAAAAGCTACCCCCAGGTTTCCAACGCCGACAACCATTCCCGATTTTCCAATGTAATAACTTGCAATAACTGCACTGCCGCAGCCCATTAGCACTAGCACCATAGTTCCGATCAGTTCAGCGATGTATTTTTTTGTGGAATTAATTTGAGGTGTCACTGGTGATGGGTTTGGCATTTCTGTTACCTTTTTTTCTACTTCGCCCATTTTTTCTTTCCCCTTTTTTTGATTTAGCTCTCTGTTTTCTAAGTTAGCGCTTATAATATTTTCTATGAAGAAAAACAGAGTAAAGTTCCTCGCTTGCTGAAATATCCATCATCGTAAGTCCCGAAACCATCTTAGGGTAGAAATCGGTGCTTTTTTCAGGCAAAAGTTCATGTTGCTGTGCTATCTCAACAACTGTTTGAGCGCTTATCGGGTTAACCAGAAATGCGATACTGGCTTCTCCACGGTCAACTTTATCCACCGCGACCTTTGTCCAACGCACATAGAGGATGTGTTCATCCATGTTTAATTCGCCTGTTTTGAGGATATACTTGAAAACGATGTCCCGAAGAATGACGACATCGAAAATTTTTGTTTCTTTAGAAACTTTAGCATTCACAAAATCATAAACGTCTTTATCATGCTTTAGCGATAAACCGTAAGCTTTCGAGCCGTCATAAATGCAGAAAGCATGCTCATTGGCATGGCTTTTCAAAAAAACCTCTAGTGCTTCCACAGTCGGATCAATTTCTGAAATGTCAAATAATTGTTTGAAACCTTGCAAAACTTCGTCAGTTAGCTTAATTTCCTTGAGGAGCCTGTGAGTGGGCAAAACAACAAGTCCTTCCTCTTGAACTGGTACTATGTAGCTCATGTGGAAATTAAACGCTGAATTCGCTGTCCAGTTTCCTTTACTGCGCATTTCGTCTCGGTAAGCCAATGCGCTTTCGTATCTGTGGTGTCCATCAGTTATCACCATGGTTTTGCTGCTCAGGTTTGCTTGTAGCTGCTTTATTTTTTGTGGGTCAGTTAATCTCCAGACGGTATGCTTAACTTGTAATGAGTCAGTAACTTGGATTAACGGTTTAGTTTTCGCTACTTCTAGGAGGAAAGCAAGGGTTTTTCGTTCTGGATCAGAATAAATTAGAAAAACTGGCTCAAGGTCTTTTTGGACGGTACGCAACATGGTTAACCGGTCAGCTTTTGGAGCTTTGTACGTACCCTCATGTGGGAACACCATGTTTTCGCTGTAATCATAAAGGCGCAGGGCAGCAATTAATCCTGTGCGCTCGTATCTTTTGCCGTCTAAGGTGAATTCTTGGCGTGAAACGAAAACTGCAGGTACATTTTCCTTCTCTAATATGTCTTCTTTTAGCCACTGCTCAATCCGCTGCTGTGCTATTTGGTACTTGTTTTCTTCCATTGGCAGAATCAGTCGGCAATAATTGTACGGTGATTTCTGGTAGTATTCTTTCTGTTGTTCCGAGTCTATTTTGTCGTACGGTTGACTTATGAGGTTCTCTAAATTACCTGCTTTTTGCGTGTACAAAATGGCTTTGAAGGGTCTAATGTCAACCAAACGTTTCAGCTCACGGTGTTTTTTCCAGCACTTTTATAACTGCTTTAGCTATTTGTACACTTGCCTTTAGCTGCGCTTCATTTGTTTGGGCGCCGATGTGTGGTGTGGCAATCACGTTGTTTAATGTTAATAGTTTGCTGTTTTTTGGCGGTTCTTCCTCAAAAACGTCCAATGCTGCGCCTTTAACCTTGCCCGATACTAATGCTTGGTAAAGCGCTTCTTGGTCAACTACTCCGCCTCGGGAGCAGTCAATTAGCATTACTCCGTTTTTCATCATGTTAAATTCTTTTGTGGAAATCATGTGTTTGGTGTGGGGAGTTAATGGTACGTGGATTGTGATAAAGTCTGCCTGAGGTAGCATTTCAGCTAGGGGCACAAAGCGGTCGTAGACGCATTCTTCGACAGGGAGCACTTCCATGCCCAATGATGCGGCTAAGCGTTCGACTATTTTCCCAATGTAGCCGCAACCGATTATGCCAAGGGTTTTGCCGCTGACTTCTGTTCCGATTAAATTTTCTTTTTCCCATTTTCCCTCACGCAAACTTACGGTTCCCTGCACTATGCCTCTTGCAAGTGCTAGCAAGTGACCAATTGTTAATTCTGCAACGCTCATGTAGGATACATGTGGAGTATTAATTAAGGCGATGCCGAGGATTTTGGCTTTTTCAAAGTCAACATTGTCTAAGCCTTCGCCTGCTCGTCCGATTAATTTGAGTTTTTTTGCGTTATCTAAAAGTTCTCCTCTAACCTTGGTAGCTGACCTAACGATTAATACATCATAGTCAGCTATTATTTGGGGGAGTTCAGTTTTCGGCGTGTCCCATGCGCGGGTGACTTGGTATCCTTTTTCTTCTAGAAGTTTTATGCCTTCCTCGAATATTTTGTCGCTTATGAGGATTTTATAGCTCACTTTAATCCCCAAATCGAATCAATTAGGTCTATGACTTCTTTGATTTCTGGCAGGTTCCATTCGCCCATGTGTCCGATGCGGAAGGTTTTCTCAGATAGTTTGCCGTAACCGTTAGATATCATGTAGCCTTTCTCGCCGAGTTTTTGGTTGAGTTCCTTAACGCTTTTGCCGAGAGTGTTTTTTATGCAGCTAACAGTTATCGATTCATAGCTTGATTCAGGGAACATTTCAAAATGTTTTTTCGCCCACTGTTGCGTATATTTAGCCATTTCCAGGTGGCGCTGATAAACTTTGTCGTATGTTTCTTCCAGTAAAAGATCCATGCGCTTATTCAGAGCGTAGATTAAGGGTATGCATGGGGTGAAGGGTGTTTGGTGCTTTTTCTCAAACTCGAAGATTTCAACCATATCCGTGTATGTGCCTCTGTTTGGCACTTGTCGAGCTCTTTCGATTGCGCGTTCATTTACTAATGCAACTGTTAATCCTGGTGGTAGAGCGAAGCATTTTTGGGTAGAAGCAAAAATAATGTCGCAACCGATTTCTTCAGGTAAAGTTTTGTCCCCCGCCATTGAGGAAACCGCGTCGATTGCGTAGATTATGTCTGGGTATTTTTTGCGTACGAGTTTGCCTATTTCGCTTATTGGATTTCTTACACCGGTGGAGGATTCGTTGTGGCACACGGTTAAAGTGTCATACTCGCCCGTGTCCAGCTCTGCAGCAATCATTTCTGGTTTGACAGCTTTGCCCCATTCAACTTCTAAGAAATCAGTGTCTTTGCCACATGCACGAAGGGTTTCAGCAAATCGTTGGGAGAAAGCGCCGTTAATACATGCTAACGCTTTTTGTTTAACTATGCTTCTACCGACTATGTCAAACCAAAGTGTTCCAGATGAAGAAGTAACTGTAGGTTTGAAATTGGCAGGTAACTCGAAGTACTTGCTTAGTTTAGCGGTTATTCCGCCGTACAGGTCTGAGAATTCTTTATCTCTATGACTTATAAGTGGGTGAGTTTGCTCGTTAAGTATTTTCTGGCTGACTTCAGTGGGGCCCGGAATTAAGAGTTTCTTGTGCATGCCTGAATCCTTCCAGCAAGAAAGTTTAACATTTAAAATATAAGGGTTATGTGCAGTTAACAGCGTCTTTTGTCTTCAATATAATGGTTACGCAGAAGTTGAAAATTAATGATGCAAAACTTGTTTGGCGTTTTGGAATATATCGAGATTAGCAAGCTTATTCATAAATAATTACGCCAAGTAGTATTTTGGAGAGAAAGCGAGAAGGCGACCTCATGTTAAAGAAAGAGATAATTCCCAGTTTACTTCTTATCCTTGTGGGCTCCATAGACTGCTTAACCACTGTTATAGGAGTTCTATACTCTGGAGCTAAGGAGTTAAACCCCTTTATGGCTGGCATAGTTAGCACAAACATTGGAGCTTTTTTAGCGGTCAAAATTGCAGCTACCTTACTCATAGCTTTTACATACATTTTGGCAAACAGAACTTTGATAAAAACCCAGAACAAAGGCAGCAAATCCTTCAAATATTCTTACAAATTCGTAAAAGTTGCCTATGCCGGCATCATGGTATTTATGATTATAGTAGTAGCAAATAATCTTTTAGTCCTCTTGAAGTAAACAGAAAGTCAGACAAAAACGTGACCCTCCACTTTCCAGCTAACCTATGATTTGCAATCCAGATTAGTAAAACATAAATAAAATATCAAAGTATCTATCCAGTTAGAATTCAGAGTTAAAAATAAGAAACGCTTAACTCTTGCAATTAATACTATGAGGTTGAGAGAGGAAAATGAAATTTAACCTATTCCACAAATCCAAACAACAATCTGAACCTGAAACACCAGTTGTTCCTCCTCAAGAAGAATCCAAAGAAGAAATAACTGCTGTCTCCGAAGAACCTAAACAAGAAGCAACTGCTCCTCAACAACCGGCGCCCGCACAAGAAACCGTGGTGCTCCCGCAAGAGCCAAAACAAGAAGCGGCTGAAACGCTAAGTAAAACATACCTTAAAGCCATGCCTCTCAAAGAACTAACCGATATTGATAACGTAAAAAATGAAATCAAAAATGGAAATATTGTCATTTTACGTGTTACGCCTCTTGCAAACAGAAGCATTGACGAAGTAAAGACTGCTATAAACCAGCTCTATGAATTTACCGAATCGGTAGGCGGCGACATTGCACGCTTGGGGGAAGAGCGAGTGGTTATTTGTCCAAAAAATATCCGGATTTGGCGCGAAAAAACGCCAGTCTCTAATGAGGCTTTGCCTACAGCAGCCTAAAAGTTTCTAATATTGCGGGAACAACGGTGTTAATGCCTACTTTGTTGTCTAAGTAATTGGCGAAATTCATGGTTTTCTGTTTTTCCCCATGGACAACAAAGATTCGCTCTGGCTTAGGCGAAAGGTGGGTCAAATAATTAACTAGTTGTCTCCTGTCAGAGTGACCTGAAAATCCTTCAATTGATTCGTTTTGCATTTTAACCTGTAGCGCTGCAATCTTGCCTTCATTGTCCATCATGGTTACCTCGCCCACGCCTTTTTGGACTCTCCTGCCCATGGTGCCCTCAATTTGGTAGCTGACAAAAATTATTGTGTTTCTCTCGTCGCCAGCCCAATTCTTGAAATACTCTATTACTGGTCCACCTTCAAGCATACCTGAAGTAGCCAAAACAATGCATGGTTCTCCTTCAATGATACTTTGTCTAACGCTTGGATGCTCCACGATGGTGAAGTAGTCGCTTTGGAATGGGTTAATTCCTTCATGTAGAATGCTGTGTCGAACTTCCCTGCCCAAGTATTCGGGGTAAGCAGTGTGGATGGCTGTGGCCTCGCTAATCATGCCTTCAATGAAAACTGGGGCTTCCTTCATCAATCCACGTTTCATATAACCGTCTATGATAAGCATTATTTCTTGGGCTCTGCCAACGGCTGGTACTGGAATTAGGACTTTGCCTTTGCGTTCTAAAGTTTGATTTATGACACGCGTCATAGCTTCTTCAGCTTCAACCCGAGACGGCATAATATCATCTGCTCCACCATAAGTGCTCTCAGTAATCACAGTTTCAATACGTGGAAACTCGGTTGCCGCAGCTTCCAAAAGCATAGTCCTAGCAAACTTGTAGTCGCTCGTGTAAACAATATTATGTAAGCCTTCGCCAATGTGCAAGTGAACCATAGCACCACCCAAAATATGACCCGAATTATGAAGTGTCAAACGAATATCAGGCGCAATGTCAGTGACAACACCATACCTAAGTGGAATCGTGTGCAAAACGCATTCGCGAACATCCTTTTGATCATAATGCGGTGTAACACCCTGCTTGCCGGCTACGTCCAAATAATCCAACTGAAGCATAGTCATCAAATTTGAAGTTGGTGCAGAACAATAAATTGGTCCATCATAACCATACTTGTATAAGAAAGGCGCTAAACCGCAATGGTCAAGGTGTGCATGGCTAATAACCACAGCATCCAACGAATCTATCTGGAATTCTGGACAATCAAACCTTGGAAACGCTTCAAAAGGCCGATTTGAACCAGGGTTAATGCCGCAGTCCAAGAGTACGCTGCTTTCACGAGTTTTAACTAAGAAGGCTGAACGTCCAACTTCTTGTGCTCCACCGAGAACGGTCATGCGTACATCGCCGACATCGTAACTTTTGGGTCTAAAAATTCTCTCGCCAACAGTTCGGAGGATTCTTTCTCGCTCTTTGCTTTCAGAATGCAAGTAATGCCGCATATGAGTAACAATCTTGGACTTAATCGGTGGACTTCGCAAAACATGTGGACGCCACTTTGTTTTCTTTATAATTTCTTGCAAAACAGTCCCGTTTCTTCCAATTACCAAGCCAGGCTTTTTTGTTTCAATTATTATTTCGCCAAGGCTTGGGTCAAAATTTATATCGGTAATTTCAGCTTCAAGAGGAATTAGTTCTCGAGCAATTTTTTCTGCCTCTACCTCGGGCATTCTAACCGACGGGTCAGGGCGTATGACTATTCTTTTGCGAATTACACCGACGATTTCAGCCACTATGCTGCTTTGATCAACCAAAATCTCAGGTTTCTTAGTGTAAACCGCAAGCATAGGCCCTTCGTATTCGATTCTGGTTACTTCTGCTTCTCTTGGAACTTTCTCCAAAATATATTGACTAATTTCTATCTTTTCTCTATCTTTTTCTTGACTTCGAGCCACAGATCTTAGCTTCCTGCTTTAAGAAGGACGCTTTTTTCGTCTTCTGATAATTCGCGGTAACCATTTTTGTCGATTACAGTAATATTGTAATTGTTGCCGCTTGCAACATCCCGCTTCATAGCTGCGTTGACAGCTTTAACAATTATGGGTAACAACTCAGCAATACTCATGCCTTCATGGTACTTATCCTCAAGTATACCATAAGCTATTGGTGAACCTGAACCTGTTGAAACTGACTTTTCCTCGGTTAAGCTGCCATACGGGTCTAAATTGTAAACGTGTGCTCCTGTGTCATCTACTCCGCCTACTAGAATCTGTGTCGCTAAAGGTATGTACCGTGCAGAAAACAGCAAGTTAGCAACAAGCCTCGCTGCCGCGCTAACCGGCATTGGCCTGTTCATGTTTATCTTGTAGAGCTTCGCGTTAGCCGTGAGTATATCCACGACTTTTTGGGCGTCTGCCACGGTTCCAGCGATGGTCATGCCTAAATGGTCGTCGATTTGGTATACTTTTTTCCCGAATTTATGGGCAACATAGAAACCCATCGTTACCCTTG
>Ga0187848_10001208_pt1 | contig 22434 bp, 12 predicted proteins | sample June2016WEW_4_40_FD_132424 | JGI IMG/M metagenome (GOLD analysis project Ga0187848, IMG submission 132424) | Peatland microbial communities from SPRUCE experiment site at the Marcell Experimental Forest, Minnesota, USA - June2016WEW_4_40 | ecosystem: Environmental > Terrestrial > Soil >... | reverse complement strand
GGCGCCCATCGGGGCCGAGGTCCTGGTGCCGGCGGTCGAGTCGCTCAACCGCGCCGGCATTCCCGTGGCGACCGTGGATCGCAAGGTGGCCGGCGGCGACGTCCTGGTTCACGTCGGGGCCGACAATGTCGAAGGGGGCCGGATCGCGGCGCGGTACATCGTCGAGAAGCTCGGCGGGAAAGGGGCCGTGATCGAGCTGGAAGGCACTCCCGGCGCCTCGCCCGCCGTGGACCGCAAAACGGGCTTCGAGGAAGTCCTGGCCGCTTCCCAAGTGCGGCTCCTGGCCAGCCAGACGGCCGAGTTCTACCGGGCCAAGGGCCAGTCGGTGATGGAGAACCTGCTCCAGGTACACCACGATTTCCAGGCGCTGTATGCGGCCAACGACGAGATGGTGCTGGGGGCCCTGGAAGCCCTGGCGGCCCGCGGCGTGCCGCCCGGGCAGGTCGTTACCGTGGGCTATGACGTGATTCCCGACGCGGCCCGCGCCATCGAGGAAGGCCGGCTGACCGCGTCCATCGAGCAGTTTCCCGGGCAGCAGGCCCGCAAGGCCCTGGGGCTGTTGGTGGCCCAGATCCGCGACGGCAAACCGCCGCCGGCCAAGGAGATCTACCTCACTCCACTGGCCATCGACAAGCATAATCTCGACAAAGCGGAAGTGAAGGACTGATGGCCGAAGGCCTGAAGCGAAGCGCCATTCTGCTCGGTTTTCTGGGGGTTGTCGCGGCGCTGTCCGTCAGCTCCCCGGCCTTCCTCACTCCCACGAACCTGCTGAACATCGTGCGGCAGAGCTCGATCCACGGAATCATGGCCGTGGGCATGACGCTGGTGATCCTCACCTCCGGGATCGACCTGTCCGTGGGCTCGGCCTTGGCCCTGACCGGCGTGCTGGCGGCGAGCCTGGAGCACCGCGGCTGGCCGGTGCCGCTCGTGGTGGCCGCCGCCCTGCTGATCGGCAGCTTGCTGGGGCTGGCCAACGGCCTGGTGATTACCAAGGGCAGGGTGCCGCCCTTCGTCGTCACCCTGGGCACGATGAGCATTTTTCGGGGCGCCGCGCACCTGTTTACGGGCGCCCAGCCCATCAGCGGCTTCAGCCCGGCATTTCGCTCTCTCGGGGCCGGCACGGTCCTGCGGATTCCCGTGCCGATCATTCTTTTCGTCTTGAGCGTCGTCGCGGCCGCGGCGCTCCTCCGCCGCACGCGGTGGGGACGGTACCTGTACGCCGTTGGGGGCAACCTCCAGGCGGCGAGGCTTTCGGGCATCCCCGTCGAGCGGTGTACGACCGCGGCCTACGTCCTCTGCGGGCTGACGGCCGCCGCCGGCGCCGTGGTCCTCACCGCGCGGCTGGGCGCCGCCGAGTCGATTGCCGGCACAGGCTACGAATTGGACGTGATCGCCTCCGTGGTCATCGGCGGCACCAGCCTGGCCGGCGGCCGCGGCGGCGTCTGGGGCACGCTCCTCGGGGCACTCCTCATCGGCACCATCAACAACGGCATGAACCTGCTCCAGATCCCGGCCTATTTCCAACTCGTCGTCAAGGGCGCGATCATCATCGCCGCGGTCCTCTTGGACCGGCTCCGCATAGCCGCCGACTCCTGATGCACCTCATGACGCCTCTTCCCGCCAACGTGGCCGTCTCCTTCCGCCGCTTGAGCAAGCGCTTCCCGGGCGTGGCCGCCCTCCGCGACGTTTCGCTCGACGTCCTTGCCGGCGAGCTGCACGCGGTGGTGGGCGAGAACGGCGCGGGCAAGACCACCCTGATGCGCTGCCTGTGCGGCGCGATCACCGACTACGAGGGCGAAATGCTCGTCGGCGGCCGGACGGTCCGCTTCCGCGGCACGACCGACGCCCAGCGGGCGGGCATCAGCGTCATCCACCAGGAGCTCAACCTCGTCGACGAGATCTCGGTGGCGGCCAATATCTTCCTCGGCCGCGAGAAGCTCGGCCGGCTGGGCCTGCTCGACGACCGCGCGATGGAGCAGGCCGCCGGCCGGCTGCTCCGCCAGCTCCAGTGCGAGGTGGCCCCCCGCCAGCGAGTCGGCCAGCTCCGCGTCGGCGACCGGCAGCTCGTCGAGATCGCCAAGGCCCTCTCGCTGGATGCCGGCATCCTCATCATGGACGAGCCCACCAGCGCCCTGACGGAGGCCGAAGCGGTCCGGCTCTTCCAGGTCATCCGCCGGCTGCGCGGCCAGGGCGTCACGATCCTCTACATCTCGCACAAGATGGACGAGGTCTTCCAACTCGCCGACCGCATCAGCGTGCTCCGCGACGGGCAGTTGCTGCGGACGGTGCCGCGGGCCGAGACCACGCCCCGCGAAATCACGCACCTCATGGTCGGCCGCCAAATCGAAGAAGCCGGCGCGCGGCAGCCGCGCACGCCGGGCGACCTGCTGCTGGAGGTCCGCGGCCTCTCGCTGCCCCGCCCCGGCCATGCCCGCAAATGGCGGCTCCGCAACGTCAGCTTCTCGCTCCGCCGCGGCGAGATCCTGGGGCTGGCGGGCTTGATGGGCGCGGGGCGGAGCGAGCTGCTGGAGTGCCTCTTCGGCTGTAGCCGCCAGGCGCCCTCGGGCACGATCCTCTTGGAAGGCCGCCCGGCCCTGTTCCGCCGCCCGGCCGACGCGATGTGCGCCGGGATCGTCCTGGTGACCGAGGACCGCAAGCGGCTGGGCATCTTCGCCAACCTCGACATTGCCGGCAACATCACGCTCTGCACGCTCGACCGCGCGAGCCGGCTGGGGTGGCTCGACTTGCGGCGGGAGCGGGCCCTGGCACGGCAGGCGGCGGACGAGCTCGGCGTGAAAACGCCCGACCTGGCCGCCCCCATTACGAGCCTCAGCGGCGGGAATCAGCAGAAGGTGATCCTCGGCCGCTGGCTCTTGACCCGCCCCAAGCTGCTGCTCTTGGACGATCCCACCCGCGGCGTCGACGTGGGCGCCAAGGCCGACCTCTACCGTTTGCTGGACCGCCTCTGCCGCGAAGGCCTGGGGATGATCGTCACCTCCAGCGAGCTGCCCGAGCTGCTGGCGCTGTGCGACCGGATCCTCGTGCTCTGCGAGGGGCATGCCACCGGCGAGCTCGGCCGCGGCGAGGCCACTGAGTCGCGGATCATGGAACTGGCCACCGATCGCCCGCACGCGGACCAGGTTGCGTGATGCGGGCCGCGCACTCTTGCACGTTATCGCCCGGTGTTTCGGTCCGGCGGCTCCACAACGCCGCCGTGGGGGCGATTTCCTTCTTGCGGTGCCGCGGGCAACCGTGCGGGGGTCTGGGTACGCCCGCGCCAGCCGGGCCGGACCGAGACGGAGTGCCCGACGTATCTTGACACTTGGCGCCCATCCGCTAAACTGCGGGGGAACTCGCGCTGGGGCCTGTTTTGATATAGTGCACTCTGCATCCTGATCCCCGGGCAGTGCATAATCCGGGCGGAGGTGACCTGCAAATGGCCATGAAACGGAACCTGTTGATAGCGAGCCTGATCCTTCTGGCCGGGCCGCTCCAGGCGGCCGATGCGGCCGGCTCTTCCCCGGCAGCCGCCTCGGTCGACGTGGCCGATCTCCGCTGCGAATACCTGAAAGACCCCTTGGGGATCGACGTCACACGGCCGCGGCTGAGCTGGCGGCTGACCGCCAAGGACGCCGCGGCCCGCGGATTGCACCAAACAGCCTATCGCATCCTCGTCGGCAGCAGCCTCGGGCGGCTCGCCAACGGCGAAGGCGACCTCTGGGACTCGGGCGACGTGACTTCGGCTGAATCGGTCCACGTGGCCTACGCGGGCCGGCCGCTGGCGTCGCGCGCGGAATGCTTTTGGAAGGTGCGGGTCCGCGACCAGTCCGGCGCGCCGTCGGCCTGGAGCGAGCCGGCACGTTGGACGATGGGCCTGCTCGATCCGGCCGACTGGCAGGCCAAGTGGATCGGCACGGACGCAGTCCACGCGCGGCGGAAGGGCTGGCCGATTCCGGATAACACCATGCCCGACCCGTGGCTCCGCAAGCAGTTCGTGCTCGGCGCCGCGCCCGCGCGGGCGATGCTCTACGTGGCCTCGATCGGCTATCACGAGGTCTACGTCAACGGCCGGAAAGTGGGCGATACCGTGCTGGCGCCCTGCGCCACGAACCATAAGAAACGGGCCCGGTACTGCACTTATGACATTGCCGGCTGCCTGAAGCCGGGCAAGAACGTGCTCGGGCTGTGGCTCGGCACGTCGTGGTCGATCTTCCCGCCCTACAAGAGCGACGACAAGCCGGCCGGCCCGCTGGTGCTGGCCCAGGCCGAGATGGAAATGCCCGGGGCAAGCCGGTTGTGCATCGCCAGCGACGCGACCTGGCGGACGCACCCCAGTCCGAGCACGCTGCTGGGCGTTTGGGACTTCATGCACTTCGGCGGCGAGCGCTACGACGCCAACCTCGAATTGCCCGATTGGTGTGCGGCGGACCTCGACGATGCGGACTGGCAGCCGGCCCGGGTGTTCGCGCCGCGGTTGACCCTCTCGGCCGAAATGGTCGAGCCCAACCGCCGCGAGCAGCTCATCCGGCCGGTTGCCGTCCAAGAGCGGCCCGGCGGCGAGTTTCGCGTCGACATGGGCGTGAACTTCGCCGGTTTCGTGGAGATCGACGTTCGCGGCAGGCCGGGCCGGCAGATCGACTTCCAGTTTTCCGAGCGCGCCGACCAGCGCATGACCCATCAGTTGCACAGTGCGTACGTTCTGGGGCCCTCCGGCAAGGGAACATTTTGCAACCGCTTCAATTACAGCGTGGGACGCTGGATCACGATCAAGGGACTCGACGCGCAGCCGGTCCCGGCCGACATCCGCGGCTGGCTCGTGCGCAGCGACTACCGCCGCGCGGCCGATTTCGAGTGCTCCAGCAAGCTGCTCACCGATGTCTACCGGACCACGCTCTGGACGTTCGAGAACTTGAGCCTCGGCGGCTACGTGGTCGACTGCCCGCACCGCGAGCGGATGGGCTACGGCGGCGACGCCCACGCCACCACCGAAACCGCCTTGAACAGCTTCCATCTCGGCGCTTTCTATACGAAGTGGGCCCAGGACTGGCGCGACGTGCAGGGCAATGCCGCGGCGTGGGGAGTCAACGTCAAGGCCGGCGAGAGCGGCTCGGGCGGCCCCGCCGAGGACGGCAACTTGCCCTATACCGCGCCCACGTATTGGGGCGGCGGCGGACCGGGGTGGTCCGGTTATTGCGTCACGCTGCCCTGGCTCGTGTACCGGCAGTACGGCGACGTCCGCATTCTCGAACAGAACCTTCCCACCATTCAGCGCTGGCTGGCCTTCCTCGACAGCAAGTCCTCCGGCGACATGCTCGTCCGCTGGGGCGGCGAGTGGGACTTCCTCGGCGATTGGCTGTGGCCCGGCGCCAAGGGGGTCAACGGCGACACGCCCGAGACCTTGTTCTTCAACAACTGCTACTGGATCTACAACCTGCAAACGGCCGCGCGAATCGCCGACGTGCTCGGCCGGCAGGAAGCGGCCGCCGAGTACCGCCGGCGGGCCCAGTCCGTGCGCCGGGCGGTCCACGCCAAGTTCTTCCGGCCGCGGGACAACAGCTACGTCGACGGCTCGCAGGCCTATCTGTCCATCGCGCTGTTGGTGGATCTCCCGCCGCAGGACCTCAGGCCCGCGGTCTGGAAACGCCTGGAAGACGAAATCCTCGTCCGCCGCCGGGGCCATATCCACGCCGGCATCACCGGCGGCTACTTCGTCATCAAGAACCTCGTCGACGGCGGGCGGGACGATCTCGTCCTGGCCATGGCCGCCAAGGACGATTATCCCAGTTGGGGAAACATGCTCCGCCGGGGTGCAACCACGTTTTGGGAATCGTGGGAAGGCGACAACTCCCTGTTGCACAGCTCCTACCTGCACCTCGGCCTGTGGTTCGTCGAGGGGCTGGGCGGAATTCGGCCCGATCCCGCGCACGGAGGATTCCAATCCTTCGTCATTCGCCCGGGCGTTCCCCGGACGCCGCAAGCCGGCTTGGAATGGGTTCGGGCCACTTACGAGTCGCTCTACGGCCCGATTGCGAGCCGCTGGACGATCCACGGGAAGGAGCTTGAAATGTCGGTCACCGTGCCGCCCAATACCACGGCCACTCTGCTGCTGCCCACCGCCGACGCCGCCTCGATACGCGAAGCCGGCCGCGCGGTCTCCGCAGCGCCGGGAGTGAAACCGTCGGGCGTGCAGGACGGCCGGGCCGTGCTGCGGCTCGAATCGGGCACCTACCATTTCCAGGCCGACCTTTGATCGGCTGCGCGGCGAGAGCAGACTGCACCATGTAACCTTCGACCCTTCCACCGTCAAGAGAGCGAGAATCCTATGGCTGATCAGACCGCACGCGTCGAATCCGCATACGCATCGGCGAAACAACGCTACGCCGAGCTGGGCGTGGACACCGATCGGGCCCTGGAACGATTGGCCACGGTGCCCATCTCGCTGCACTGCTGGCAGGGCGACGACAACACGGGCTTCGAGAACCTGGGCGTCGAGCTGGGCGGCGGCTTGGCGCTGACCGGCAACTACCCCGGCAAGGCCCGCACGCCCGAGGAGTTGCGGGCCGACTACGACATGGCGCTGTCGCTCGTGCCCGGCACGCATCGCGTGAACCTGCACTCGATGTACGCCGAAACCGGCGGGCGGAAGGTCGAGCGCAACGCGTTCGAGCCTGCCCACTACGCCGCCTGGATCGAGTGGGCCAGAGCCAAGGGCCTGGGGATCGATTTCAATCCCACCTGCTACGCGCATCCCCTGGCGGCCGACGGCCTGACCCTGGCGCACCCGGACGCGGGCATCCGCCGTTTCTGGGTCGAGCACTGCATCGCCTGCCGCCGGATCGGCGCGGCGGTGGGCCGCGCGCTGGGCCGCCCGTGCGTGACCAACGTCTGGGTGCCCGACGGCTACAAGGACGTCACCTTCGATCGCAAGGCCCCGCGCGAGCGGTTGGCCCGCTCGCTGGACGAGATCTTCGCCGCGCCGATCGACCCCGCGCATAACCTCGACTCGGTGGAACCCAAGCTGTTCGGCATCGGCTCCGAGACGTGCGTGGTCGGCTCGTTCGAGTTCTACTTGGGCTACGCCATCACCCGCAAGAAGCTGCTCTGCCTGGACATGGGCCACTTCCATCCCACGGAAAACGTCGCCGACAAGGTCACTTCGGTGATGCTGTACGTGGAGCGGGTCTTGTTCCACGTCAGCCGCGGCATCCGCTGGGACAGCGACCACGTGGTGATCCTCAACGACGAGTTGCGCGGCGTGGCCGAAGAGCTGGTCCGCGGCGATTACCTGGGCCGGGTCCACGTCGGGCTGGATTACTTCGACGCCAGCATCCAGCGCGTGGCGGCCTGGGTGGTCGGCATCCGCGCCATGCTCAAGGCCCTCTTGGCCGCCCTGCTGGAGCCGGCCGCGAAGCTCCGCGCCCTCGAGCAAGACGGCGATTTCACCTCGCGCCTGGCGCTATTCGAGGAAGTGAAAACCTTGCCGCTGGGCGCCGTGTGGGAGTACTACTGCATGGCGCAAGGCGTCCCGGTGGGCATGGCCTGGATGGATCGCGTCAAGGACTACGAGCGCCGCGTTACCAGCCAACGCCGCTAACCCGGGTTATTCGTGGCCCGGGATTTCCGGCGCAGAGTGCGATACACTAGCCCGATGCGCAAGCGAGGGTAAAGCGTTTGCCGACCCTCGCTTGCGCTTCGGGCTAGTGTGAGTTGACGAATAATCCGGGCTAAATGAGCGTGCGCGATTCGGATGGTCTGCGCGGCGGTGGGGCTGGTGCCGGTGCCCTGGGGCCTGACACCCGCTTGTTGAAGGCTACTTCGCAGCGGTGACTTTGACGGCGATGGCCGGCAGCAGGCGGGTAACGCTCTCTTTGCCGGTGTTCATGGTGCCGCCGAGGATGATCGTCTGCGTGAGGCCGACGGGCGCCTTGGGCGCCGCGGTGATCGTAACGATCGCCTCGTCCTTGTCGGCCGGGATCGAGGCGGCAGCGACAGTCACGCCCTCGGGAGGAGGAGGCGCATCCGGGGGAAGCGGCACGAGCCGGGAAGGCGGCACGGCGGCCAGATTCAGGGGAAACTTGCCGTCGGCCCTCCGCGCCGCCTTCACGACAACCTGAGCGGCGCCCCCCTGCTTGATCTCCAGCACCTGCTTGGGCGCGAGGTTCGCCGAAATCGTGAAGAAGGCCGCTTCTCGCACCTCCAACACGCATCCCTTGGTCGGAACCCAGTGTTTGATGTAGAAGGCCTGGACGACCGTCTCGACGGGGACGGCCTTTCGCACCAGCGGCCGGCCGTCCACCGTGGCGGTTCCCACGACGGTCGGAAAGCACAGGCCCGGCGCGGCGCCGGCAGACGCCGTGATCGTCAACTGGGTCTCGTGCTGCTTGGCCGGGATCACCGCATCGCTGGCTGAGAGTCCCGGCGGCAGGTCTTGCACCGCCAGGCCGATCTCGCCGTCGAAACCGTCTTTCCGCAGCACGGTGACCGCCAGCGCGACGCTATCGCCTTGGGCCAGGCGTGCGGAGTCGGTGTTGATGCGCAGCACGTAGTCCGGCCGCGCCGGGGCGATTTTCAGCCGGTAGGCATACTCTTCGCCGCCCTCCTCGCGCACGTCGCGGATCCTGACGACGTAATCGCCCGCCTTGGAGAACGTGTGCAGGAGGCGCGAATCGGCGACGTGCGTCGCCAGGGCGTCCACGGGATCGACGTTGCAGGCCAAGTCGGGGTACGGCATGTTGTTGGCGGGATTGGGCTGCGCCAGGGGCGAAGGCGGGTCGTCGTTCTCGTCCAGTTTCTTTCCCTCCCCGTCGAACAGCGTCAACACGCTGTCCAGCGGCGAATCCAACCGCCGGGCTTGGACCTCCATCAGCAGCGTTTGGCCCGCCTCGGCCTTGAAGACGAAGTAGTCCTCGTCGCCGGGCTTCTGGATGCGGCCGTTGATCACGACGGGTACCGGCACGCGGTTTGCCGTGGCCGGGGAATCGTTCGGCTCGCTCTCCAGCACCTCCGGCAGGTCGTCCACGGCGAAGGGCACGGCGTTGGACGTCGCCCCGTTCTGCCGGACGCTCAGGTAGCGCAGCGGCGGGCTGTTGGCCCCCAGCGCCAGATCCATGCTGCTGTCGGGCAGATTGACGCCGTGCAGCTCGATCTTCGCCGTCGAGCTCCGCCGCCCGCCCAGCGGAAAAACGTGCGTGATGTAGGGCAAGGCGCCGATCCTGACCCGATAAATGAAGTCCTGGCTGCCGCGGTACAGCACGTCGCGAACCTCCAGCAGGTACTCGCCGTCCTTCTCCACCTTGTGGAACAACACGGGGTCGGGCTTGAAGCGGAAGTCGTCGACGAACTTCAACCGCCTGCCGTCGGAGTCATTGAGGGCCAGGCAGGCGTCCAGCCAGCCGGGCACGGCCCAGTACGTGAAGGGCAGCAGGGCCCTCCCCTGGCACTCGCAAACCAACGTCTGCCCCGCCTTGGCCGGAAATCGCCAGTAGCCCCGGTCGGGCCCGCCTTGGTAGGTGGCGGTCGTGAAGAGCTGGCCGTTGAGCACGGCCGGCAAGGACTCGACGCGGGCGGCATCGGCCTTCTCCGAGTTCGGCTCGAAGGCGGTCACCTCCGGAAGCTCGTCGACGAAGAAGCGACCTCGCATGGAGACGCCTGCCGGCGTCATCAGCCGGAGGTCGTGCTCGCCCGGTTCCGCGTCCGGGGCGATGGAGATGGAAACGCGGACGGCTTCCGAAGGGCGAATGTTGCTGCTGATCCAAGGTTTGGGGGGTTTCTTGGGGGGGCCGGGCTTCGGCTTGGCCGCCGGATCCGGTTTTTCTTCCGGGACCAGGCGCGCCGTCACGCCTTTTCCGGAAACATAAATGCCGCTGGCGCCTTTGAGCTGCTGGCCCCCAACCGTGGCCTCGACCGTCTTGCCCCGTTGCCCGCCTGCCGGGAAGATGAAGAAGATCACGGGGCCGGTAATCTGGATCTCGCCCGGGGAAGCGGACGGCAGCAGGCATACCAGCAGCAGCGCGATCCAGCAGCAGCGGTGCATCCGATGGGGCATTGGCATCTTGGATTCGGCTCGGATTTGGTGTTTCACGCTTCGTACTTCTATTGCAGAGCCGGCGGCGGGACCTTCTTGCCGGCCAGCGCCTGCCGGACCAGCTCGGGGTTCTGCAGGCCGGAGAGCTTTTCCGGCGCGGCCTTTATTCCGCTCGCTCTCCAATGCACCGCTGCCGGGGTCGAGGTCGCAAAGTAACCCTGAGAGCTGACGATCAGCCAATCGTCCTTCCCTGGTGCAAGCTGCACGAGCGTGGCCAGGAGGCTGTCGTCGGCCGAGTTCCACAGCTTGACGCTCCCATCGCCGCTGGCCGAGGCGACTGTCTTCTCATCCGCGCTGGCCGTGACGGCATACACCCAGTCGCTGTGCCCGCGCAGCGTTGCCGTCAGCTCCATGGCTTTGCCCGTTTCGGTGAACACCTTCACGCTGTTGTCGCTGGCGGCGACGTAGACGTGGAATTGATACCACTTCGAGGGGTCCTTGTCTTTGAGCCAAACGCAGTCCAGGGGCGAACCGGCATCCATTTCGGCCTTGAGGTCATGCCTGGCCCACGCCGGCGCCTGGTCGTCGAGGCGAAGCTGGACCGTGCGGCTATCGTGGCCGCCGACCACCATGCCGAGCATGAAACTCCTGTCGGCCGGGGTTCCGCGGACGCTGCGTATGAAGCAGCGGTGCACGGGGGCCTCGACCGTCGTCTTGCTGCGGCCCGCCTTCCAGGTCGTTGCGTCCCAGACCTGGATCGTCTTGTCGAGGCTTGCGGTCGCCAGGAACTTGCCGTCCGCACTGAAGGAAACGCTGACCACTGCGAGTGCCTGATCCTTCAGCGTGGTCACGAGCTTCCTCTCCTCCAGGCTCCAGACGTACGTCGCGGCATCGCTGCAGCCCGCGACCAGGATCTTTCCGTCGGGGCTCAGTGCCAGCGAGTACACCACGCCCTTGGGCTCCTGGAAGTTCATGGCCGCTTGCCCGGTTTGGAGGTCGAAGACCTTGACCGCGCCCGCGACGCAGGGAGTGCCTTCGGCAACGGCCAGCGTCTTCCCATCCTTGCTGAAGACCACCGCCTGGACCATGGCGCCGATCAGCGCAGTGCCGATCTGTGCAGTGCCGATCCGCTTGGCCAGTTGGCCCTGGACCAGATCCCAGACCAGGACCTCCCTGTAACCGCCGACGGCGAGCGTCTTTCCATCCGGGCTGAAAGCGACGCCCGAGAGCGGAAGTGCCGTGCCGCAGGAGACCGTACACTCCAAGGCGGGCGGGGCTTGCGCCGGCGAAGGCCCGGCCGCCGGCGCAGCAAGCCAGATGGGGATCGTCAGCGAGCGATTCCGGGCAGAAACCCCCGCGGCCGGCTGTGCCGGGACCGGCGAAGAGACTCCCAGCGCCAGGAGCAGAGCGACACCCGACACGTGTTTCAACTTCATCGTAAGCCCTCTGCCAAGTGCGAAGCCGCAAGCGGCGGAAACCAAATCCCCAATCCCTCCGTCCTTCTACATGATCTCCTTCAATATCCCTCCCCGCGCGTACGAACATGCCGCGGCCGGACTGACGTAGGCCACGCAGCCGTCGGGGTTCGGGAGCTTGTCGTTGGGGTCGATCCCGATCAACTGGTAGACGCTTTCCCACAGGTCCCAGGGATAGATGGGCCGCGACTTGACGTAGCGGCCCTCCGCGTCGCTTTCGCCGACGACCTGGCCGGCCTTGAAGCCGCCGCCGGCGACAAGGGCCGAGAGCACGTTGTTGTAGTGCTCTCGCCCGCCGACCTCGCCGGGGTGCTTGCCGCCGAGGCTCTCGAGCTTGACGTTCCAGTCCGGCGCCTTGCTGGACTCGCTGTGGAACACGACGATCGTGTGCTCCAGGAGCCCTGTCTGGGCGAGGTCTTCGATCAAGGCCGACACTCCCTTGTCGAGAATGGGGCACAGCAAGCGCAGGTTGACGTTCACGCGCTCGTGCATGTCCCAACCGTCGGCGCCTTTCACCTCGCCGCCGCCCCACGGGACCGTGACGAAGGGGACGCCGTATTCCGCCAGCCGCCGGGCCAAGAGGCAGCCCTGCCCGAAGCGGTTGCGGCCGTAGCGCTCGCGCACCGCGTCCTTTTCCTGGGCCAAGTCGAAGGCTTTCTTGGCGTCGCCGGTGAGCAGGCGGAAGGCGGCCTCGCGGAGCGCGTCGACGGTCCGCGCGGCCGGCGGCTTGGTCTTGCCGCCCGCGTCCACGGCCGCCAGCAGGGCGCGGCGTTTTGCCAGGCGTTTCTCTTCGTCGGGCGAAAGGCTCACGCCGGGCGCCTTGAAATTCGGGTCGCTGGGATCTCCCACGCAGAAGCCCTGGTACTTGGGCGGCAAGAAGCCGTAGTTGTTGCCTCCCCAGGGAATGCCGGGGATGCAAACCCACGGCGGGATGTCGCCCTTGTAGCCGCCGCCCTCCAGTTTCTTCATCCCCACGACGGCGCCGACCGTGGGATAGGTGAGCTTCGCCGAGGGGTGCGGACTGGAGCATTCATTGGGGATCATCGCGTTGCACAGCATGACGTAGCCGCCATGCCCGCCCCCGGGAGCGGTCAGCGACCGCAGGAGCGTGTACTTGTCCGCCTGCTTTGCCAGCAGCGGCAGAAGCTCGGTTATCTCGATGCCCGGCACGTTGGTCGGAATCGGCTTGAAGAAGCTGCGGATCGTCGGCGGGGCGTTGGGCTTGGGGTCGAGCGTGTCGATGTGCGTCATGCCGCCTTCGAGGTAGAGCTGGATCACGGTCTTCGCTTTGGCCTTGGGGATGGCGGCGCTGGGCTCTGCGAGCGCCGGGGCCGGCAGCCCCCCGGCCAGGCCGAGCCCCAGCGCACCGCCGCCCGCGAGGCGCATGAAGTCGCGACGATCCATTCCGCTTTCAGTCTGCAACATGTTTTGCCTCCCGGCTCAGGTCTGATCGGAGTGCGGCAAATTCGAGCTCCGCAGCCCTAGTGGTTCAACAGGAATTCACTCGTATTCAGGACCGCCCAATACAGGTCGTTGACCGCCTGGTTGCGGTTGTTCTTCTCTTGCGTGAAATATGCGAGGATCTTCTGTTTCTCGGCTTCCTTGGGCAGGCGAGAGAGGGCGGCAAGGAAGACCTCCTCGACGATTTCCGCATCGCTCTTCTTGGCCGTCAGGAGCCGCCGGATCCGCGGGCTTTCGCCCAGCGACCATTCCACTTCATTGGAGTTGACGAGGAACTGGACGTGAAACGCGCCGAGGTCCGCGGCCCGCTCGCGCTCCAGTCCCGTGGCCCGTTCCGGGCGCCCGAACATCGCGGCCAGCAGGGAGCTTTCGCTGGCTTCCGCGATCTCGGCGGCCTTGACGTCCGCGGGGACGGCGGTGTCCGGCGCCGTGTTGGGCCTCTTGAACACGCGGAAACGGCCCGGCGATTCGGTGATCTGGGAGAGCGCGTCCAAAATCTGCTCGGCCGTCAGGCGCTTGGCCCGGTAATGCGAAAAGTGGGCCACGTCCTTCTCATTGAGCGGGTTGGGCTCGCTGGAAAGTTGGTAGGTCTTGGAGTTGAGCACCAGCCGGTAGACGTGCTTCAAGTCGTAGCGGTGGCCGACCAGCTCCTTTTCCAGGTATTCCAACAGCGCGGGGTTCTCCGGCGGATTGGTGGGCCGCAGGTCGTCGGGTTCATGGACGATCCCTCGCCCCAGCAGCCAATACCATATCCGGTTGACCGCGTTTTTGGCGAACCACGGATTCTCGGGGGCAGTGAGCCAGTCGGCGAGTTTCCGGCGGGGGTCGGCGCCCGGCGGCAATTCCACGGCCGCCCCGCCCAGGGGCTTGGGCCGGACGACCTGGCCGCTTCTCGGGTGGCGGAGCTCTTTCTCCGCGTCGCGGTAGACGATCTGCTCTTTCCACTCGCCGGTCGGCTTGGTCCTGATCTGGGCGAAGAAGGCGGCCATCCCCAAGTCGTCCTCCAAACCCCAGTTCTCCACGGGATGCCCGTGGCAACGGGCGCAGGCGAGCCTGGCCCCCAGGAAGACCAAGGCGGTTGCCTCGCCCACCGTGCGGACGTCACGGTTCGGGACGGCCCGCGAGTAATTGGCCGGACCGACGCGAAAACTGCTGCCATTGGCAGTGAGCAGCTCCCGGGCGAACTGGTCGTAGGGCTTGTTCTCGGCAATGCTGTCGCGGACCCAACGGTGGTACGTCTCCGCCGCCTTCGGCCAGAGATTGATCGGCTCTTCCGCCTTGATCTTCAAGAGATCGCCCCACTTCAGCGCCCAGAAGTCGGCGAATTCCTCGCGCCCCAGCAAGCGGTCGATCAGCTTGCTCCGCTTCTGCGGATCGGCGTCGGCCAGAAAAGCGCGGGCTTCGTCCGGCGTGGGCAGCGTCCCGATCACGTCCAGATACGCGCGGCGCAAGAAGACCTCGTCGCCGCAAACCTCGGCGGGCGGGAAGCCCAGCGCCTTGAGGTTGGCAAAGACCAGCTCGTCGATCTTGTTGTTCGGCTGGATCGCAGGGAACGGCGCGGGGAGGGTTTGCGGGATCACGACCCGTACGACGCCCGACTGCCGCAGGTACGTCGCCACGACCGCGCACTGCCCGAAATCCTCCGCCGTGACCTTTCCCTCCGCGTCCGCCGCGGCGACCTTGCCGTCCGTGGACTGGAAGGAGGCAAGCGGCGTGACGTCGGTTTGCGTGCCGTCGGAAAAGACGGCCGCGACCGCCAGTTGCCGCACCTGGCCCTTCTGCAGAACTTGCTCGGCCGGCACGGCCTTCACCGAGACCAGTTTCGGCAGGTTCTCATCGCTGTACGGCGCCCCTTGCTCGATCCAGGAGAGCAGCAGCTTGTACTGTGGAGAGCCGGGCTGGATCTTTTGGCCGCCGCCGTGAGCGATGGTCGCGGTGGTCTTCAAGAGCAACAGGCTCTTGGCCGGCTGCATGGGGTCGATGCGCGTGGCCCGCTGCCCCTTGGCGATCGTTGCGCAATCCTCTTCAGGGTCGCCCCCGAACAAGGAGAGCGGCATGCCGCCTTTGCCCAACGGCGCTCCATGACACTGCACGCTGCTGCAGCCCAGCCGGTTCACCAGCGGCATCACGTCGCGGAGGAAATAGACCGGCCCGGAGACGACCGCGGGCCGGGCCGGCGCCGGCTGCGGCGGTTCCGCGCCGCGGGCGGAGCCGGCATGCGCAACGCAGAGGCCCAGCACGACAAGGGGCACGGCCTTCGTTCTCATCGCAATTCACCCCCCGCATGGAGCAGGCATGCCAAGAAGACGCCGGGCGTGAGAGGAATGCCCATGCCCGCCACGTTACACGCTGGGACGCGGAAATGCAACTCCTTGACCGCCGGACGGCCTGGAGGCCGCCCATACGAAAGAATGGTTGTCCTTGCCCTCTCGTTCTGCTCGTCGAATCGCGCTGGGCGCGCATCGCCCGCCCGTTGCGGGGCCCACCGCCATGCTCTATGATGCGGTTCAGCCGCCCAAGCAGCCCCGCAGCGGGGGGCGTAGTCGTCGAGGAGTCCGGCAATGAGCAAAAAGGCGAGCGGGAACGGGCCGCGGCTTGGCAGGCGGAGGTTTCTCAAGGGCGCCGCAGCCCTGGCGGCCCCGTGCCTCATGCCGTCCCGGGTCTTGGGCCGCGAAGGGCAGACGGCCCCCAGCCAGCGCATCACGGTTGGCCTGATCGGCCACGGGGCCATGGGCCATGGCCACCTGTCGCGGCTGGCCGGCGATCCCGAGGTCCAAGTTCTGGCCGTTTGCGATGTCGATCGCCTGCGGCGCGAGGATGCCAAACGCCGCGTGGAAGAAACCTATTCCGCAGGGCGTGCCGCGGGCACGTACCGCGGCTGCATCCCGTACAACGACTATCGCGAGCTGCTCGCTCGCTCCGACATCGACGCCGTTGTGATCGCCACGCCCGACCACTGGCACACGCTGCAGGCGATCGACGCGGCCAAGGCCGGCAAGGACATCTACTGCGAAAAACCGGTCTCGGTAACGATCCGGGAGGGACGCCGGCTGGTCGAGACGGTGCGGAGGTACGGCCGCGTGTTCCAGACCGGCACCCAGTACCGCTCGATTCCCAAGATACGAACGGTCTGCGAGTTCGTTCGGGCCGGCGGGCTCGGCAAAATCAAGGCGGTTTTCACGCTTTGGCAGAATCTGGCAGGGATGGCCGGGCGTCTTCGGCCCTACGCCCAACGGCTGGACGTCCAGTCGATCCTCGCCTCCCAGGTGCCCGTGAATGCGTATCTGCCCGCCGAACCGGTGCCGGACGGCTTGGATTGGGACTTGTGGGTGGGGCCGGCTCCGTGGCAGCCGTACCAGCGACTGTACCACACGAACCCGTCTCCGGGCGTGGTGCCGTGGGCGTTTGCCGAAGCCTTCGGGACGGCCTCGGTGACCTGGTTCCATTCGCACGCCGCGGACGTGATTCAATACGCCCTGGGCATGGAGAGCAGCGGGCCGGTGGAGATCATCCATCCCGCCAGCGGCCGGTTTCCCACGCTGACCTTCCGCTATGCCGACGGGGTCCTGCTGCATCACGTGGAGCACTGGAAGCAGGTCATCGACCTGTACAAAGCCGTCCCCGCCGGGACCCGGCTGGAAGGCCTCTTCGGCGGCGTGTTTGTCGGCCAGCGCGGGTGGCTGACGTCGATGACGACGGGCGGACGGCTGGAGGGCCAGCCGCAACAGCTCTTCGACGAGATGCAGCTCAAGAACCGCGACGTGAGCCTTGCCAATCCGCATCACGCCAACTGGCTCGACTGCATCCGGCAACGAACCCCGCCCAGCGCGTCCGAAGAGTTGGGCCATCGAGCGGCTTCACTCGGCCACCTGGCGATCATCGGATACCGCTTGCAGCGGTCGTTGACCTGGGACCCGGCCAAGGAAGAGTTCATCGGCGACGAAGACGCGAACCGTCTGCGGGCCCGCGCCATGCGCGAGCCTTGGTACGGATGAACCCCGAGACGGTGCCGCCACCGTGGCATGATCGAATGCGGAACCGTCCAACCCAACAGGAACAATATGATGAAAGTGTCTAGGATGGGACTGCGGCCGGCGGCACGTACCCTTGGCGTGGTTTGGGCGTGCGTCGCGGCAGCGACGCTCCTTGCCGGCCGGCCCGCGGCCGCCCGAGCGGACCCCAAACCCGAGGTCAGTCCCGAAGAGCGGCTGAAGATCGAGCAGGCGCTCCCCGCAAAAGCCCCGGCGGCGCCCAAGAAACCCCGCAAGCTGCTGGTCTTCACCTTGAACGTCGGGTACGGGGACGGCCACCGTTCGATCCCGCACGCCAGTTTGGCGTTTACCCTCATGGGCAAGAAGACGGGCGCCTTCGAGACTGTGGTGAGCCGCGATCCCGAGATCTTCCGGCCGCAGAGTCTCGGGCAGTTCGATGCCGTGTTCCTCAACAACACGGTGGGGAACCTGTTCACCGACGCGGAGCTGCGGCGGAGCCTGCTGGAATTCGTCACCGGCGGCGGAGGGCTTTTGGGGGTCCACGGCACGGCGGTGGCTTTCACCAGGTGGGACCAGGGCGGGCGGGAGGACTGGCGCGAGTTCGCCCTGATGCTCGGCGCGCGGGGCGCCAACCACCGCATCAGCACCGAGCGCGTGTTCATCAAACTCGACGATCCGGAGCATCCGGTCAACCGGGCCTTCGGCGGCGAGGGCTTCGATTTCCGCGACGAGTTCTTCCGCTTCCAGGAGGTTTATTCCCGGGACCGCGTGCGAGTGCTGCTGAGCATCGACACCGCGAAGACGGACATGCGCCAGGGACGATCTTTCGGCAAGGTCGACCGGCCCGACAACGACTATGCCCTGGCCTGGGTGCGGAGCCAGGGCAAGGGACGGGTTTTCTACTCGACGATCGGCCACAATCCGTACGTCTTCTGGGACAAGCGGATGTTGGAGTTCTATCTGGCGGCCATCCAGTTCGCGCTGGGAGACCTGGAGGCCCCCACCGCGCCGAGCAGCGCGGCGCCGCGCGGCGATGCCCCCGGCGGACGGCCCGAGGCCACGGCCGCGGAGCCCGCAAAGGCGGAGCAGCCGCGGCTGCGCTATGCCGTTCCGGCGCCGGGACCGCTGGTGAACCGTTTCGGCGCCAACGTCCAGCGCACCATGGCCCTCTTGGCTTCCAGCACTCCCCGGCACCGCCGCCATGTGCGCGTCCTGGTTTACGGGCAGTCGATCTCGGAAGGCGTCTGGTGGCGCCACGTGGAGCGCGACCTGCGGACGCGATTCCCCGACGCCGACCTGGAGATGGTCAATCGCGCCCTGGGCGGCCACGCCTCGAATTTCCTGGTGCGCGAGGCCGAGACCGACGTCTACCCGTTCTACCCGGACCTCGTGATCTTTCACGTCTACGGGGCCCACACCTGCTACGAGCAGATCATCTCGCGGATCCGCAGCCGCACCGCGGCCGAGGTGCTGATCACCACCGACCACCTCGGCGCCTCCGAAGTGCCCGACGCCCGGGGCGAGTTCCACGAAGACCGCTGGACGAAGTTCATGGCGTCGTTCATCCCGCAGGTCGCCCGCCGCTACGGCTGCGAGCTGGTCGACGTCCGCGAGCCGTGGAAACGCTACGTGCTGGATAACAAGATCGCGGCCAAGGACCTGCTCGTCGACGGCATCCATCTGGGCCAACAGGGCAATTTGCTCTACGCGGCCCTGGTCGGCCGGCAGTTGGTCTACCGGCCGGAGCTCAAGGCCGGCCCGGATGCCGTGCGGCGCTACGAAGTGGGCAAGGACGTCCACTGGAAGGACGGCAAACTCGTGCTGGAGTTCGAGGGCAATCGCATCGACGCCATTGCGGGGCCGGGCGAGGAAAGCGCGTCCGCCGCGACGGTCCTGATCGACGGCCGGAAGCCCTCGGAGTTCCGCCAGTGCTACGCCTTCACCCGCGCGTATGGCCCGGGACTGAAGATCCTCTGCGTGTCCTCCGAGCAAACGCCGCTGGTGGAGGACTGGACGATCCGCGTGACGGGCGTGGACCAGGCGCGCAAGTCGTTCTCGTTCGAGGCGATCGGCTCCAAGACCGGACCGGACGGGGCGGGCACCAGCGACAAGCGATTCGTTTCCAACTCGGCGCGCATCGTCATCGAGACCAAGGTCGAGAAGCCCGCGATGGGCTTCGAATCCGATTGGTCGTGCGACATCAAACAGGTGCAGCCCGGCGCGGAGGTCAAGTTCCGGTGCTACGCCCTGCACTGCGATCGCTATGTCGCCCCGGCGGCGAAGGACCCGTCGCTGGAGTCCTCGGTAACGTTGGCCCAGGGGATCGCCAACGGCAAGCACACGCTCCTGCTGACGGCCGGCGATCCGCCGCCGGGGCGTTTGCGGGCGCTCGGCGCGTATCGCCCGCCCGTGACGGCGCCCACCGCCATGGTGTACGACGCGGTTCGTCCGGCCAAGTAGTGCCGGTTCGGGGTCCGTAAACGTCGAAGAGGCTTGTTTGTAACCAGCGGGATGAAATTGCAGTCCGCTTGGTGCCGGCCCTTCGTGCCGGGTATGCGGAGCCTGATCCCCGGGGTCGCCGATCATGCGGAATTCGACGGCCGGACGTGGCGGGAGCCGCGCACCCGGCTGCGATTCGCGTTGACGCAGCCGCCGCAAATCCGTAGCATATACGGTTTCCCCTGCCGGCACGAATCCATGTTCTGGAAACGATCGCCTCGGCCCGACATAACGGCTCCTCCCTGGCTGGCGGCGGCGGAGGTGGTGCGCACCCGCGAGGAGATCATCGCCCGGTACGTCGCGGCCGGAGACGTTTTGGACCTCGGTGCGGTCGATGCCCGTCGCGCGATCGCCCCCCACTGCGAGCAACTGGCCAATTGCTCCACGCTGCTCCACGAGCGGATCCGGCAAGTCAATCCGGGCGTGGTCGGGGTGGACGTCGATCGGGAAGGCGTGCAGATTCTGCGGCAGCGCGGCTACAACGTCCTGGCGGCCGACGTCGAAACGATGGAGCTTGGACGGCAGTTCGACGTCGTCGTGGGCGGCGAGGTCCTCGAGCACCTGCCCAACCCCGGCCGGGCGCTGGCTACGATCAAGAAGCACTTGAAACCGGGCGGCCGGCTCCTCCTTTCGACGGTCAATCCGTTCTGCGTCGAACAGTGGTGGAAGATCCTCAGGTACGGCGACATCCAGGTACACGAGGAACACCTGATGTGGTTCGATCCGCGGACCCTCGGCCAACTGCTCGCCGTCAGCGGCTTTGAGGTCGAGCGGCTCTACTGGCTGCGGAAGCGGCGGCGCCACGGGCAATGGAAACTCTGGCTCGCCGCGCTGCGGAGCTATGTGTGCCCCCATTTCCTCATCGTGGCGCGCGCCAGCCCCTAAATGACCTTGCACGATTTTGGGGGGGGTGACCGTGTGCCACTGCTTCGCAGAAGCAGTGTGAACGCGGCGGTTTTGCCGGCACTGCTTCTGCGAAGCAGTGGCACACACGCCCGCTGCCAATTCCTCCCAGGATCACGCAAGGTCATTTAGCCCCGCCCCCGCGCCGCAAACGACGCCGCTGCCGCGTGGCCCGCCGCTTTCGTTGCCGCGCTCCCCAGGCGGCGGTTACTCGACGGCATCGCCGTAGCTGCGGAAATACGGCTCCCAACGCCGGGCGATTTGCGAGGAGGAGGTGGGCCAGGGCGAAAAAGTGGGCCCCCATCCACAGCGCCGCCTGCGTCCAGCCGGGCCGGGCGGCGATCGGGGGGTCCGGACGGCGGTAGCGGGCGCGGCGCATTTTCCATGCGGGGCATGACTTTATTGATTGCGCAAACCGCGCCGGGCGAGTTCCCGCCCTTCCTGAGGGGGGGTTGGCGTGGCCGCGCCGCAATTCGGCCCAAGCCAAACCTATACAACGGGCACTTGATAATACTATAATTGTAGCTTCACATGCCGCTTTGGTCCCTAAGGGTCCCCAAGGAATGCCTGCGATGCACAGCGACGTGGAAATGCTCGATTCGAAAACGAATCCCCCCAAGAGGCCGCCCACCGCATCGCGGATGGCCCGCGCCAAGCGGAAGCGCCAAGAAGAGCACGATCTGCCGGCGCTGGAGCGGCTGGAGGCCCACCTGCGGCGCGATCGCACAACCCGTATGGGACTCAGCTTCTTCGAGCACTTCCACGACGTGCACCTGAAGGACCTCGTCCTGGACTCGATGGACGACCATCGCCGCATGACGCACGGCGGCCACACGCTCTGGAATTTCGGCTCGGACAGCTTCCTGGGCCTGGATCGGCACCCGGCCGTCCAGCAGGCGATGATCGACGCGGTGAAGCCGTGGGGGACCCATAACGGGGCGTCGCGGGCGTTTTCCAGCGTGCGGCTCTGCGAGGAGGCCGAGCGGCGGCTGGCCGCATGGCTGGGGGTCGAGGACACGTTCATCTCTCCCAGCGTCACGCTGGCCAACGCCGGCTTGATCCCCGCGGTGGTCCGGCCGGACGACCTGCTGGTGGTCGACCGCCAGTCGCACGACAGCATCCAGCAGGCGGCGAAGGTGGCCGCGGCCAACGGCGCCAGGCTGCGCGAGCTGCACCCTTGCCATCCGGCACGGCTGGAGGAGTTGTTGGCCGGCGAGGGGGAGTTCCCTTCGGCCGTGGTGGCGATGGACGGGGTGTACAGCATGACCGGGCGGATTCCGCCGCTGGCCGAGCTGGACCGGGTGACCCGCTCCCACGGCGGGGTCCTGTACGTGGACGACGCCCACGGCACGGGCGTGGTCGGCCCCGGCGGCCGCGGGGCGGCGTTCCAGAGCCTGGGGTCGCTCCGCGAGGTCCTCATGGTGGGCTCGCTCTCCAAGGCATTCTCGTGCATGGGGGCGTTCGTGACCTGCTCTTTCGATCTGAAGAAGGTCCTCAAGCTGCGGACGAGCACGTTCATTTTCGGCGGGCCGGTGCCGCCGCCGTACCTCGCCGCCGTGGTGGCCGTCTGCGACATCCTCGAGTCGCCCGAGTACGAGCAGATCCTCGGCCGCCTGCACGCGCGGATGCGGCAGTTGACCGACGGCCTCCGCGCGCTGGGCCTGAGCGTGCTGGGGGGCGAGGCCCCGATCATCTCGGTCCCCATCGGCGACATCGAGCGGACGCTTGAGGCGGGCAAGTGGGTCTTCGACCGCGGCTACTACGTGCAGTCCGCCACCTATCCGGCCGTGCCCATCAACGGCGGCGTGCTCCGCATCCAGGTCAACGCCAACCACACGGTCGAGGCCGTCGATGGCCTGCTCGGGGTGCTGGAGGACCTGAAGAAGGACTTCCAACTGGCGACCTCGGGCAACGGCTGCGCGGCGTAGAGATCCAGTGCTGCGGCGCGGCAAGCTGATGTTTAGCGGGCGGGCTTGCCCCAATACCGTTCAATTAGCCATAACCACGCATGCGGGAAAGGGTTTCGTCAAGGGCGGCGGACGGCAGTGTTCGGGACGTTTTTTGGCCCACTTGGAGAGTT
>Ga0187848_10001207_pt1 | contig 22435 bp, 28 predicted proteins | sample June2016WEW_4_40_FD_132424 | JGI IMG/M metagenome (GOLD analysis project Ga0187848, IMG submission 132424) | Peatland microbial communities from SPRUCE experiment site at the Marcell Experimental Forest, Minnesota, USA - June2016WEW_4_40 | ecosystem: Environmental > Terrestrial > Soil >... | reverse complement strand
TCCTTACGAGCTTCTTTCAGCTATCCCTTAACACCCTCACCCCTAAAAATCTAACCAAGCTGCTAAAGGGTTTCATTAAAAGAAAAAGGCTCAAAAACAATTAATGAACACTTATGCGCGCGCGGCGTCGAATTAATTCTTCGATGTATTTGCCTAGTAAAACGAAGGCCAGAATGCCGATGGCTATTTCCAGGTAACCTGAGCCTGCTTGGGCGGCAGGTAGGAAAAACACGGTTACGACTCCGTAAATCCAGCTTGCTAAGACACCGACAGTGACTAGCACATCCATGTTTACGTTTCGGTTTCTAAGCGATAGGTAAAAGCCCCTTTGTATATCCTGATGCCTGCTATCCAGACCACGGGTGTTGATACAATGAACATTGCAAGGTCGTAGACTCTTAGTCCACCCACTACTTCAAAATACATGATGGCAGCTACTAAACCGAAAAGTGTGAGTACTCGCAAGCCAAGCAATCGAGCGAAATCAACAATCAAATCCATTCAAAGGCTTAAGAAATTGACCTGTAAAGTCACTTCCGAACGTTACTGTTATTTCGGCTGATGATGCATGCTTGTTTGACGGATAGATGAAGGCAGTGTCGGATACGGTGGTTGGCGATATGGCGCGACTTTGACTTGCAAAGGGAAAATAACGAATGAAAATCTTTATAGCTGTTCTGGGCTTTTCACAAGTGGCTGATAACGCTTGTCTGTTATTCTCCATTTGATCTACGCAGCGATAATAGGAATAATCCAGGGCATTTCTGAGTGGCTGCCTATAAGTAGCAAAACACAAATCATCGTTTCTTCAACGTATCTCCTCAAGCTAACATTCCAGCAAGCATACACTTTTGGCCTGTTCATGGAGATAGGCACGATAATCGCTGCAGTAGTATACTTCAGAAAAGACCTAACCGAAATGATACATGTACTGCTGGGTTCGAAGAATAAAGTGCACAGAAAACTCCTCATCTACGTTGTAGTCGTCACGTTAATGACTGCCCTAATAGCCGTTCCAATCTACCTCGTCGCCGACTCCATAAGTGGAATCGCATTGGGCATACCTATGCTCATAGTGGGGCTTGTCCTGATAGCAGATGCCGTGGTCATACAGTACTCTAGGAAGAGACGGGACAAGGGAATGAACTCGAGAAAACTGGAAAACTTATCACTCAAGGATTACGTGTTAATAGGAATCGTTCAGGGAATATCAGCTTTGCCCGGGGTTAGCAGGTCAGGGACCACGACGAGCGCGATGTTGCTGATGAACATGGAGCCAGACGAGGCTTTTAGACTATCGTTTCTTGCCGGCATCTTCGCGTCAATCGGGGCGTTCGGGCTAACTCTTGTCGCTTCCAAGTCGAATGTTGCCGTTGCAGTTGCTGGAATTGGGTTAGCAGGTCTCGCCGTGACAATTATAGTTTCCACGATTGTAAGTTTGTTCTTGATTGACTTTCTTATCAAAATCGCTGGAAAGTCAAAAATAATTTATTTAATAACCGCCCTTGGAATAATAGCGATGTCCAGCGGTTTGCTATATTTGGCTTTTGGACTATGATTAGATATTGCTAAGTTCGAATAACGATAATGCATCTCCACACATTGCGTCAAGCATCAATAAGCTCTCAGCTCTGTAATTCTCATTTCTTGATGAAAAGATAAGCCTCAATCACCAAGAAAATATAACTAGATGCGTAGTATCAAAAATAACCTCGGTTCCTTCGGCTGTACCAGTGAATGCGCTTGATTGAATCGATGGATTTCAAACGTTACCTCCAACTTCAAATAGCTCTAAGAAATGCGACAAGCAAAAAACCTGTAAGAAGCGATGTGACTTGTGTAATGGTTATTCTAACCGTTTAATTATGTGGTATCCAAACTGTGTCTTTACAGGAGCAGACGTTTGACCTTTCTCAAGCGCGAAAGCGGCTTTCTCAAACTCCTTAACCATCTTGCCCTTTGTAAAAGTGCCGAGGTCTCCGCTGTTCTTTGCGGACGGGCATAGAGAAACGTTTTTGGCGATTGCGCCGAATTTTTCACCCTTATCAAGCCGAGCCTTGATGTTTTTAGCTTCTGTTTCGGTTTTGACGAGTATGTGCGCGCAGTGAATTTTATCTGCCATAAACAAAGTGAACATCATCTTTAACATATAACTTTTATGTGTAAAATCGAAGCAATTTCCATCAGAAAACCTCTTATCCCTTCAACAAACTAACAAAAATAAAAAAAAGACGCAATTTCGCTTGGGCAACATGCCAAAAAACACATAAAAGTGTTAAAACGCTCAGCCACGGCTTTCCAGCTACTTCGAAGTTCGAAGTATCTGCCAACATAATTGTTATTACAAAAGTAGCCAATAGATTGTATATGGTAAACACTATTCCGCTCAAAAACATAGAAGAAGAACAACAAAAAGTCGATTATGCTACGGTAGAGCAAATTGCAAAAATTATGAGATTTTTAAGAAATATTGAAGATTAGAAAAAAGCTTCCCAATTAAAATGAGAAAAGGAGCAACGTAAACAATTGACGCTTATTACATGTGTTATGTATTTATTCTGACCGATTTTCTGAGAGGTTGAGGCTATTTAGGCATGGTAAAGCATGATTTGGGTCTAATTGTTTCGTGATTGTTTATTGTTTATATGCTCAGTCTTCTTTTGGTATTTTGTATGCAATCGGCATTGCCACTTGTGGCTATTGTTAAAGGTGAGCGAGGTCACGAGCTGTTTTCAAAGCGCTCGATATGATTGAGAAGCAAATAGTTAGTTAATAAAGAAGGGAATAATCTCTCAGCTATCGATTGAGAGATACACGCGCAATTCAATTGAAGCTTAAATTTACTCGATTACCTGAATTGCGCCTTCAGGGCATTGAGCTTCACATGCTCTGCAGACTAAGCATTCGCTTACTTTGGCTGGTGTAGATTTGCCGTCTTTTATTTCATAAACGCCTACGGGGCAAGTGTTTACGCATGTTTCGCATCCGGTGCATTTGGGATCGACAACTATTTTTACCATTTTTGTTTACCTCTGATTTTTATTGAAAAGTTATTGTGTAAAATAAAAGGGTTTAGGTTTTTTAGCGCGCTTTTTCACGTAGTCTTAGCAATATTCCGTTTATTGCTGATTCCGCTTTGTCTTTTCGTTTCTGGTAGTCTGCAATGTTTTTCTTGTAAGCTTCCATTGAAATTCCGCCTTTACTTTGTGTGGATTCAAGGCTTTTGATGTTATTCTCAGCCTCAGCTAAGTCTGCTTCAGCAGAATCAAGCTGTTTAATTAAATCTGCGTAAGCGCTACCTGAGCTTCGGAATACATCTTTTAATCTGCTTGTATTTCTTGTAAGTGAGTCTACACGGATCTCTATGGCTTTGCGTTGAACTTTGTATTGACGTCTCGGAATCTTTCCTTTTTGCGCCCTTGCATCCAGCAATCTAATTTCTGCATTTAACCGTTTTTTGTCGTCATAAGCGTCAGTAAATTCTCTAAGGTTTTCTGGAGTAATACGTTGACTACTCATAGGCTCAGTACTTTTCGCTTGTTCGGCTGATGCTGCAGTGGTCGGTTTTGGAGTTGGCCACTTTTCTCTTCTGGTTTTAATTGGTTCTTTTTCGCTTGGTTTGCGTTTCTGATAGATTGCAGCACCTACACATCCGATCACTGCTATTAATGAAACCCAGAAAGTGGGTAAAAAAGAAACCCAAACTGGATTGTAATTATACGATAGTTGTACATTATTGCCTTCTGGAAGACTGTAATCAACGAAGCTTATCCCATCTCTCGTTATTGTAAGAGCGTCTTGGAAGGGACCCCTTGTTAAAGAACTGGAGGAATCAGCGGATGATAACTGCGGCGTTAAAAGCGTTGCTCCTTCAGGCGGGTTAAAAGTGCAAGTTGCATGATCAACGTAATAATTGAAATCTGGGAAAAGCTTGAAGTTACTTAGGGTGTATTGGGAACCTTGAATGGTTGATCCTGGTAAGTTGTAGCTAGCTATGATAATCGCAGATTGACCGCTTGCTATGGATGTTACCAAAGTGGTATTGACCAGAAAAATGCCTGTCTTTGTGGAGGAGCTAATATGGGTTGTTAATAGTGTGCCACTTTCATCCTTTACTAAAATGTTCAAGGCATTTTCTGGCAAATCCAAAATAAAAGCAGCCATTGTTGATGTCGAGTTGTTTATGATGTCGTAACTATCTGAAGCAGATATCTTACCAGTTGGATCAATTGTTATTTGGCGGTTTAGCTGGCTTACATCGGTTAACTGTATGGTTCCGTTTGCTACTTTAATAGTTGCCGACGCAGGGGAGTAAGTGTATGCTGGCAAATTTTGAACGACATAGTTACCTGCGTTTATTTCTCCGTCGCTTTTTGTGATGTTTATGCTTAAGGGGGCACTTGGAAGAGTTATGGTTACGTTGCAGCTAGCTGCATTTTGTGTGAGGCTTGGGTAAGCTGGAAAATTAAGCGTGTAATCGCGGGCGTCTATTTGGGTAATGAGGCTTCTGGATAGAACAAATGCTACTGTGAAAACGCTGGGCGATGCGCCGTTGAAATTTACTTCTGCGCCGTAAAACCCGCTTTTGTTACCTAATTGGACTCCTAAGTTTACTTGGTAAACGTTGTTTGAGTCGTAAGCTACAGCTTTTAGGATGTCTGTGCTGTACGTAAAGGGCATCCCAATCAAAAAGCCATCAGTTATTTGCCCAGAAACATGAATTGTATCTTGAATAACTACTTGTCCAGAATACATCACGGTAACCTGATGATCAACTTGGGTGACGCTGTAACCAGTAGTTTGAGCAAAAACCCTTCCAGAAGGTAAAGCAATCGGCAGGGAAACTAGTAGCAAGGAAACCGCAATCATGAATACTGCATGTGTTCGTTTCACTGAATTCACCAAGTCCAAGTTTCGTTAATGTTGTGTTCGCTTATTTATTTACTTTACAGTAAACCACGGTGTATTTAGAGCTTAAGTTAAGAAGCAGACAAAACCGCGAGCTTCTGCACTTTTCTGTTTGTATTTAGCTCTTGGCTTTTAACTGTACGTTTGTGCGTGTGCACTACCTCCCCTACTGGTCTAGTATATGCTTTTAATAGAATCCAAATAGGGGTAAGCTCTCAGTAAGGTTTTGGAATTATCATGAAGCGTTATCCTGATTGATTCGACTTAACATACTTAAAGAGAAGAAATTACCAATGAAAAATCTGGAACAAATTGTGCTCTCTTGGCAGCTCACAAAAACATGAATTGCACAAGTGACAGCTAATATACGTGTCTTTTTTAATTTAAAAAGGGTAATACATACGTTTGATTGGGTTTTCTAAATCCTCTTGATTGTTCGTAAGGTTTTTTCTGCGGTTGATGCGCTGAAAAGTAGGTCGTCAATTGTGGCGGTGAAAGTGGCGAGTTTACATTCACATTGAATCTGGGTTACCACTTTGTTTTGTTCCCTCACTGTTTTAACTTGGAGTCCGATTGGCGTTTTGAAGTTGTCTGGAGAAACTGCGTTGGCAACTGCCTCCGCAGTCTTGGCGTCACTGTATTCAAGCGTTACTGTCGCTTCCAACATTTTCGCCCCTTAACTGTTTGCTGACCAGTTCATCCACGGTTTTAACAAACTCTTCAATCTTGTCTGATGGCACCTGTGCGCCTGCCGCTATGTTGTGTCCTCCGCCTTTGCCGCCATATACTTCGGAAGCTAACCGCATAACTTCGCCGAGGTTGACGCCTTTGCGGATTGCTGCTTCTGTTGTTCTTGCCGAGAACTTTGCTGTTTGCTCTTTTTCTACGTTGGCGAATGCGATGAGTGGTTTTTCGTTGTTGGCGAGTCCTGAGACGATTATTGAGGAGACAGTGCCGATGATTTTTTCGTTAATAAAGTTCTCGCCGTAGATGACGTAGATGTTTTGGAGTTCTCGCATGCGTTCAGGTTTCTCCATAACCCAACCTAGATACTTGTTGATGTTTTTACGGTAGTCTTCCAGTATCTTGTTGGATTCCTCAAGTGCTGCTCCTCGGTCACCCATGCAGATGGCAATGCCGAGACTTGGTCGATCCATACGGCCCGTCGAGTTTAATAAAACCGCGAATTCTCGTGCATCCCGCAGCGCTGTGTTTGGTTCTTCTTTGGTTAAAACGTAAATGTACCCGATGAGGTTCTCAACTTCCAGATGCAACCCCTTAGATAGCAGATGGTCCGCTAATGCAGAGCATAACCGTTTCTTTTCGTCTTCTGTTAAGTCGCGGAGCGCCCGCCACTTTTCGCCTTGTTTGATTGGAATGTCTAAGCTTGCAAGAAAAACTAGGGCTTTGTCTTCTTCTCCGCTTAAGCCTGGAATAAACGGGTTAGTCGTAGTAGCCAATGTCCTGTGGATGGGTCTGGTTTCTCTGCCGAAAAATGTTAAGTCTTTTTCAACTTTAAGCAAGCCTGCGGCCACGGCGTCATCAACTATTATCTCATTTAGGCAGCACAGTTTTCTCTGTTCATACTTGTCCTGCATATCGCCTAGAGCGCCAACCACCGCGACAGGCGCCAAATCCACATTCGCCCGATTCACTGCTTTTGCTACAAAGTAAGCTACACCTGAACCGCTAACATCCGTTGCCCCGTCGATGCCGAACATGTGAGGGTTCACCTGAACAAAATTTTCGTTGGCTGAAGTGCCATTTATTTGGTGATGGTCAAGAATTATGACCTTAACGTTTGGAATTTTCTCGTTTAACAGGTCAAGATAGCCGCTTCCAAAATCCGTTAAAATCACCAGCTGTGGCTTATCAGCACCTATTTCACCAATGATTTTCTCGTCAAGTTGCTGAGTTATCCTTACCCGAAACTTGGCATCAAGGCGATAGAGAGCTTTTCCCATTACGCCTGCAGCGGCGACGCCGTCAGCATCCAAATGCGAAAAACAATGAATAAATCCGTCTTTCTGGACCGTTTCAACAATTACTTTTGATGCCTCTGCCGCCGAAGCTAAGAAGCGTTCAATAGATGCTTGCTGTATAGCCATGCTCAAGTCTCTCTTGGCTAAAAGGGGAGCTAATCGGATTTAAAGCTGGCGTATCAACCTACGAATAGAAACCGTAAAACGAAAGGAAAGGAACGTTTAGGTTACGGAAGCGATTTTAGCTGCGTACTTCCAGTTCTTTGCCAAAACGCCTTCACGCTTATAGTATCGTGAGAGCTTATGGATTCTTGCTTCAATTATCTGCATGTTGCGCTTGTTATGCAGGTCCTTCTTGTTTTTATCCATGTGAACTGCAAGGCTCTGTGCCTTCTTCATAAGGTTTGATAGGTCTTCTGGCAAGGATGGAGCTAATCCTGCGTCTTTAAGAACGTCACTTATGCTTTTGCCAACTATAGGCTTCACTAGAGGAATCGCATATTGATCTCTGAGGATTGTGCCTATGCTGCTGAGTGAGTGACCTTCCTTGGCTAATTTTATTATGAATGATTCTACTTCTTCAGGCTGATACTTACACCAGCTTGGAGGACGCCTACTGACTGGGCGAATTGAATGGGATTTTCCTTTTTCCTGCTTTGGCATCTTTACACCTTAAACTGCACCTAAACCATAGTTCACGAATATTTAAAATGATTGGTGTCCGGAGAAACGGATGCGTTGCAATAGTCGTTGTAAAAGGTTTGCCTTCAACATTTTTCACAAGTTTTACACTGAGCGAGACAATAAGTAGTGAGCGATTGGTTCGTGTGTCTAAATTCTTCCTGGCTTTTTAATGAGTCTGAATAAGGTTTATAGTTCATGTTCGAAAATTCACAAAACATATAGTTATTTCATTTGCCATTTTAGATCCATGAGCAAAGAGAAGGCTCGTCAAGAAGCAAAATCTCAAACATTTGAGACAAATTCACCTATACTTATCGACTTGGCAGTGGAGAAATCATTTCATGATTGCATCGGATTATTCAACTGCTCGGAGCCTGGCAAATCTAATATTACACCCAGCGATCATGCACTACACCTAGCAACACACCACACACAACAAGGAGGGTTGAGGGGGGATATGCCCGCTCCTTAAACAGTCAGTCACACGTACGTACATGTACACACACAAACCAAAAAGTCAGTAACTCATTCATAACAGAAAAGAAACACCCACCTTCCTCATAGCCATGCCCAAATACAATTTGTTGTAGTTTCAGCACAATCACATTCTTTTAAAAATACTCTCAGATTTACTTGTTCACAATTACTCTCTGTCTTGGGAGGTGAGAAATTGTCTGAAAAACATATGGATATGACTGAAAGGATCTCGAAGATCGGTGAAACGATTAACCAGTACAGGGAATCAATTATGGCGCATTTCAAGGATATGGATGTTGAGGTCAAGGATTGGCATGTTTCAGTTGGAAAAATGGACAAGGAATATGACATCGACGTTACTTTAAAGCTAGCTATAAAACCCAAGAAAGTTTAAAAATCAGTTTTGTTATCCATTAGTATTTTTTACCATACTTTCCTCTTCTTTTTAGTCTCTCACTTTCAAAAAACAAATTTTCTTAACAAATCACAGATCCATTCGCTATAATATCAATTAACATAAAAAAACAAATAACTTTAAAAACCAAGAATTTCTAATTAATTTTATTCTTATTTAGGTTTTGTCAGGTTTCTTTATTCTGTAATTTATCGTTAAATTATTATTTATGGCGAAGAATGCTTTGGCGATATGACTCGCGTTAAGGCTTTAGGTTGCGCGCTGCCTTGTCCCGATATTATGTGTCGAAGAATATTGAATAATGCCGAAGCCCACAAATGTTTCAAGAGCTTACCCTTCTTCGGTGAACTATATGGAAAAATTAAAGTTCCCTTTAGAGAAGGGAACTATACTTGAAGAGTACGTGTCTACGGCTTAACCTACTCAAAAGTTAATCCCATTAATAAGGAAGAAACCGAAAATTCTTCAAAGGAAGTGTTCTAAAATTTTAATTCGTCTTCTTTGGGTACAAAAACCAAAAAAGGCTGTTTGTTTGGATATTTCTTTTTGGCTTTCTCCCAGACTTCCTTTGGATTGCTTCCACTTGCTACTACTTTGTCATCAACTATCGCGATGTGTTTTCCACTGTATTTTTTGTTTATTTTTTCAGCATCAATAATGTAGAAAGTCAGCTCTTTAATAAGTTAGAATTAGGATTAAGGTCTATAAATCATTTTTTTGCGAGTAAGCTTTGTTTGTACCAATCAGCAAATTCCCGGATCGCCATCGCCCTATGCGAGTAACCGTTCTTTTCTTCAATTGTCATTTCTGCAAATGATTTACTGCTTCCAGTTGGCCGAAAGATTGGGTCAAAGCCGAAAGCTGATTTTCCCTGCTGTTTGCGTTCGGTTGTGGTTATTTCGCCTTTGGATTCGCCGTCAAAACACACTGGTTCGCAAAGGGTTTGGTCGCAGTAGGCTATAACTGACTCGAATCTCGCATGCCTATCCGCCACGTTCTCCATCAACCGCAGTATGCCGCTGTTGTGAATTGTCTTGTACACGTAAGCAGCATAAGGACCCGGAAAACCACTCAACGCATCAATAAACAAACCAGCATCTTCCACGAAAATGGGCAAGCGGCTTCGCTTAAACGCGTTTACGGCGCTTGTTTTGGCGATTTCTCTTAGGCTGTCGCTTTGTATCTCGTCTCCCTTCACGCGGAGCATTGCGACCGCAAAGCCGTAAGGGCTAAGGATACTGAGTGCTTCACTGAATTTGTTGATGTTGCCTGTGGCAAAAAAGACAACTTTGCCCTTGAGGTTGCAACTTTGGTTATTGTTTTCTTTCTTCGACATAGCGACCACGCCTCTCTATCTCTTTGATTTTCTCATAAACCTTTTCTGCTGTTTCACAGCCCAGAACCGACGAGTAACCTGACAGCACAGCTTTGAAGCATTCTTCCCAGAACTGGTAATGTGTACTCTGCAGCGCCCGCTTCATCAAATGCAAATCCACGCCCTCTGCCTCCAACTCGCTATTTCTTTCGCCCAAACCGAAGTCAACAAAAAAGATTTTGCCTTCTGGACTAAGAATCATGTTTGATGTTGTTAGGTCGCCGTGGATTAAGCCTTGCCTGTGAAGTTTACCGATTAATTCGCCGATTGCCACGCATAATTCCTGCCGCTTGTCCTGTGAAATCTTGTTCAATAGCTGCTTAATCTGTTGCCCTTCCACAAACTCCATCGTAATCGAAGCTTCAGCAACGTTAACCATGTAAATCAGCGGAGTCGGCACCCCAACTGCTTTCGCTTCATGCATCAACTGCGGCTCATGCACTGTTCGGTAACTTCGAATCTGCTCATCCAACGTCTCTGGGCGATACTTTTTTGGGGCTCGCACCTTGATGATTACTTTTCGTCCATGCCAATCGGCAAGGTAGAGGCTGGCTTCAGCGCCCTTCTTAAACAAGGTTTGCTCGGCTACTGTATCCATGGTACATCCACCTTATCCACCCGCCAACGAAGCTTTACGTAACTCTCATCCAAAGGCGTAACCAACCCATGTCTGTAAGCTAAAACGCCAGTCCAAGCAATCATGGCTCCGTTGTCAGTTGCAAACTCAAGCGGAACCCCACTGAACCGTGCATCATGCTCCTTCGCGATAATGTTAAGCATCGATTGCAACCGTTTATTGGCTGCTACCCCGCCCGTTAACAGAACCTCCTTCTTCTCCGTATGCGCCAAAGCTCGCTCAGTAACTTCAGTAACCATCGAAAAAGCGTTCTCCTGAAGACTATAACACAAATCTTCCAAGCAGCAATCGCCCCGGTGCAGAAGAGCTGTCGCCGCAGTCAACAAGCCGCTAAGAGATAAGTCCATGCCCTTCACAACATACGGCAAAGAAACCAGCCTTTTCCCATTAGTTGCTAACCACTCCACGGCAGCTCCAAGCGGCAAACCCTTCCGATGCTTAAGACCAGCTTCCCGAGCGAAAACGTCCAAACAGTTCCCAAGGGCAATGTCTAAGGTTTCACCGAAAACTCTGTAGCGCCCCGTCTCAAAAGCCGTAACCATAGTGTTGCCGCCTGAAGCGTAAAGAGTCACTGGGTCGGCAACGCCAGTTTTTAGTTTCCCAATCTCAATATGCGCCACAGAATGGTTAACACCCACAAGCGGAACATCAAGGTACGAAGCCAAAGCCCTGGCAACAGTAGCGCCAGTACGCAAGCATGGTCCTAAACCTGGACCCTGAGAAAACGCGATAACCGACAAGTCACTTGGCTTAACGCATGCTGCTGTTAAGGCGTCATTTAGCACTTTGTCAGCCACTTCGGAGTGGTGCCTTGCTGCTTCTCTGGGGTGAATTCCGCCTTCCGCTGGTATGTAACTGTCGGATTTGTTGGCGAGTATTTCTCCGTTGAAGGTGGCTATTCCAACGCCAAAATCGTCTGCTGAGGATTCTATGCCTAAGCAGTAATTTTCTTCTTTTCGTTGCTTGCTCTGCATGTTTTTCATGGATTCCACGTTTTTTAAGGGATACATATTTTTATCTGGATTCAACGCTTATATTCTAATTGCATTATTGGAATTGATGTTAGATGCCTAAACGTAATGACCTTGAACAGAAAGCGCTCCATTATGTAGTAAACACAGGCTATCAAGGCGTGCTTCAATCAGATTTATGGCGTGAACTAGGCGCAAGCAGCCGAGAAGGCTCACGTGTCTCAATTAAACTAGAAGAAAAAGGCCTAATCCGCAGAGAAAAAGAACTGCAAGAGGGCAGATGGACATATCGCCTTTACCCCAAAAGGCTTCCAGCATCAATAGAAACCATCGTTGACTGCCCATGCTTACTCTGCCCTGACAATGAAAGGTGTGACCCAACAACCGCACTTTCGCCTAAAAGTTGCCCAAAACTTACCGATTGGATACTTTGCTTAGGAAAAGACGCCACCACTACTCCTGCAATTCCAAGCATGCCAAGCGAACCAAGCGCACAAGAGGATGATTCACTTGCCGAAAGCTTGGATCCAAGATAGAAAACGGGAATACTACTACAAAAAAGCCAAAGAAGAAAACTATCGCTCTAGAGCCACATACAAGCTAGTTCAAGCCAACGCAAAATATGGTTTCATACAAAGAGACGACGTAGTAGTTGATTTAGGTGCTGCGCCAGGCGGCTGGATTCAAGCGGCAAGAAAAATGACTGGAAAAAACGGTTTTGTTCTAGGAGTAGATTTAAAACCAATCGCCCCCTTCACTCAAGAATACATTCGAACAATAATTGCAGACTTAACTGAACCAGGCATAGTCGAGGAAATACACTCTTTTTTGCCTCGTGAAGCGGACGTTGTAATTTCTGATGCAGCTCCAAACATTACGGGTGTTTGGGAAGTTGACCACGCAAGACAAATCGACTTAGCAACCAAAGCATTAGAAATAGCCCAATGCGTACTACGACCTTCAGGAAACTTTTTTGTCAAACTCTTCGAAGGCAAAATGTTCAACGACTTTATCCTGAAGGTCAAGGATCTTTTTGATACTGTTAAGGTAGTGAAGCCTCAGGCTAGTCGCGCTAAAAGCTCTGAAATGTACCTTTTAGCCTTAGGCTTAAAATCGAAGTGTAACTGTGAAGAGGAAACCTAATTTCTTCTGCTTAGCTATTATTATTGTTAGGTGCAAGGCTTGAGAGTTATATCAGCGGATTCTGCAGCAGCAATATTAAACTCGCAGTTTAGGCCACTATACTATGTTGCTTCCGTTTCAGTGCTGGTTAATCCACCGTACAGGGAGCCATCTTTCCGATTGGCTGAACCAATTTTTAAAGAGGTTGAAAGCGGCTTTGAAGGATTGTTCATGAGGCTGAGCTTTGCAGAAGCTTGCTTGATAAAATGAAGGCTGATGTTGTGCATTTGGATTTGACGCTTGGCGGGGTCTCCATTGAGCAGTTATCGCCGTTTGAGCTTCCGAACTTGCACGCATCTAGAACAGGGCGCCAAGACATTTTGAAAATCTTGCCCAGCCTCAGAAAATTGCTGGCGAAATCAAACGGATCCATTATGTGGACATGTTAGCTATTCGTAAAGAAAGTTCCCGTGTGGCTACGCAGTTGATGTTGAAAGAGTTTTAACAAAGGTTAAAATGTTAGAAACCCTAAACCCTTGTGCACGAGGATTCCGCGCCTTAAAAATTAAGCCAATAAACTAAAAAGAAGGTTATAGCTTGAAACTTGATTTGTCCTTTTGGACGAATGCTTCATCAAAACGCAAAAGAATCTACTCAATCATAATAATCTTCATACTTGCGTTCATTGTTACGGTTATCGGAAGCTATATACCCCTTAGCCATCAAAACGCAACGTCAATAAGCAACAGTTTAAACGCAACTCTTAATACGCATAAGTCCAATGGCAGCTTAACAGAATATATTTTCGTCAATAATTTCTCAATCTGTTTGTTAATGTTTGTTCCCATAATTGGGCCTATTCTAGGATTTATAATACTTGGTGATACTGGCCTTGCACTTGGGGCTATATCTTACGTAAAAGGCTATCCTGTATGGATAGAACTGCTAAGTTTAGTGTTAACGCCAACGTTCTGGTTAGAATTCACTGCCTATTCAACTGCAATCGCAGAAAGCATTTGGCTGACCCGCAGATTAATTCAAGGGCGATGGCTTGAACTAAAAAACACTGCAATACTAATAGGAATCTGCGCTGCCATACTTATCATAAGTGCAATAATAGAAGTATGGCTAATATCTCTCGGCTTCTAAACTTATATCTAATGCTTTAACGCTGTGAGTCAGCTCTCCCATGCTTATGATGTCAACTTGCGCTGCTGCGTACTCCAAAATGTTCTCGCCTGTAATTTTACCGCTTACTTCCAACAGCACGTTGGCAAACCCGGCTTTCTTTAACATTTCACCTGCATCCTTAGCCTGTTTAGGCGAAAAATTATCAAGCATTATAATATCAGCTCCTGCCTTTGCTGCCTGCATTGCATCCTCAGTTTTTGTAACTTCAACCTCAATTTTTTTGCTAAAAGAAGCGTTCGCTTTTGCTTTTTTAACCGCGTTTTCAACGCTTCCGACTATTACTAGATGATTGTCTTTAATCAAAATCATATCGTCCAAATGAAGCCTATGTGTGTCTCCGCTTCCGATGGTTACTGCTTTTTTGTCAAAGTAAAGCATTCCTGGCGCTGATTTTCGGGTTGCGGCAATTTTCGCTTTAGCACCTGCTTTTTCAAGTTTCTTTGTTAACGTTCGTGTGGCAGTTGCGATACCGCTCATTCTTGAAAGAAGATTTAGCATTGTTCTCTCAGCCGAAAGAATGGTTTGGGCGTCTCCCGAGATTTCCATTAATACTTGTTTATTTTTTATTGTTTCTCCGTCAGCAACTTTAGCTTTAACTTTTAATCCTAAATACTCAGCGAGAATGATCGCTTCTTCGATTCCTGCAGTTATCCCTTCTTCTTTAGCTATAATTATTGCCTTAACGGTTAAATTCGGAGGAATAATTGCTTGCACTGTTACATCGCCTTGCCCAATGTCTTCAGCAAGTATTTGCCTGAGCTTTTCTTCCAGAATTTTTCGTGGAACAAACATACCTTGTACTGTTGCGTTTACAACTTAAATTGCTTGCTTTTTTCAATCAGAATACGGCATAGTTAAAATAAATCCCCGACGTATCTTGTGTTCATATGCGATTGCTATTAAGCTGCTCAGAGCTTGGCTTAGGTCATGTTTCCCGTATCATACCGTTAGGAAAGAAACTGGAGAAACATGGTCATGAATTATTCTTTTTCTCAGGCGGCAAAGCTCACGAAATGCTCCAGAATGAGTTCAAGAATGTTTACAAGTGCACCCCAATATCATGGTATGAGAACGCGCACGGCATAATCACTTCCGCCTCGCTAATCAACCTCCTCTTTCCTCTTCCATTGTTTAACACGGAGAAAAATAGGCTTGAAATAAAAAACTCTAATGCATGGGAAACCATACATCGTTACTATGACCTTAGAGAAAATATTGGTGATATTGCGCCTGACGTTCTTATCGCTGACGGTGACATAAACGCGCTTAGGCTTGCGCAGAAATGGGGGGTTCCCACAGTTTACATCGCTAACATGATAAGGCCAACCTACGGCTTCTCTGCTTTTCTTAATCCAGGCGAACGACTAATTGAACGATATGTAAAACGGTGCTCAAAAATAATAATTCCAGATAATCCCCCACCTTACACTATCTCCGAGTACAGTGTTGGAAACTTGGATCATGTAGGATTAAACGGGAAAGTTGAATTCATAGGGAGCTTCGTTGACACAACACCAGCTAAAGGCTCCCAAGAACACATTTTTGCACCCATAAGCGGACCACCGGGCACAAGAGCAAAAATAATAAAAACCCTCCTTCCAGTCCTTGAAAAACTCAAAACTAAATGCGTCATCAGCTTAGGAACACCGGGAAAGAAAGTTACCGCCAAAATTGGAAACTGCGAACTTCACACCTGGCTATCTCCACAAGAAAGGCAAGAATGCATGAAAAACGCTAAATTCGTAATCTTTAGCGGTGGACATGCAACATGCTTTGAAACCATCAAGTATTCAAAACCAAGCATTTGCATTCCAACACAACCTGAACAGTTGGGTAACGCTGCAAAACTTCAAGATTTAAACTGCTCAATAACTGTTAAGAACAAAGGCCAATTACAAAAGGCGGTTGCGAAAATGGAAGAGGAGCAAGAATCCTTCCACAGAAACATGCTGGCGCTCAACGAGTTCTCTAACAAGTTTAAGGGTTTAGACAGGGCAGTTACAATCATAGAAACCCTACTAGATTGACGCCAACCGCTATTTGCCAAGGTTTACACGTTTAACTTCGCCCAGCGGCGTTTCTTCCTCAAAAATAATGGCTTTAAACTTGTAAATTTTAGCGTCTTTAGTTAGCCAACTGTCCGGGGGAAGCCCTGCTTTGACGCAGCATTGGCAAAGAAATTCTTCTTCGCACCAGCCCCATTCAATAGGTACCTGTGGCAAAAGCAAACCCCGATAGAAGCCCCTTTCAACAATTAAGCCGTCTTCGCCAACCTTAATTTTACTCAAGTACTCCTTTGGGTTCTTGACTTCCACAACCTCTGGAGGCGTTAGCACGCTTACTTCAAAAACAACTTTGCTCAATTCCTTTAAGGTCAACGAATAAAACCGTGGGTCTTGTGTTGCAGCATTAATGGCAGAATCAATCACTGCCTCAACCAGCGGACTTGTCGGATAAGGGTAACCTATGCAGCCGCGAAGCTCCTTCTTCCCGTTCCTTAGACTATTTATAGTTACAAATACACCGCATTGCTCAAAAAGCTTCTTTGGCGTCTCTTTTGGAGGTTGAATAGTTTTACCTTTCTCCAATTTTTCGTTAACTGCACTTCGAGCAAGTTGAATTAAGATTTTTCCTTCTTCTAAGCTTAGTTCAAACGACATAACGCTTCCCTTTCCTCAGCAACATGCGCAAAGGCACCGCGAATCCCTTCAGGCGTAAGATAAATTTGAAGAAAAATGGGTTTAGAACTTTACAGATTCTTCAGCTATTCCTTCCTTAGTAATAATAAGGAAGTCAATGCCGTCACCACTCATTGAATCTCTGCTTATCGCTGACTTTATAGAACGCATCACGAGTTCTTTCGCTTCTTCTGCATTCATGTTTTCTTTGTAGCCTTCTTCCAAAACACCCATGGCTATTTCAGTGCCTGAACCAACCACTGCGTATTTATCAGGTAAAAGCGAGCCTAAAACGTCAAGTACGAAAAGCGATGGGCCTTCTTCATCTAAACCGCCGACAATTGTTTGTGTGATTAATGGCGCGTATCGACGATTGAAGAGGACGTTTGCCATAAGTTTTGCTGCTGAACGCACGCTGATTTTTCTGCCAGTGTCCATGCTGAAAAGATTAGCTTGCGCTTCCATTTCTTTAGCGAGAATTTGCATATCTCCAATGAGCCCTGCACAGGCAACGCCGATTCGGTCGGTTACTTTGAATACTTTTTTTCCGCCTTTACTCATAATGAAATAACCATATGTCACTCTTTTTTCAGCAGCTAGGAGTGCTCCGTCTGAGAAGACAACGCCAACTGTAGTGGCGCCTGGCATCCAAGCGTTGCCGCCTTGCTGGGCTTGTTGTGATTGATCTTGCATCTGTGGCATTTGTGGGATTTGTGGTATTTGCGGTAGTTGGGGTCCGTATCCTTCCATAATTTTCGCCTTTTCTCGGTGATATACACAAGACAATCTATTAAGGTTACTTATAACCATTCTAGGACAGCAAAGGAACTAAATATTAGAGAGTCTACGCCTGTAAGATGCGAAAAATAGTGCAATCCAATCGGTTACATAACCGTGCTTGCAAGCCTTACTGAATTTCCAGCAAGCAATTAAGAATGTTAACATATGTCTTTTTGAATGGAGTACAAAGGCAAAATAAGCTTTTTACCGCAAAAACTTTTAACATACCCCGTTTTCTAACTATGCTAGTTAGGGAGTGGACCTCTCTCCGTCTCAGTCTCTATGTAAGCTGTAAAAGGAAGGCAAATGATAGAAATTTACTCTCAAAACATTGGCGGCATTTGGTTCGGAGTAGCCTACGCTCAGCAGCAGATTGTCACATCATCCTTTGGTGTAAGCCAACAATTAACGTTAAACAACATTTTAGGAAATATACCCATTAATGTACCCTTTCAGGTTTTCCATGAGCCCTCAGCTTTCGCCAAAAACATTCTTGCTTATTTAAAGAGCATTTATGACGGACAAAATGTTAACACAAGCTTCTCATTAGCCTTGACTCGTTTGCCAGCTTATACTCAAAAAGTTCTTAAAGCAACTGTCGAGATTCCTCTCGGTTATGTGACTTCTTACGGCTCAATTGCCAAAACGGCAGGCGGTGGACCCAGGGCTGTCGGAAACATTATGGCAGCTAATCCTTTTGCACCAATCGTTCCCTGCCACAGAGTAGTTAAATCCAATTTTACACTAGGCGGTTATGGCGGAGGCTTAAAAGTTAAACTCGAGCTCCTAGGCAGGGAGAAAAGAGGCTTCTCAGCCTCAAAAGAAATAGAAGTTAATGGACGTCAGCTTCAGGTATTCCCTGTTGAATATGTTCTAAGAAATTTGGCTTAGCCTGGATTCTTTTAACGCAAATCATAAAAGCATGCGAGCTTAACCTCAAGGGCGAGGAAGCACCGTTGGTTAATCGCGGTCTTTACGTTGGCAGATTTCAGCCTTTTCATTTAGGTCACCTTGGCGCTATCAAGGCGGTTTTAAAAGAAGTTGATGAACTCGTTATAGTCATTGGTAGCGCTCAGTACAGCCATAACTCCAATAACCCGTTTACAGCGGGCGAGAGATTAGTTATGATTCGCCGTGCTTTGCAAGACGCTAAAGTAGATTATGCTAAGCTTTGGGTTGTTCCCGTTCCAGATGTTCATTTGCATATGATATGGGTTAGCGCATTGGAGGGTTATACTCCAAAGTTTAATGTTTGTTATTCTAATGAGCCGTTGTCACGAAGGCTTTTCATGGAAGCAGGTTATCAAGTTAAAAACATTCCATTCTTTGATAGGAAACAATACATGTCAACTTTCATTAGAGAAAAAATGCTTCAAGGCGACAGCTGGATGGAACTTGTTCCTAAAAGCGTCGCTGAATTCATTAATGAGATAGATGGCGTTAACAGGCTTAGAGATTTAGCTAGAACCGACAATGTTTGTTAAACGACCATTTTTTCTTCTGAAGCCTGATGATAAAAGCGCCAAGCAAGAAGATAAACAGTGATTAAAATTAGCAATTCAGCTAATACACCTAAAAACGCCGCAGCTTCGATAGCAAAAAAGTTATTTGCAGCATGAAGCAGTACAGCCACCAAGTAGTACGGCAGAGGTTTTTTCTTAGCGATACCGTAAGCAGTTATAGCCGCGCTTGAAGCATGAAAAATAACGCCTGGGATTCTAACAATCCAAGGCACATCCAAAATGACAACATACAAAAAGAATTCAGAAATACCGAAACCTAACCCAATCAAAATACCTAAAGTTACAAGTGACCTTTCGGTTTCGCCATGCCTATAGAATAATGGGAAAACTTTCGCTAACTCTTCTACGAAAGGAGCTACTAAAATAACCGCTAAAGCTCCGGGAAAAAACGGGTAAAAGTTCGAAAAAAACAAAGCAAACGGAATACTCACTAGGATTCCAGAGGAGAAAAAGAAAATTAATTCTCTAAGACTGGGTTTATGAAGTGGTATGACACATTGCTGTTGCGGTTTATCTTCCATTGGAAAATGAGCTTCCTACAAAATAGTGAACTAAACACTTCCTTATCAGCGTTTTTGCTGTCTCTCAGAAGCCGGCAGTTATGGGGCTTTTGGGTTTCATTATCTCCCTAAGAACCACTGTTGCATAGGATCCTCTAAGTAACATGAAGCTTAACCCAGCTTGACAGTCTTTGCCGACTGCATTTGCCGAAACATTTTGGAGCTTGAAGTCTCTGATTGGAGTGACCGCCGTTCGCAAGCCGCCTTTACCGCCAATCCTCGATAATGCGTTAATTCGCAAGTTCTCGAACTTGATTTCTTCTTTCTCAAGAACCTCCTTTTCTATCTGCTCCATGACTCCTTGAGAGAGCTTCTGCCTTGCTCCAATAATAGGTAAAGCAATTCGCAGTTTTCCAGCCTTAATTTGTTCATTGACGCTAGCAAGAGTTTCTGCTGTTACATTTTTTGCTAGGATAGTTAAGGGCAATCCAGAACGCTCAACAGGAACCACGAAATCGCCAACCTCAGCCTTGTTCAAAGAGTAACCATGCTTAATCCGCTCGCTGAGGAAACGATTAAACAGGTAAGATTGATGTGCTTGAACAAAAAGTTCTTGAAGCTTGACAGGCAACCGTTGAAAAGCGCCAATGAAATCATTTGGTTTATCCACTAAGTGATTCAGCATTAACCTTTCAAATCGGAGCTGCTTAGGAAAATTTTCCAGTGCTTGCTTGAAATTTCTCGTAGACTGAAGTTCTTGGCGTGCTTGCCTTGAGGCTGGATGCTCGTGAACGCTGGGTTTAGCAAGAAAAAGCATTGCTGCCTCCTCAAAATCGCCTCTGACAAGAGTTTTTCCAACCAAATGCGTTATGGGGCGGGTAGTACCGAAGCGTTGGTGTCCAAAAAAGTTTGGAATGCCACCTAAAGCTTCCAGCTCCTCAAGGGTCTGAGAAATTTTTGTTTTTACGGTTGATTCCTTGTGTTTTATGGCTTTGATTTTTATCGTGAAGTAGTTGCCACGCAAGTAAAATAATGAAAGAGCCTCGCGAAGATAGCCTACAGGGTAGATTTGGATTTCTTTAACATTAACTTTTGAAGCATCCTCAATTAAGCAATCTTCAATCGTCAAGTGCTGAGCTGTTATGGCTTTTGCGTCTTTAATGCCTGCAATCTGGATGCGCCTCTGGTTAATGGCGAGTTGTTTAGCAACGTTTTTGACGGCTATGAACGTGTCCCAGTTGCGCTTCACTAAAACGCACAGCAAATATCTTTGCTTTTGAAGCGTAGAGCCTAAAACACTACTTGCCAAAACCCCGTTCACGGATGCTTTTGAGTTGTCAACCAGAACTTCTTCCACCACAAAGTCGTCAACTGCTTCACGGATGACGCCTCCGGTGCCTAAGCTTTTGCTGGCGTAAACTTCGATGCCTAGCTGCTTATCGATCGCCGACACAGGCAAAACACTCGCTAGAATAATTTGAGCTTACCAGTTAACCTATCAACCATTCCCGCTGGGGCAGGACCAATTCCCAAGCATGTCACTGTCCCTTCAGGAATCTGCGTTAAACCTCGATCAACAATCAATGCATGGGGCAAACCTAACTGGTTTGCGTCATCTTCCAATTCATGAAGCTCCTTTTCACTTGGAACCTTAACAGCGATTTTCCGTTGCCCCTCATAGAGCCAAGCTTCCCACCACTTCTTACGATGCACAAAAGCATCTTGAGCAGCTGAAACCGCAGCGTGCCCAGCTTGCGCCGCAATTTTGCCTTTACCCATCTTCAAATCGGTGCGGAACACGAGGACTTGCTTGTATTCAAATTCGCCCATTCTCTTCTATCCCGCTTCTATGTTTGGCATCCAAGATTTTAAGGCTTTGCAGACAAGTAAAGCATAACAAAGTATGCCATAGCTGCCAGCATTGAAGGTTTCCCTAAAATCTTGAGCATGAGCTTTCCTTGAAAGTCGATTTCATCCACATTGCTTAATGCTTTATCAACACCCAGCTTTCCGCAGAGCCGTAGCATTTCATCCACTTTATTGTCTGACAGAGAGTCAAGAAACCGTCTAAGCCTAAGCATAACATTAAAATCAAAACTTAACAAGTCAGAACAGCGCTTCTGATAAACTTGTAAAGCGTTAGAGGAAACGTCACCTTGCTGTGTGGCTTCGCTAGAAGTTTCTGCTGCGATTTTGGCGCATGTTAACCCGAAAATTACTCCGCCGCCAGTGGTTGGTTTAACCTGTGAAGCGCAGTCGCCTACAGCAAGAAACCCGTTTTCATAAGTTCTATCGATTGGACCGCCCAAAGATATGGCGTGATAGCTGATTTGGGTTATTTCGGCTTTGCCGAGCTGTTTAGATGCAACTGGATGCTTAGACATGAGTTGATGCAGGAGTTCATGGGGGTTTCCTTTGTTTGTTGCCAATCCAATTTTTGCCGTTCCATTAAGTCTTGGAATAAGCCATCCGTAAAAGCCAGGTGCATAATTCTTGCCTAAGTAAACTTCAACTGCGTCATGCACAATGTCATGTACGTTTTCGACTTCAGCTTCAACCGCATAAACCAGCCCTTTTGGCCTGAGCGTTGTTAAACCTGTTTGCTTCAAAAGCCTGGAAGAAATGCCTTCCGCATCCAAGGTAATTTTAGAATAAGCTTTTTCTTCTTTTACACCGTTTCTTAGGATATTTACGCCTTTGACATAGCCATCCGATATAATCAGGGATTGGACACGGGCATTTAAGACGATGCATGCACCAACCGCTTCTGCTTGCCCAGCCAAGTACTTGTCGAAACGTGTCCTGTTCAGAGTGGCTGTCACTGGACGGGAAAGGTGAATTGAAAACTTGGTGCCAGCAGGCGAATAAAAGTTGGCGGTACAAAAAGTGTTTTCTACAATACCGTTTGGAAGTGGATACAAACCCATGTTGCTCAAACTTCGAATGCTCAGGTGACCAGCACAATGCGAAGGTAACCCAATTTCAGGGTGCTCTTCAAAAACTGTGACTTTAACGCCTAATTTAGCTAAGTTTAATGCGGCATACGAACCAACTGGTCCGCCTCCAATAATTATTGCATCTGAAGTATTGCCTGTTGGTTGAACTATGTGCGTCATCGTCATTATGTTAATGGACTAGTTCAATTCGGCGTTTTCCACGCGCCATTGAAGAAGTGCGGATTTTACCGCTTAC
>Ga0187848_10001199_pt1 | contig 22472 bp, 34 predicted proteins | sample June2016WEW_4_40_FD_132424 | JGI IMG/M metagenome (GOLD analysis project Ga0187848, IMG submission 132424) | Peatland microbial communities from SPRUCE experiment site at the Marcell Experimental Forest, Minnesota, USA - June2016WEW_4_40 | ecosystem: Environmental > Terrestrial > Soil >... | reverse complement strand
GCCGCTCGGCGGCGTCCTGCTGGGGCACGGCGCGGCAGGCGATGGCGACGCATTTTTCCACCAGGGGGCGGACCTCCTTGGCCTTCTGGATCGTGGTGACGATCCGGCCCTTGACCTTGGGGAGGTTCTTGGGCTTGAGGTCCGCGGGCAGGTCGTCGTAATCCTGCTCGGTCAAGATCAGCGCCGTGGCGAGGCTCCGCAACAGGGCGCGTTGATGGTTCGGGTGGCGGCCGAGCTTGCGGCCTTTATTGCGGTGTCGCATGGGAGGGTGCTCACACGGAATTGGCCGGGACGGAGGGCAGCCGCATGCCGAGCCGCAGCCCGATGTCGGCCAGCTTCTCGCGGATTTCCTGGAGGGTCGTCTCGCCGAAGTTGCGGACTTCCAGCAGTTGGCCCTCGCTGCGGCTCACCAGGTCGCGGACCGTGGTGATGTTCTCGGTTTCCAGGCAGTTGGTGGCGCGGACCGACAGGTTGAGCTCGGCCAGGCTCAGGTTCAGCTTGGCTTCGGTGGCGGGGTCCAGCAGGACCGCCCCCAGGGCCCGCGCCTCGGCATGCACCATGGCCCCCAGCTCCTGGTACTGGATGAACGGGTTGAGGTGCTTGCGGAGGATCTTGGCCGCCTCGACCAGGGCCATCTCCGGGCCGACCGAGCCGTTGGTCCAGATCTCCAGCGTGAGCCGGTCGTAGTTGGTGCGGTGCCCGACGCGGGTCTCCTCGACCTCGTAGCGGACGCGCGTCACGGGGCTGAAGGCGGCGTCCAGCGGGATGATGCCGATCTCCTGGACCTGCGGCGAGTGCTCCGCGGCCGCGATGTAGCCGCGGCCGTTCTCCACGACCATCTCCAACAGGAAGGGCACGTCGTCGGTCAGGGTGGCGATGAGGTGCTCGCGGTTGATCACGTCGACCTGGTCGTCCGTCTTGACGTCGCCGCCGGTGACCGGTCCGCGGGTGTTCTTCTCGATCCGCACGACGCGCATCTGCTCGCCGTGGTTGCGGACCACCAGGGACTTCACGTTCAAGACGATGTCGGTGACGTCCTCCATCACGCCGCGGAGCGTGCTGAACTCGTGCTGCGTGCCGTGCAGCTTGATCTGGGTGACGGCGCTGCCCTCGAGGCTCGACAGGAGGACGCGGCGGAGGCTGTTGCCGACCGTCACGCCGAACCCGCGCTCGAAGGGCTCGACGACGAACTTGCCGTAGGTCGGCGAAAGAGTGGCTCGTTCCGGAACGACTTGACTGGGCAACTCCAGTCCGCGCCAGCGAATACGCATCGGTGAAACCTCCCAACCAAATCCAGCGCTACTTGGAGCAGATCTCCACGATCAAGTGGGTCTCGACGGGGATGGACACGTCGGCCGCCTCCGGCAGGCGCAGGACGTGCCCCTCCGGCTCGGGCCCCTCGGCCACGCTGAGGAAGTCGGGGACCTGCCGGCTGGTCTCCGCCCGATTGGCCTCGGCCAATTGCCGGCTCTTCGGGCGGTCCTTGACGCGGACCACGTCGCCCGGCCGCGCGAGGAAGCTGGGGATGTTCACCAGCCGGCCGTTGACGGTAACGTGCCCGTGCGTGATCATCATGCGGGATTGGGCCCGCGACTGGCCGAATCCCAGGCGGTAGACGACGTTGTCCAAGCGGCGTTCCAGGAGGCTCATCAGGGCGTCGCCCGTGTGCCCCTTGGCCCGCTCCGCCTGGTGGAAATACGTGCGGAACTGGCGTTCGAGGACGCCGTAGAACCGCTTGACTTTCTGTTTTTCACGGAGGTGCGCGGCGTAGTCGGTCGACTTGCCGCGGCGGCTGGAAGTCATGCCGGGGGGCGACTCGCGGCGCTCCACGGCGCACTTGGGCGTATCGCAGCGCGTCCCCTTGAGGAACAGCTTCCTGCCCTCGCGGCGGCACAGCCGGCACACAGGCGATATCGGACGAGCCATAGATTCGGGCTTCAGGATTGAGGATTGCGAATTGTAGTTTAGCGGGCGACCATGCTACGCGGGGCGCCTTGCCCGCCGCTGGCGGGCCGCGGCGACGGCCTACACGCGGCGGCGTTTCTTGGGGCGGCAGCCGTTGTGCGGCAGGGGGGTGACGTCCTCGATCGACTTGATTTTCAGTCCCGCCGCCTGCAGCGCGGTGATCGCACTTTCCCGCCCGCTGCCCGGCCCGCGGACCTTCACGTCCACCTCCTTCATCCCGAACTTGACCGCCTTCTCGGCGACTTGCTGGGCCGACATCTGGCCGGCGAACGGCGTGCTCTTGCGGCTCCCCTTGAAGCCGCTCGTGCCCGCGCTGGCCCAGCAGAGCACGTCCCCCTTCGTGTCGGTAATCGTCAGCAGCGTATTGTTGAAGGTCGCCTTGATGTGGGCGATGCCCACCGATACGCTGCGACGCGTCTTCCGCCGTTTGGTCTTGGCCACCGCTCACTTGCTCCGCTGGTTTTCTAGTGCAAGTCCTTCACGCCTTTTTTACCGGCGACAGTTTTCTTCGGCCCCTTGCGCGTGCGGGCGTTGGTGCGGGTGCGCTGGCCGCGGACCGGCAGGCCGCGGCGGTGCCGCAGCCCGCGGTAGCAGCCGATGTCGCGCAACCGCACGATGTTCTGGTTGACCTGCCGCCGCAACTGCCCCTCGACCACGTAGTCCTTGTCCAGCAGGGCGGCCAGCCGGCCCAGCTCGTCCTCGCGGAGCTCTTTGGCCCGGGCTTGCGGGTCCACGCCCGCCTTGTGGCACAGGTCGCGGGCGATCTTCGGCCCGACGCCGTATAAATAGGTCAACGAGACGACCGTCGGCCGATCGCTCGGAATGTCGACACCCAACAATCGCGGCATGCGTCGAGACCCCCGTCAGCCCCCAAAACTCCTGTCAGCCCTGTCGCTGCTTGTGGCGCGGATTGGAGCAGACCACGTAGATGACGCCCCGGCGGCGCACGATCTTGCAATGCTCGCAGATACGCTTGACGCTGGCACGGACTTTCATGGCCGGACGACACGCAAGGACTAGGGAGGAAGGAAAGTACGTCAGTATAAGGGCAGATGCCCTTCGGGTTCAAGGCCCCCACGGGAACAATTTTTCGTTGTTGGTCCGATTTGTGCAAGCCCCTTCCCGATGGATGTTTATCTATTTACGAATGTATCTTTAATTCACCAACTTTCACCATTCGGGCCGGCGGTCAGGACCAGCGGGCCGGACTCGGCCAAGGCGATGGTGTGCTCGAAGTGGGCGCTGGCCCGGCCGTCGGCCGTGACCTGGGTCCACTGGTCTGCGGCCAGGCGGACTTGTTTGGTTCCGAGGTTGACCATCGGCTCCACGGCGATGACCAGTCCCGGCACCAGCCGGAAGTCGTTGCGGCCGCGGCGGAAGCCCCGTTTGACGAAGTTGGGGACTTGGGGCTCTTCGTGCATCTTCCGCCCGATGCCGTGGCCGACGAAATCCTCGACAACGGAGAACCCCGCGCTGCGAACGACCTGCTGCATTTCTTCGGCCACCTCGCTCCACCATTTGGAGCGGCCGAGGCGATCGATGGCCAGGTGCAGGACGTTGCGGGTGACCTCCACCAGTCGCAGGATATCGGGATGCACGCGGCCGACCGGCAGGGTCGCGGCGGCGTCGCCGCACCATCCACCCAGGCGGCAGCCGGTATCGACGCTGACGATGTCTCCTTCGACGAGTTGTCGTTTTCCGGGAATGCCGTGGACCACCTCGCGATTGACCGAGATGCAGGTGACGGCGGGAAAGGGGGGGCCCCCTTCCACCGAGTTCGGATAGTTCAAGAACAACGGCTCGGCGCCGTGCTGGGCGAAATACTGCGCGACGGCCGCGTCGATCTGGCCGGTCGTCACCCCAGGTCGCACGATGTCGCGGGCGATCTGGAATGCCTCCCAGACCAACAGCCCCGCCTTCCGCATCTGGGCGATTTCTCGCGGCGACCGCAGGATTTCCACGCGTGCGACTCTGAAGGATCCGGACTAACCCGGATTATTCATAAACGGGGGCGGGCAAAGCAGTGTGCCACTGCTCCGCAGAAGCAGTACACGCTGTAAATCGCCGTACCAACACCGCTTGCAGGCAAGCAGTGGCACACTCCATAAACGATCCGGGCTAAGCCGACTTGGCCAATACGGCCCGGGCCCGATCGAACACTTCGTCCACGGTCCCCAGGCCGTCAATGCTCCGCAACAGCCCGCGCCCACCGTAGTAGGCCAGCAGCGGCTCGGTTTGTTTGCGGTAGGCGACGAGGCGTTGGCGGATGACCTCGGGTTGGTCGTCGGCGCGGCCCCGGCCCGCCAGCCGCTGGAACAACTCCTCCTCGGGCACGGCGAGTTCCAGGACGACGTCCAGCGGCGTGCCGCACTGGTGGAGCAAGGCGTCCAGGGCCTCGGCCTGGGCGATCGTCCGCGGGAAGCCGTCCAGGAGATAGCCCGCTCGGCAGTCGGGTTCCCGGAGCCGCTGGCGGATCAGGTCGATAATCAGGTCGTCCGGGACCAGTTGCCCGGCAGACATGTACGCTTCGGCCTTGCGGCCCAGCTCGGTCCTGGCGTCGCGGGCGGCGCGGAGCATGTCGCCGGTCGACAGGTGGGCCAGGCGGTAGGTCTGCACCAGCCGCTCGGCCTGGGTCCCTTTGCCGGCGCCCGGGGGTCCGATAAAGACGATACGCATAGCTAATCCCCACGGCGGGCGACCACGCTGCGCGCGGCGTCCTGCCCGCTAAACTCCAACCCCTAACCCCTAAACCCCTCTCTCTTACGCTTTTTCCAGCAAGCCGCGGTAGTTCCGCATGACCAGGTGGCTGTCGATCTTCTGTACCAGGTCGAAGGCGACGCTGACGGCGATCAGCAGGCTCGTGCCGCCGTAGAAGCCGGCCACCGTATAGGTGATGCCGGGCATGGCGCCATAGATGATCGTGGGGATGATGGCGATGAGGGCCAGGAAGCCCGCCCCGACGTACGTGATCCGCACCATGACTTTTTCCAGGTAGTCGGCGGTCCGCCGGCCCGGCCGGTACCCGGGGATGAAGCTGCCGTAGTTCTTCAGGTTGTCGGACATGTCCTTGGGGTTGAACGTGATGGCCGTCCAGAAGTAGCAGAAGAAATAGATCAAGGCCACGTAGAAGACGTTGTAGAGGTACGACTCGCTGCGCGTGAAGGAATTGCCCAGTTGCACGAGCCACCCCTGACTGGGGAAAACGCCGCCCAGGTACTTGAATAAGAAGGTGGGGAACAAGAGCAGGCTGCTGGCGAAGATGATGGGCATGACGCCGGCTTGGTTGACGCGGAGCGGCAAGTACTGGCGGGTGCCGCCGTAGACCCGCCGGCCGCGGACGTGCTTGGCGCTTTGGGTGGGGATGCGGCGCTGCCCTTGGCTGATGAGCACCACGCCCACCACGACCCCGACAAACAGGGCAATCAAGACCAGCACCGTCTCGACCCCCATCGTGCCGCGGCCGCTGCCCAGCTCCAGCCCCCCCGCCTTGATCATCGGGCGGACGACGTCGCCGATGGCGTGCGGCAAGCGGGCCAGGATGCCCGCCATGATCAACAGGCTGATGCCGTTGCCGATGCCGTACTCGTCGATCTGCTCGCCGATCCACATCAAGAACACGGTGCCGGCCGTCATGGTCAGCACGCCCGCCAACTGCCAACTGAAGAGGATGCCGCTGCCGGGATCGGCGTGGTCGCGGAGGAAGATCTCGTTGACCGCGCCCGAGCCGGCCAGGACGCGCATGAACGCCCAGCTTTGGCCCAGGCACAGCACCACGGTCGCATAGCGGGTGTATTCGTTGATTTTCTTGCGGCCGCTCTCGCCTTCCTTCTGCAGTTTTTCCAGGGGCGGGTAGACGCTGGCCAGGAGCTGGAAGATGATCGAGGCGGAGATGTAGGGCATGATTCCCAGGCCCCAGATCGTGGCCTGGCTGAGCTGCGTGCCGCTGAAGTTCGCCATGTAGTTGAACATGTCGGCCACGCCGCCCCCGCCCTGAGTGCCGAACGATTGCCGCAGGCGCTCGGTGTTGAAGATCGGCAGCGGGACCCAGTAGCCGACGCGGTAAATGGTCAGGAACGCCAGCGTGATGAGGATCTTCCGCCGCAGCTCGGGGATGGTGAAGACGACGCGGATTTTTTCCCACATAGGTCGGTCCGCCTATTGCGACTGCTTGCGCTGCTTGCCGACGGGGGCCTTGCCGGGCAAGACCACGACTTGCCCCCCGGCCCGCTCGATCTTCTCCCGGGCCGCGGCACTGAACCGGTGGGCGGCGATCTTCAGGCTCTTGGTCAACTCGCCGTTGCCCAGGACCTTCAGCACGTCGTACCTTGTCCTAACGACGCTGGAGCTCTTGAGGGTCGCCGGGTTGACTTCGTCCCCGGCCTGGAAGCAGGCTTCCAGTTGGCCCACGTTGACCACGGCCACCGTGGCCGCGAAGCGGTTGTGGAAGCCGCGCTTGGGGACGCGGCGCACGAGGGGCATCTGGCCGCCCTCGAAGACGGGCGAGACCCAGTAGCCGGCGCGGGACTTCTGGCCCTTGTGGCCGCGGCCGGCCGTCTTGCCCTGGCCGGAGCCGATCCCGCGTCCCAGCCGCTTCCGCGCCCGGTTGCGTTGCACGCCGCGATGGACGTCGTTGAGGTTCATGACAGCGAAACTCCGCGGAGCCGCTCGACTTCGGTCCGGGAGCGGAGCTGCTCCAGGGCGCCGATGGCGGCCTTGGTCAGATTGATCGGGTTATTCGAGCCGAAGCTCTTGGTGAGGATGTCGCGGATGCCGCCGGCCTCGCACACGGCGCGGACCGCCATCCCGGCGATCACGCCCGTGCCCGGGGCCGCCGGGATCAGCACGACCCGTGACGCCCCGAAGTGCCCCTCGGAGACGTGCGGGATCGACGTGCCGGCCAACGGGATGGGGATCATCCGCCGCGAGCCGTCCTTGACCGCCTTCTCCACGGCCGGCGGCACCTCGTTGGCCTTGCCGTAGCCCCAGCCGACGCGCCCGCGACCGTCGCCGACGACCACCAGGGCGGTGAAGCTGAAGCGGCGGCCTCCCTTGACCACGGCGGCGCAACGCCGAATCTTGATCACCTTGTCGATCAGCTCGCCGCGGGGCGAGCCTTCGTTCTGCGCGTTGGACATGGACCGTCCTCAATCAGAATTTCAATCCGGCCTGGCGGGCGGCGTCGGCCAGTGCGGCGACGCGGCCATGATACTTGTAATCGCGGCGGTCGAAGACGACTTCCTGGACGCCGGCCTCCAGCGCGCGGGCGGCGATGGCCTTGCCCACGGCCGCGGCCGCCGTCTTGTTGCCGCCGTAGCGGATCTCGCCGCGGAGTTGCTCGTCGCGGGTGCTGGCGGCCGCCAGCGTCCGCCCCGCGGAGTCGTCGATGATCTGCGCGTAGACGTGCTTGTGGCTGCGGAAGATGCTCAAGCGGGGCCGGGAGGCGTCGCGCTTCAGCCGGTTGCGGACGCGGCCCGCCCGCCGCGTTCGCTGTCGTAGGGTACGTCGTTCCTGTTGCACGGTTCGCTCTCCGCTATTTCACCATGGCCTTGCCCTGCTTGCGGCGGACCGGCTCGCCGAGGTAGCGGATGCCCTTGCCCTTGTAGGGCTCCGGCTTCCGCCTGGCCCGCACCTCGGCCGCAAACTGGCCGACCAACTGCTTGTCGATCCCTTGGATGACGATGTGCTGCTGATCGGGGCAGGCGACCTTGATCCCCGCGGGGATCGGCACCTGCAGCTCGTTGGCGAAACCGATCCGCAATTGCAGGACGTCGTTCAGGACGGCTGCGAGGTATCCCACGCCCACGATCTCCAGCCGCCTCTCGTAGCCCTGGGTGACGCCGACGATCATGTTCTCGAGTATGGCCCGCGTCAGCCCGTGCAGGGCACGGCTGAGCCGCTGGTCGTCGCCGCGGGCGACGGTAACGGTGCGGGACTGCGGATCGTAAGCCATCGAGACCTCGGGGCGGAACTGCCACTGGAGCTTGCCGCGCGGGCCTTCGACGGTGACGACGCGGTCGGACAGCGAGACCGTGACGCCTTGTGGGACCTCGACGGGTTTCCTTCCGATGCGGGACATGGGGATTGGCCTTGTGGGATATGTGCGGTGGCTGGGCGGCCCGGGGGCCGGCGCTTCTCGGGGTTTACCAGATCTCGCAGAGTACCTCGCCGCCGAGCTTTCGCTGCCGGGCCTCGCGGTCGCTGATCACGCCGCGACTGGTGCTGATGATCGAGATGCCCAGGCCCCCCAGGATCGGCTTGAGTCCGGTGGCGCCGCGGTACACGCGGCGGCCGGGCTTGCTCACGCGGCGGATCCAGCGGATCACGCGTTCCCCGTTGGGACCGTACTTCAGGTGCAGGCGGAGCTGGACGGCCGGCTTCTGGGGGACCTCCTCCCAGTCCCAGATATAGCCTTCGCGCTTCAGGACTTCGGCCAGGCCCCGCTTGACCTTCGATAGGGGCATGTCCACCTGCGGCCTCTCGACGCGCACCGCGTTGCGGATGCGGGTCAACATGTCGGCGATGGGGTCGGTCATCATGGTCTTATGGCCCAACTTCTGCTCTTGCGCGGCTTACCAACTCGCCTTGCGGACGCCGGGGATCTGGCCGTCGTCCGCCAGCTTGCGAAAACAGATGCGGCAGATCCCGAACTTGCGATACACGGCCCGGGGCCGGCCGCACAGCCGGCACCGCCGGACCAGGCGGGTCGAGAACTTCGGCTTCCGCAGCGCCATAGCGATCTTCGATTTACTCGCCATCCCCTGGAGTTCCTATTTTGTCTTTGGTGCTTCGCGCGTCCGAGTGCGCCGGCTTCAAGCAGCGCGTAACGGCATCCCCAGCCGCCGCAGCAGCTCGCGGGCCTCGTCGTTGCTGGAAGTGCTCGTGACCAGGGTCACGTTCATGCCTTGGGTGAAACTGAACTTGTCCGGGTTGAGCTCCGGGAAGACCAACTGCTCGGTCAGCCCGAGGGTGTAGTTGCCGTGTCCGTCGAATCCGTTGGGGTCCAGGCCGCGGAAGTCGCGGACCCGCGGCAGCGCCACCGCGATCAGCCGGTCCAGGAACTCGTACATCCGCTTGCCGCGGAGCGTCACCTTGCAGCCGATCGCCATGCCCTCGCGGAGCTTGAAGCCGGCGACCGACTGGCGGGCCTTGGTGACCACCGGCTTCTGCCCGGCGATCGTCCGCATGGCGTCGACGGCCTCCTCGATGTGCTTCTTGTCCTGGGTCGCCTTGCCGACGCCCATGTTGATCACGATCTTCCGCAGCCTGGGGAGCGACAGGCGGTTCGTGCGCCCGAGGGCTGCGGCCAGTTCGGGGAGGACCTCCCGCTGGTAGCGCTCCTGGAGCCGCGGCGTGGGGACCTTGACCGGGCCGGCCGGCGGGGCTTCTTTGTCTTTGCTGCGTTTGGCGCTCATGGCATGTATTACCGTTTCACCGCGGCGATGGCGCCGTTGGAGGCCCCGCACTTCTTGCAGTACCGCTCCTTGCCGCCGTCCGGCAGGAGCCGGGCACCCACGCGGGTAGCCGCGCCGCATGCCTGGCACACCAGGGCCACGTTGCCCTGCGGGATGGGCATCTCCACCGAGAGCCGGCCCCCCTGCGGGTTCCGCTGGCTGCGGCGGACGTGCCGGTACACCCGGTTCACGCCCTCGACCACCAGCTTGCCGCTGGGCCTGAGCACGCGCAGCACCTTGCCGCGCGCCCCCCGGTCGTCACCGGTCAACACCATCACCGTATCGTTGGCTCGAATCCACATCACACCACCTCGGCGGCGAGGCTGACGATTTTCATGAAGTTCCGCTCGCGCAACTCGCGGGCCACGGCCCCGAAGATCCGCGTCCCGCGGGGGTTCTGCTCGTTGTCGATGATCACCGCCGCGTTGCTGTCGAAGCGGACGTAGCTGCCGTCGCGGCGGCGGGTGGGCTGCGCCGTGCGGACGATCACCGCCCGCACCACGCTCCCCTTCTTGATTTCACTGGCCGGAATCACGCTCTTGACGCTGCACACGACGATGTCGCCGATCCGCGCCCAGCGGCGGTGCGTGCCGCCGAGGACCTTGATGCACATCAGCTCCTTGGCCCCGGTGTTGTCGGCCACGTCGAGTCGGGTTTGCATCTGGATCATGGGGCGCTCGCCTCGCTTTCCGGCGCGGGCCGGGGCTCGGCGGCGGAGCGTTTGGCCAGGGCCTCGGCCCCGCGCCCCTTCTCCACCACCCGCACCAGCCGCCAGCGCTTCGTCCGCGACAGCGGCCGGCTCTCGACGATCTCCACCAGGTCGCCGACGCGGGACTCGCTTTGTTCGTCGTGGACCGTGCACACCGTCTTCTGCCGCAGGTACTTGCCGTACCGCGGGTGGCGGACGAGGCGGGGAATCTCCACCCGCCGCGTCTTGGGCGTCTTGTCGCCCGTCACCAGGCCGACTTCGACTCGCTTGGGCATGACAGTACTTTCCGCTGGAACAGTGTGCCGCGCTAGGCGGACGGGGCCGCGGCGGTCTTCGCCGCGGCCAGCTCCCGCATCCGCTGGACCGTCTTGATCCGGGCGATCAACCGCCGGTTCTTCAACAACTCGCTGGGGGCGTCCAGCCGCTCGGTCTGCGACTGAAGCCGCAGCCGGAACAGATGGTCCGTCGTCTCCTTCGACAGCAGCCGGAGCTGCTCGTCGCTCATGTCGCGTAGTTCGCTGGGCTTGGCCATCGGTCAGTCGTCAGGGATCAGGTGTCGGAAAGCCCCCGGACTGCGTCCGGGGGTTCGTGGTCGGTTGTCAGTCGTCAGTGCGAAGCCGCCAGCGGCTCCCGTGCTCCCGCCTTCATCCTTTGCTACAGCGGCCGCCGGCGGAGGAAACGCACCCGCACCGGCATCTTGTGCGCCAGCCGGGCGAAACACATGCGGGCGGCCTCCTCCGAGATCCCGCCGACCTCGAACAGGACCGTGCCCGGCCGCACGACCGCCGCCCAATACTCCGGCTCCCCCTTTCCCTTGCCCATGCGGGTCTCCAAGGGGATGGAGGTGATGGGCTTGTGGGGGAAGACGCGGATGTACAGGCGGCCTTCGGTCCGCAGGTATTGCTGCGCGGCAATGCGGCCGGCTTCGAGGGTCTGGGCGCTGATCCAGCCGCCCTGCAGGGCCTGCAGCCCGAAGTCCCCGAAGACGACGCGGTTGCCCCGCGCGGCGTCACCTCTTATACGTCCTCTTTGGCTTTTTCGGTGCTTGACTCGTTTTGGCATCAAGGCCATCTGTATCGCCCTCGCTGTACGTGCCCAGGTTGATCCACACTTGAATGCCGAGGTGGCCCTGGGCGATCTTGGCTTCGGCGAAGCCGTAGTCGATCTTGGCCCGCAACGTCGAGAGCGGGATCGAGCCGGCGATCTGTTTCTCGCGGCGGGACATTTCCGCGCCGCCCAGCCGCCCGGAGAGCTGGATCTTGATCCCCTTGGCCCCCGCCTCCATCGTCGTCTCCAGGGCCCGCTTCATCGTCCGCCGGAAGCCGGAGCGCTTGATCAACTGCTCGCCGATGTCCTCGGCCACGAGCTGGGCCACCAGTTCGGGGCGGTTGATCTCTTCGATCTTGATGTTGATCCGCCGGTGCGTCTTCTCCTGGAGCTCCTTCTGCAATTCCTCCACCCGCTCCCCCTTGCGGCCGATCAGCACGCCGGGGCGGGCCGAGAAGAGCACCACCTTGACCTCGTCGCGGGTCCGCTCGATCTCGATCTTGGCGATCGCCGGATAGACCGGCTTGCCGAACTTGTCCTTGCGCTTCTTGATGAAATCGCGGATCCGCTTGTCCTCGATCAGCAACTCGGCGAATTCCTTCTTCGGCGCATACCAGCGGCTCTTCCAGTCGCACATGATGCCGGTGCGGAATCCGACGGGGTTGACTTTCTGACCCATATGGTGCTCCAGCGACCCTGCGCTACTCCAGCGATCCTGCGCTATCCAGTGCCACGCAAATGTGCGAAAACCGCTTCTTGAGGACGGAGGCCATGCCGCGGGCATGCGGCCGCATCCGCTTGAACATCGGCCCCCCGTCGACCCGCACGTCCACCACCACCAGGTCCTTGAGGTCCTGCGCCCGGCGGTCCTCGGCGTTGGCCAGCGCGCTCTTGAGGACCTTCTCCAGCATCCGCGCCCCGCGGTGCGGCTGGTAGCGGAGGATCTCCAGGGCCTCGTCGGCGTACTTCCCGCGGATCAGGTCCGCCAGGGGGCGGACCTTGCGGGCGCTGATCCGCGCGAAGCGGTGCTTGGCCTGGTACGCCATGTTACTTCTTCCCCCCCTTTCCGCCGTGCCCGCGGAACGTCCGCGTCGGCGCAAACTCCCCCAGCCGGTGCCCGACCATCTCCTCGGTCACGAACACCTTCATGTGGACCTTGCCGTTGTGCACCAGGAAGGTGTGCCCGACGAACTCGGGAACGATGGTGCACGCGCGGGCCCACGTCTTGATGGGCTCCTTCAGCCCCAAGGAGTTCATCTTCCCCACCTTGGCAAAGACCTTGGGGTCGACGAACGGGCCTTTTTTCAGGGATCGACTCATAAGGGCGAGTGGTCAGGTTTTCAGTTATCAGTATCAGTTCTTGGCGCGGCTTGCGGCTTCGCGGTTTCCGGCCTTACTTGATCTTCAACAGTCCGTAGCGCCGCGATCGCCGCCGGCGGACGATGGCCTTGTTCGAGGGTTTGCGGCGTTTGCGGGTCCGGCCGCCCTTGGCCAGCTTGCCGGTGGGGCTGACCGGATGGCGGCCGCCCTTGGTGCGGCCCTCGCCGCCGCCGTGCGGGTGATCGATGGGGTTCATGGCGGTGCCGCGGACGTGGGGGCGGCGTCCCATCCACCGCTTGCGCCCCGCCTTGCCGAGCACGACGTTCATGTGGTCGGCGTTGCCCAACACGCCGATCGTGGCGCGGCACGCCGCCGGCACCCGGCGGATCTCGCCGCTGGGGAGGTTGATCTGCGCCCAGTTGGCGTCGCGGGCGGCCAGCGTGGCGTGGCTGCCCGCCGAGCGGCAGAGCACGCCGCCGCGGCCGGGCTGCATCTCGATGTTGTGGATGTCCATCCCCGGCGGGATCTTCGCCAGCGGCAGGCAGTTGCCCAGCGCGGCGGGGGCGTCCTCGCCGCTCTGCACCTCGTCTCCCGCCTTCAGGCCCTCGGGCGCCAGGATGTACCGCTTCTCCCCGTCGGGATAGTGCAGCAGGGCGATGCGGGCCGTGCGGTTCGGATCGTACTGGATCGAATTCACGCGGGCCGGAATCCCGTCCTTGTTGCGGCGGAAGTCGATCAGCCGGTAGTCCCGCTTGTGTCCCCCGCCGCGGAAGCGGCAGGTGGTCTTCCCCTGGTTGTTCCGCCCGCCGGTCTGCCGCTTCGGCCGCAACAAGCTCTTTTCCGGCTTGGCGCCCGGCGTCAAGTCGGCGAAATCGCTCACGCTCGCCTGCCGGCGGCCGGGGGAGATCGGGTCGTATCGGCGTATGCCCATGTTCGGCTCCACGTCCCCTCTCCCCCCGGGAGAGGGCAGGGTGAGGGCTGTATCGGCGCCCTCACCCCCTGCCCCTCTCCCAAATGGAGAGGGGAGTCTTTCAAATCCTTAGAAGAAGCTGATGCGGTGTTCCGGGTCGAGGGTCACAATGGCCTTCTTCCAACTTCTGGTCACGCCCTGGCGGAAGCGGGTCTTCCGCGGCTTCCCCTTGCGGTTCTGCGTGCGGACGGCAACCACCTTCACGTCGAACAGCTCCTCGATCGCATGCTTGATGTCGGCCTTTTGGGCCAGGGTGCTGACCTCGAACGCATAGGCGTTGCAACGGTTCGCCTTGTGCATGCCCTTTTCGGTCACCAGCGGCCGCAACACGACCTGGTGCGGGGTCAGCTTCACGCCGCGGGATTCGGTATCGTTGGCCATCGCCCGGGTCTACCTTCGTTGGCTTCGCAAGCGGGATTACGTGGCTCCGGCGGCCGCCTTGGCGCGGAAGGAGTCCAGCACGCCGGGGGTCGTCAGCAGCCGCCGCGGCCGCAACACCTCCAGCGCGTTGAGCTCCGCCGCGGGCAGCACCGAGACGCCGTCCAGGTTGCGGAGGCTCTTGTACACGTTCGCGTCGGCGGCGGGCACCGCCACCAGCAGGCTCACGCCCTGGAGCTTCAATGCCTTCAGGATGCCCGCCATTTCCTTGGTCTTCGGCCGCTCGCAGGCGAGCTGGTCGATCAGCGTCACTTCGTTGTCGGCCAGCCGGCTGGCCAGGGCCATGCGGGTGGCCAGGCGGAGGGCCTTCTTCGGGAGCCGGTAGGACCAGTCGCGGGGCCGCAGGGCGTGGATGTGGCCGCCGCCGCGGCGGATGCCGCTCCGCCGCGAGCCCGCCCGCGCATTGCCCGTCCCCTTCTGCCGGTACATCTTCTTCGTCGTTCCGGCGACCTCGCTGCGGTTCTTGGTCCGCACGGTCCCCAGGCGGCGATTCGACTGGTACATCACCACGGCGTCGTGCAACAACTGCTTGCTCACGCGCGGCGCCACCTGGGCCGGGTCGATCTCGTAGCTGCCGACTTCCGTCCCGGCCCGGTCGTAAATGGGAAGCGTCGCCATGATCCCTGATCCCCGACCCCTACTTCTTCGTCCCCGGCCCCAGCTTGTTGCTGGGACGAATCACCACGTAACCGCCGTTGGGCCCGGGGACCGCCCCGCGGACCAACAGCAGGTTGTTCTCCGCGTCGACGCGGAACACCAGGAGATTGCGGGCGGTGCGGCGGGAGTGGCCCAGGTGCCCGGCCATCTTGTGCCCCTTGAAGACGTGGTGCGGATCGGTGTTCATGCCGATCGAGCCCACATGGCGATGGACCTTCTTCACCCCGTGGCTGGCCCGCTGGCCGCGGAAGTGCCAGCGCTTCATGGCACCGGTGGTGCCGCGGCCCTTGGTGGTCCCCACCACGTCCACGGCCTTCACCCCGGCCAGCAGATCGACTTTGAGCTGCTGGCCGACCTCCAGGCCGCCGACTTCCGGGCCATTGGCCGGGATGCGAAACTCGCGGACGAACCGCTGCGGCTCGCAGTCCGCCTTGGCAATCGGCTGAACGCCGGCCGCGGCACACTTCTTCTGGCGCTTGCTGTCGAGCCGGGCCACCTGGCCGCGGACACTGCGGATGGCCAGACGGCGGGGTTTATCCAGATACCCCAATTGCACCGCTTGGTAGCCGTCCTTGGCCGCCGTCTTCACCTGCAGCACGTGGCATGGCCCCGCCTGGATCACCGTCACCGGGACCACTTGGCCGGTCGTGTCGAAAACCTGGGTCATCCCGACCTTGCGGCCGAGTAGTCCAACTGCCATCGCTTGGGCCTTTGCTCACGTCGCTGCGCGGGAACCGCCGGCCTGGGGACCGCCATTACCCGCGCTGCTTCCGTCCCATAACTTCTTGCCTGGCTCGCTGTGGGTGTCAACGCCGGCTGGTGGCCTTGATCTTGATGTCCACCCCCGCCGGCAGGCTCAACTTGTTCAGTGCCTCGATCGTCTTGGTCGTCGCCTGCATGATGTCGATCAGCCGCTTGTGGGTGCGGATCTCGAACTGCTGGCGGGCCTTCTTGTCCACGTGCGGGCTGGACAAGACCGTGTAGCGCTCGATGCGGGTTGGCAGGGGAATCGGTCCGTGGACAACCGAGCCGGTCCGCTTGGCCGTATCGACGATCTCCATCGCGCTTTGATCCAGGATGGCGTGATCGTACGCCTCCATTCGGATGCGGATGATTTCGCTTGCGTGACCGGCCACGGATTTCCTCCGGCTTGGCGATTCCCAGGTTGCCAAACAGCGCCCGCCCCGCGGCGGGAAACTTCAAATCCTACAGCCCCCGCCGCGTGCCGTCAACGGGTCCCCGGAAAAAAATTGTCGCGCCCCGCCGGCCGGCGGCGGAAGTAAGGGGCCGGGCACCCTTATAACGCGAAACACCGGCAGGACGACGGCGGGCACGTCCCTCACGGGCACGATGCCAGGCATGGTCGGCCACCCAAAGGGTACCCGGCGTGGCTCGGGGCCGCCACGCCCTTCGTGCCTCAGGGCGCGCCAGCCACGCCGATGGCCCAGCAAGGCCCGTAAACTCAATCCGTTTTACCCAAACCCATTGCTGGAGCTGGCAGTGGGCCGGAAAAACCGCTTGACACATAATATGGCGGTGGTATTATGGATATGTCACAAGACAGGAGCCGCCCATGCACCGCACCACGATCATGCTCCCCCCGGAGCTCAAGGCCGAGGCCACGCGCCACGCCCAGCGGATGGGCGTCTCGTTGGGAGAATTGATCCGCGAGTCCTTGACGGCCTGGCTGGGCAAGCAGGACAAATCAAGAAGCGACGATCCCTTCTTCAGCGACGACGCCGTGTACGACGGCCCCGTCCCGCCGGACGGCTCGCTGAATCACGACTACTACCTGTACGGAGAAGGGCGTGATCTACGTTGACACCGGCCCGCTAATCGCCAGATCCTTGCCGCGGGACCAGTTCCACGAATCCGCCCGGGACGCCTGGGGACGCCTTGCTCGCTCCGCGGAGCGGTTGCTCACGAGCAACCTCGTGCTTGCCGAAACCATCAACTATGTGGCCTCGCGAGCCGGTCCGCGATTCGCCGCCGAACGCGGTCAACGCCTGCTCGAATCGAGCGTTCTGACCATCCTGCGGCCCGACGCCCAGGATGAGGCCCAGGCGATGCTGTTGCTGACCAAGCTTGCTGATCAGCAGGTCAGCTTCACCGATTGCGTTTCCTTCGCGCTGATGAAGAGGCACCGCCTCCGCCGGGCGTTCACGTTCGACCGGCACTTCGCCGCGGCCGGATTTCAGGTCTGGCCATAGAGACGACTTCTACGGCGTGCCGGGCCACAGGGAACATGGCCGCAGGATGCCCTCCGGCTGGGCCGGCGGACGGACCTCTTCCTCGCCCGAACAGCCCCGGATCAGCTCGATGTGCCGCGGCCGGCGGGGATCGAAGATGCCCTTTTCCGCCACCACTTCGTACTTTTCGAGCGACAAGCGGGCGATCGTGCTCATGAGGCGACTCCGTGGGCGCGGAGCGTGAACTCACCGAGCAGTGCCTCGGCGGGGATTCCAAGGCCCTGGTGCAGTCTTCGGATCATTTGCAGCGTGAGCGGCCGCCGCCGGTTGAGCACCTCAGAGACCCTGCTGCGGCTGCCGAGGTACGGGACCAGGTCCTTTGGCTCCATCCCCGCCTGTTCCATGCGGAAGCGGATCGCCTCGATCGGGTCGGGCGGCGGCAGGGGTGCGTGCTGGTCCTCATACAACTCGACGAGCGCAGCGAGCAACTCCAGTTCGTCGCCCTGCGATGTGCCCGGCCTGGCATCCATGAGTTCCCCGGCTCGTTTCAACGCCCGGCGGTAATCGCGTTCGTTCTTGATGAGCTTCGGCCGCATCACACTTCCTCCGCGTCGATTTCATCGTACTCCCCGTGGGTTCCGACGAACCGCACGTACACGACTTTGTACGCGTAGTTGATCTTGACGACGAGTCGATACTTGTTGCCGCACAGATTGAAAACCACTCGTCCGGCCTTGAGGATGCTTGCCGAACGGTACTTCGCTTTCACGTCCGCCGGTGTCCGCCAGTCGGCTGATTTGGCTTCGCTATGCCACGCCCGAAGTGACTGCTCGGCGCCAGGATAACGTTGCCAGAACTGGCGCAGCGCTTTCTTTGCAATCACCCTCATATTCAGTGTACCCCGGGGATCCTCTTGAGTCCACGGGCTTGTTCCCATTTTGGGAACTGGCGAATCGCGCGGTGCCCCCTCTCTCGGGGACTGCCGGGCCTTACAGGAACCCTTCCAGGACTTCCGGCGGGGCGGGGCCGTAGGCCGAGGGCTCCATGGTGCAGGTGGCGCGGCCCTGGCTCAGCCCGCGCATCGCCCCCGAGTAGCCGAACAGGTTCGCCAACGGGGCCTGGGCCTCGATCACGGTCGTGCGGCCGCGGGCCTGGGTCCGCGTGATGATTGCCCGCCGCTGCTGCAGGTCGCTGACGATCTCGCCGAGGTAATCTTCGGGCACGGTGACCTCCAGGCGCATGATGGGCTCCAGGAGGACGATGCCCCCGTCGCGGAGGCCCTTGTTGAAGGCGTCGGCCGCGGCCAGCCGGAAGGCCAACTCGTTGGATTCGGTCTCGTGGACCTGGCCGTCCAGGACCGTGGTCCGCACGTGCATCAGGGGGAAGCCCAGCGAGCCGCCCCCCTCGCCGTGCTCCGCCAGGACCTCCATCGCGGCGGTGAGGAACGACTCCGGCAACCGCGCGGCCACGTCGGGGCCGGGCACGACGATCGGCTTGGGGCTCGCGGCGAACGGCTCCAGGCGCGTTGTCAGCCGTGCCCAGAGCGGCTGGCCGCCCATCGTCCGCCGACACTCGCCGGTCACCTCGATCGCGTGCTGGATCGTCTCGCGGTAGCTGACCCGCGGCTTGTGGACCCGCACATTCAGCCGGTAGTCGCGCAGCAGCCGGTGCTTGATCACCTCCAGGTGCAGCTCCCCCATGCCGCTGATCAGCGTCTGGCCGGTCTCCTCGTTCTCGCGGGCGCGGAAGGTCGGGTCCTGCCGCTTCATCATTTCGAGCACCTCGCCCAGCTTCTTGCGCTCGGTGGACGACTCGGGCTCGATGGCCATCGAGATCACGGTTTCGGGGAAGGTGATGGATTCCAGCAGGATCGGGTGGTGGGCGTCGCAGAGGGTATCGCCGGTGACCGAGTGCCGCAGGCCGACGATTCCCACGATGTCGCCCGCCTCGACCGCCTCGACCTGGCTGCGGTGGTCGGCCTGGATCCGCCACAACTGGGGGACGTTTTCCTTCTTGTCCTTGCCCGGGTTGTACACCCGGCTGTTGGCCTTCAGCCGGCCGGAGTAGATGCGGACGTAGTGCAGGTCGCCGTGCCGTTCGGCCTGGATCTTGAACACCAAGGCCGAGAACGGCTCGGCGGCCGAGGGCTTGCGGTGGAGCTTGACGCTGGCGTCCTTGGGATCGCGGCCTTCGACGGGGGGCATGTCGGCCGGGCCGGGCAGGTAGGCGGCCACCGCGTCCAAGAGCGGCTGCACCCCGATCCCGTCCAGCGCCGAGCCGCACAGCACCGGGACCATCAGGCCCGCCAGCGTCGCCTCCCGCAGCGTCTTCCGCAGCAGGGCCTCCGGGACCTCTTCGCCCCCCAGCAGCCGCTCGGTCAGCTCGTCGCTCAAGAGCGAAAGATGATCGACCAGGTGGGTCCGCCACTGCTGGGCCAAGGCGGACAGCTCCTCTGGAATATCCTCGACGACGACTTCGGTCCCCTCGCCTGGCGGCTGGAAGGTGAGGAGCTTCATCCGCACCAGGTCGAGGATTCCGCGGAAGGCGTCGCGCTGGTGCGGCGGCCCGCTGCCCACCGGCACGGTCACCGGCACCGGCTTGCACCCCAGCCGGCAGCGGATCTCGTCGAGAGTGCCGAAGAAATCGGCCCCTTCGCGATCCATCTTGTTGATGAAGGCGATACGCGGCACGTGGTACTTGTCCGCCTGGCGCCAGACGGTCTCGCTCTGGGCCTCGACGCCCTCGCGGGCACTGAAGACCACCACGCCCCCGTCCAGTACCCGCAGGCTCCGCTCGACTTCGGCCGTGAAATCGACGTGCCCCGGCGTGTCGATCAGGTTGATCACCACGTCCTGCCAGGGGAGGGTCACGCAGGCCGACTGGATGGTGATGCCCCGCTCCTGCTCCTCGGGATCGTAATCGGTGACCGTGGTGCCCTTGTCGACCTCGCCCACGCGGTGCGTGAAGCCGCTGTAATAGAGCATCCGCTCGGTGACGGTGGTCTTGCCCGCGTCGATGTGGGCAATGATGCCGATGTTGCGAAGCTTATGGATATCTTGGGGCATGGCGGCACCAAAGCATTATGGCCAAAGGGCTTAATGATAGGATTCCCGGCCCGCCTGGTCAACGGTAGCGGTTGCCGTTTAGCGGGCGGGCGGGCACCATGCGAAGCATGGTCCGCCACTCCTGTCGCGGGAGCACAGGGCCCACGGCGGGCAAGCCCCCCCGCTAAACGATGAATTCACACGGCTGGCGCGCCGTCACCGTCGCCGCGGCTTATTAAGGTCGGTGGCGGTGCCGAAGAACATCTCCGCCGCGGCCCCGAGGGTCTCGCTCAGCGTGGGATGGGGGTGGATGGTGTCGGCCAGGTCGCGGGCCGTGGCACCCATCTCCAGGGCCAGCACGGCCTCGGCCACCAGCTCGCCGGCCCCGCTGCCGACGATGCCACAGCCCAACAGGCGGCCACTGGGGGGGTCCACCAGCCACTTGGTCAGGCCTTCGGTGCGGCCGGTGGTTTGGGCCCGCCCGCTGGCGGCCCAGGGGAACTGGACGACCTCGAAGGGGCGTCCCGCCGTCTGGGCCTCGATCTCGGTCAGGCCGGCCCAGGCGATTTCCGGATCGGTGAAGACCACGGCGGGGATGGCCCGGGGCTCGAAGGTGCCCGCGCCGGCCAGGGCCTCGACGGCCGCCTTGCCCTCGTGCGCCGCCTTGTGGGCCAAGAGCGGCTGCCCCGCCACGTCGCCGATGGCCAGGAGGTGCGGGTCGCGGGTCCGCCGCTGGGCATCGACCGCCACGAACCCCCGCGGGTCGATCTCCGCCCGGGTGTTTTCCAGCCCCAGGCGGTCGCTGTTGGGCCGCCGGCCGACCGAAACCAGCACGCGGCTGAATCGCTCGACCTTCTTTTCTACCGCCCCCTCGAAAGTCGCTTCGATCCCGTCTGTCCGCTCCGCCACCGCGACCACCTTGGTCCCCAGGTGGATGGCGGCAAACTCTTTCTCCAGCCGTTTGTGGAGCGGCTTGACCAGGTCGCGGTCGACGCCGGGCAAGAGGCTGTCGGTAAGCTCGACGACCGACACCCGGCTGCCCAGCGCGGCGTAGACCAGCCCCAACTCCAGCCCGATATAGCCGCCGCCGACGACCAGGAGCGAGTCGGGCACGTCGGCCAGTTCCAAGGCGCCCGTGGAGTCCATGATCCGCGGCGAGGTGACGTCAAACGCCGGCAGCGTGGCCGGCCGCGAGCCGGTCGCCAGGATGCAGTGCTCGAAGCGTAGGTGGCCATCGCCTGCCGGGCGGTCGCCCACTGCTCCCCTCGCCCCTTGCGGGAGAGGGGTAGGGGGTGAGGGTATGAGGCGCAACGTTTGGGAATCTTCCAGCACGGCCCGGGCGTGGATCACCTCGACCTTGCGCTTGGCGGCGACCTGCTTGAGGCCGGAACTGAGCGTCGCGATGACCTTTTCCTTTCGGGCCCGCATGGCAGCCAGGTCCACGGCGGGCTGGCCGTAGCGGACGCCCCAGTCGGCCAGGGACCGGGCGTCGGCCATGGCCTTGGCCACGTGCAGGAGGGCCTTCGAGGGGATGCAGCCGCGCAGCAGGCAGACGCCGCCCAGCCGCGGCTCCTGCTCCACCAGCGCCACCTTCATGCCCCGGTCCGCAGCCAGGAAAGCGGCGGCGTAACCGCCCGGTCCGCCGCCGAGCACGACCAGTTGGGTTTCCATCGGTAGGGATTCGAGATTTTAGATTTTGGATTTTGGATTAGAAAGCCCGCCAACTGCGTCGGCGGGTTGGTGGGTTAGGGGATGAGCAGCGCCCCCGGGTTTTCCAGCATCTGGATCACGTCGTTGAGGAAACGGGCGGCCACGGCGCCGTCCACCAGCCGATGGTCGTAGGAGAGGCTCAGGGGCAGCATCAACCGCGGCTCGATGCGGTCGTGGCCCGGGCCGCGGACAGCCGGCAGCCAACGGGCCCGGCCCAGCAGGAGGATCGCCACCTCGGGGTGGTTGATGATGGGCGTGCTATACAGGCCGCCGACCGCGCCCATGTTGCTCAGCGTGAAGGTGCCGCCGCGGAGGTCCTCGACGCCGAACTGGCCGCCGCGGGCCCGCTGGGCGATGGTCGCCAGGGCCTGGGCCAGCCCGGCCACCGTCAGCCGGTCGGCATTGCGGACCGAGGGCACGACCAGCCCGCGCGGCGTGTCCACCGCGATGCCCAGGTTGACGTATTCCTTGTACACGATCTCCTGATTGGCCTCGTCGAAGCTGGCATTGAGGACCGGATGCCGGCGAAGGCAGGCGGCCACTCCCCGCATCACCAGGGCCAACAGGGTCAGCTTCACGTTGGGCCCCAGCGTACCGGGCGGCACGCCCTGGCGGATGCGTTCCAGGTCGGTCACGTCGGCGTCGTCGAAATTGGTCACGTGGGGGATGGCCGCGGCGGAACGGGCCATCTGCTCGGCGATCGTGCGGCGGATGCGGGAGATCCGCTCGCGGCGGACGGGGCCCCAGGCGTCCTGGCCGGGTTGGCCGGGGGCTGCCTGCGGCTCCGCAGCCGCCGGCGGCTGCGCAGTGGCAACGGCCTGGACATCCTCCGGGGTGATGCGGCCTCCCCGGCCGCTGCCACGGACCGCGGCCAGATCGACGCCCAGTTCGCGGGCCAGCCGGCGGGCCGCCGGCCCGGCCGGCACCTGCGAAGCCGTCTGCGGCGCCGCTTGGGGCTTCGCACTGGGTTGC
>Ga0187848_10001197_pt1 | contig 22497 bp, 10 predicted proteins | sample June2016WEW_4_40_FD_132424 | JGI IMG/M metagenome (GOLD analysis project Ga0187848, IMG submission 132424) | Peatland microbial communities from SPRUCE experiment site at the Marcell Experimental Forest, Minnesota, USA - June2016WEW_4_40 | ecosystem: Environmental > Terrestrial > Soil >... | reverse complement strand
TCGGTCAAGGTGAGCGAGCCGGGAAGGACAATCGCCGCGGCCACGGGGGGTCCCGCGTCCCGCTGAGACTTGTTTACGCCGAATCGAGCGAACCGGTCATGCCGCAAACCGCGTCTCCTGCCGCCGAAACGACCGCCTGGCAGCCCAGCGTGAATCCGTGGCTCATCGCCGCATCCGTGATGCTGGCCACCATCCTGGAAGTCCTCGATACTTCGGTGGCCAACGTGGCGGTTCCCCACATCGCCGGCAACCTGTCGGCCAGCACCGACGAGGCGACGTGGGTCTTGACCAGCTACCTGGTCTCCAACGCCATCGTGCTGCCGATGACCGGATGGCTGTGCGGTTTCTTCGGGCGGAAGCGGTTCCTGATCGCCTGCATTGCCTTTTTCACCCTGGCCTCGGCGGCCTGTGGTGCAGCGGCGACGCTGGGCTTCCTCGTTTTCTCCCGCGTAGCACAGGGGGCCGCCGGCGGGGCGCTGCAGCCCTTGTCGCAGTCGATTCTCATGGAAAGCTTCCCGCCCGCCAAACGCGGCATAGCGATGGCCGTGTTCGGCATGGGGGTGGTGGTGGCTCCCATCATCGGGCCGGTATTGGGCGGCTGGATTACGGACAATTACTCCTGGCGATGGATCTTCTTCATCAACGTCCCCTTGGGCGGCTTGGCGATCCTCATGTCGCAGGCCTTCGTGGAAGACCCGCCGTACCTGCGCGAGGCCCACGAGAATCGCGGCGGCAAGGTCGACTATATCGGCTTCGGGGTCTTGGCGCTGTGGTTGGGCACGCTGCAAGTGGTCCTGGACCGCGGCCAGGAGGACGATTGGTTCAACGCCACGTGGGTTTGCTGGGCGTCGCTCATCTCGCTGCTGTCGCTGATTTTCCTGATCGTCTGGGAACTGCGGGTCGAGCACCCGCTGGTCGATATCCGCGTGTTCCGCAACCGCAACTTCGCCGTGGGCACCCTGCTGATGACCGTCATGGGCATCACGCTCTATAGCACCACGGCCCTCTTGCCCCTGTTCCTCCAGGGACTGATGGGCTATCCGGCCCTCAACAGCGGCCTGGCCATAAGCCCCCGCGGCATGGGCGCGGTCTGCTCCTTGTTGCTGGTGGGCGGGTTGGTTTCACGAATCGACACGCGCTTGCTCATAGGATTCGGATTCCTCATTCTGGCATACGCGGTCAGTGAATTCGGGGACATCAACCTGGAGATTGCCACCAGGAACGTGGCGTGGCCCAACGTCCTCTCGGGATTCGCCATGGGCTTCATCTTCGTCCCTCTCACCACGACCAGCATGGGCGCCTTGCCGAACGAACAGATGGGCAATGCCGCGGGAGTGTTCAACCTGATGCGCAACATCGGCGGCAGCGCCGGCATCGCCATGGCGACCACCCTCGTGGCCCGCGGCGCTCAAGCCCACCAGGCGTTGATGGTCGGCCACCTCAGCCCTTACGATCCGCAGTTCCAGCAGCATCTTCAATCGGCCACCAGGATGCTCGGCCAGTACAGCGATCCGGCCAGCGCCCAGCAGCAAGCCTACGGGCTGCTCTACGGCGTGCTGCAACAGCAGGCCGCCCTCTTCGCCTACGTGGATACGTTTCGCCGGCTGGCGCTGTTATGCCTGGTCTGCGTGCCCCTCGTCTTGCTGTTCAGAAAGATGAGAGCACGCGGGGGCGCCGCCGCCATGCACTAGTTAAGGTCGCGGATGGCCGTGCTGCGCGATGCGCGTCCGTGCCCCGCCATTCCCACGACGGGGGTCTTTCCCTTGGCCTTCGTGATGTTCGCCACGGGGCGGGGCGGGCTGCACGGCCTGGAATCGGACCTATCGAACAAGTTGCGGAATCGCCAGGCGGCGGCCAGGCCCGTTGCACGCAGTGCCCGGACAGCTTATTCTCAGGGAGGCAGAGTCCGCCGTAACGGCTCGCTGGTTGCCCGGAGGGCGCCGAGGTGCAATTCCATTACTTGCGACTGCGTCCTTTAACCGCCGGCCACGGACGGAGTGTCGATAGATGAGAGCGACGCTGCAGGGCGTTCCGTTCCTTCGCCCGGCGATCCTCGCAGCCGGCGCGGTCATGTCGGCCGCGGTGCTCTCGGCAGCGCAGGGGCGCGTGTGTGCGGGGAATGCGCCCCCTGCGGTCCGGACCCCGCGGCCGTCTGCGGAGTCGCTGCTGGGCCTTTGGATCGCCGACGACCTGTCGCCCGTGCGACCGCTCGACTTGCTAGAGTTCCACGGCGCCACTGGGTGCGAACTAACGGTTCGGAAGCTCAGCCCCGAGGAGTCCGAGGGGAGGTTCGGAGGCGCGTTCGACGTGACTCTGTTCATGTTCGACGCGCATGGCCGATGGAAGACGCCCGACTCGGATCCGGGATGGATCCGGGACGGAGTAATCTACCTGGGGCCGCCCGGCAGCGCCCTCCTGTTCGAACCCAGTCTTTACGGCGGAGAGCTGCGCCTGAAGTTTACCTCCGCGCAGGGGCAAGTCATCGTGTTCCGCCGGAAGACGGCGAAATCCGCAGCGGCGAAAGAAGTCCCGCCGAGGGGGCCCGTGAGTTCTTGTGACGAGCCGCTTGCGTGCATGACATGCGGAGGCTGCGCGTGCGGCCCTCGCCCGGCACCGGCGCGGCCGTTCAAGCGCATGCGGTGAGCGGTTGAAAACAGGTGCCTTTGGCGAGCCCGATGTGGCCCGGGGTGAAGTGCGCAGCTTTCGAGGGATTACGGGGGACGGGCACGTATAAGGAAGAATCGTATGAACCGAATCGTGCTATCCATGCTCGCGTTGGGAATGTGGCTTGCCGTCGCCTCGGCACGGGGCGCGGAAGCCAAGCAACCACAGGCGAAGGCCGCCGCAGAGCCTGAGAGGCCCGGGGCTTCGGCTCGCGTGGACGAAACGAGCCCGGGAAACCCGGCTATTGCCGCGGACCCGAGCGCCGCGGAGATCGACAATGCCTGCGCGCGGGCGCTGATCAAGCTGCCGGCCTTCTACAAGGACGGCGGCGTCACGACCGACGCGGACCTCCAGCGGATCGAAGGGCTGAAGAACCTCGCAATACTGGACCTCGGATTCAGGAGCATCACGGATGCCGGGTTGGAGCACCTCAAGGGGCTGACGAATCTGCGGGAATTGGACCTCGACGGCACGCACCTGGGCGACGCGACGCTGAAGAGCCCCAGCGCCACGTGGCAATTCACGCCGCGGCCCGCCACGCGCGTGGCCCGCGTGGGGCTGACGCCCCTCCGCGGACTCACGAAACTCCGGAACCTGAATCTCCGCGGCACCGGCGTGGGCGATGCGGATATGGAACCCCTGAAAGGGCTGACCGAGCTGCGAACGCTGAACCTGGTGGGGACCGGCGTTGGCGACGCCGGACTGGCCCGCCTCAAAGGGCTGGCCAATCTCGAAGATCTGGACCTTTCGTTTACCAGCGTGACGGACGACGGGCTGAAGAGCCTCGCAGGGTTCAAGAAGCTCCGGCGGCTTAGGCTGGATCACGCCGACGTGAGCGGCACGGGCCTGATGCACCTCAAAGGCATGGACAGCCTCTATTCGCTCGATCTGAGCAGTTCCAAGGTGACAGGGGCCGGCCTGGAGCACCTGCGGTCGTTGCCCAAGCTCAGCCGGCTGAACCTGTCCGGCAGCGGCGTGGACGATGCCGGATTGAAACACCTCAAGGGATTCAAGGCGCTCACGTTCCTGGACCTTGACCACACGGGGGTCAGCGCGGAGGGCGTCAAGAAGCTCCAGCAGGAGCTGCCGCACTGTGCGATTTCGGCGGACGACGAATACTATTGATGCCGGGCAACACCGATGGCGAGCCATCGGCGCCGCCCGCGGGAAGGGGAGACCCGCGGTCAAAGCCGTGGCACGGTCAGGAGACCGTGCCACAACACGCGGTCGGGAGACCGTGCCACAACAAAGCCCGGCAGGGCCGGGAGGCAGCAGGTCAGTCCGGGATTTCCGCGCAGTTACATTTTCAGGTCGAACCGCAGCACCGCGAGCGGCGGCAGGTCGATCTGGAGGCCGTTGCCCCCGACGGTCCGCTCGGGCCATTGCCCGATGCAGTGTTTGTTGGCCGCGCTGTATTCGTAAACGGCCAGTTTCTGCGGCGGCACGGGGGCGTTGAAGCCCAGGGCCACGCGGGCACCCTTGGCGGCCCGCTTGTTCACCAACACCACGGTCACGCGGCCCGTCTTGCTGTCCCGGGCGGCGTGGACCGAAACGTCCTCGGGGGCGCTGGTGCGGCTGGCCAGATAGCGGTCGCCGAAGGCCGTGTGCCGGCCGTCGGGATTGCGGAACATCTTGAAGGCGAAGTACGGCGAGCTGTTCGGCTCGGGGAAGAACCAGAAATAGGCGTGCTGGACGCCTTCCCGGGCGAAGATCCCCAGGACTTCGGCCTGGGCCACGCCGCCGGAGACGTCCTGCTGGCCGCCGAAGTTGTATTCGCCCAGGGCGATGCCCAGCCCGGGGTCGCATTCGGCGATCCATTTCTTCATCATCGGGATCAACTGTATGACGTGGCCGGTTTCCTTGCCCATCCAGGAGGGGTCTTTCCAGGTGGGGTCCCAGAGGACGCGGGTTTCCTGGACGCGGCCTTCCATGACCGCCGGATCGTTGGGTTGCCCCGCCATGTAAATACCCGTCTGCGGGTAGAAGTGGAAATCGAGGAGGTCCACGAGCCGCACGCCGGTCTGGTGCTCGTGGGCCTTGAGTTTCTTCAAGAGCCAGCGGCCCAGCGGCTCGCCGCCGTGGGCCGTGAAGTCGGGCGGGTTCTCCCACGTGCCCTTGCCCTGCCCGACAAGCTGGCTGTCCAGGCCGGACATCAAGTACTCGGTCCAGCCCCAGGCGGTGGGCGCGGCGATCTTCACCCCCGGATCGATCTTCTTCAGCAGCGTGGCATAGGTTTGCGTCCGCTCCCAAAGCTCGTCGTAGGAGCAGCCCTTGGGGTGCATGCCGCGGTGGGTGGCGTGCCAGATGCCGGGCTCGTTGTCCAGGGCGATGAAGCGGATGCCGCCCCGCGCGGCGGTCCCGTAGTTCATCTTCTCGATCATGAACCGCAGGAAGTCGGTCTGTTCCTCGGGCGACATGGCGATCGAGGTGGCGTTGGGATCGGGCTCGATGTCGCGATAGAGCCACTTGCCGTTCTTGTCGGCCAGCGGCCGGCCGTCGTCCCCCTTGACCAACTGCCGGCCGTTGCCGGCGTGCGGCAGGCGATCGGTCGGCTGGGCCTTGCCGGCCCAGCTCTCCTGGTCGGGATACTTGCGGGTGTCGAAGGCCACCGAGGTGCCGTCCTTGGCCACGCGGCCCATGGTGGGCATCGAGAAGTAGGTCTCCAGGGCGGCCTTGCGATTCTCGCCGTGGAACCGCGCCACCCAGGTCTGCTCGGGAGCCGATTCCGTGCCCTCGTTCTGGTAGAACCAGTCGGCCCCCTTGGCGCTGAATCCCGTCTTCCAGTTGAAGGGCGTGATCGGGTTGCCGCCCACGCGGCGGGCGGTCAGCCCCATTTCCACCGCCGCTTTCACGTCGCCCATCGACGCCCCGTAGATATACGGGCTGATCGGCTGCCCGGCGGAGAGCACGTCGACCGAGGCCGTGACGGCTACCGCCCCGGTTCCCAGCGGCGCGGGCTGCCGCCGCTCGGGCGCCGTGATCCACTGCGAATGGGCCCGCCCCGGCCGGTTGTCGAAGCCGATCTCGTCGATGTACACGCTGAACTTCCCCTCCTTGGGACCCCAGGTGTTGAAGTTGAGCTGCCAGACTTTCGTGGGATCGAAGGCCGCGTCCTTCTTGACATAGAGGTCGGCCAGCGGAATGACCACCTCGTGCCACTTGCCGTCCAAGAGGTCGCAGCCTTCGGGGACGCCGTATTCGGTGGCATCGACCTGCCCGGTCTGGCCGTCGCTGCCGGAGAGCAGCGAGACGTTGACGTTTCGCTTCTTGTCCCCTTCGGCCTTGGCCCAGAAGGAGAGGTTCCGGAAGCCGCGGAGATCGGTGCCGCTGCCGGGCGGATACCAGCCGTACCAGTTCCAGCCGCCGCCCATCCAGCCGCCGTTGACTTCGCAATGCACCTCCAGGGCCACGTTGCCGTTGTGGGCCTCCTCCGATTGGGGCTTGATGAAGCTGAAGCCGCCGGCCGGGCCACACCACCCCTGGCCGTGGGCGAACTTGTCGCCGTCCCAGACGATGATCTTTTCCCGCGGGTCGGCGATCTTCAGCCCCAGGCGGACGCTGGAGACGCGGCCGGCCTGGTCCTCGGCCACGATTCCCAGCGACTTTTCGCCGGGCGGGAGGTCGGCCGGCAGCGTGAAGCTGTTGGCATACAGGCCGTCGCCCGCCTGGCCGTCGTCGTGCCGGCCGTCGTCGAAGAGTTCGAGTTCGCCGCGGCCCAGGCCGCCGAGATCTGCGTAGACCCGCTGCATCGCGCCCGAGCGGGGGCTGGCCATCACGCTCAGGGTCACGCGCGTCGTCGAGTCGCCGGCGGCCAGCGAGAAGGGGCTGGCCTTGGGGTTGACGATCTGCGGGCCGCGCTTGGTCTGCAAGAGCGTTGCCCGGTACAGCCCCGCCTTGCCCAAACCCAGGAAGGCCGTCCGCTGATCGGCAGCCGAGCACCAGGCGCTGGCCATGCGGACGTGGGCGAAAGGATCGACGCTGTTGCGGATGATGATGTTGCCTTGCAAAGCGGCGGGCACCAGGTCGCACAGCCCGCCCGTCACGTCCTCCCAGGAATTGGCATAATCGCTGCTGACGTGGATCGCCAGCCGGCGGGCCGGCTCGCCGTAGATCTCGGAGCGGTCTTCACGCACCAGCAGGGCGCCGATGGTGCCGATCACCCGGGCATGGCGTTCCATGGTGTAGGCCCACGTCTTGCCGCCGTCGGTGCTCTTCGTCGTGCCGTGGTGGGACGAGGCGAAGAGGTACTCGCCGGTTTGGATCACCGGCAGCGGGCCGGCAAAGTAGTCGGTGTTGCCCGACGCGGCCGCCCAGGTCTTGCCGCTATCCTCGGTGTAGCGCATCGCCGCCGCCTGTCGCGAGACCACCAGCCACTGCTCCCGGCCGACCGCCAGCGGCACTTGCCGCTGGACCTCGACGCCCAGCGGGCTGGCGCGCCACGTCTTGCCGGCATCACTGCTCAGGGAGATGGCCTCGCCCGCCTGGTGGCCGACGAGAATCAGCTCGGGACATTCCGCCGGGAGCGTGATCCACTCGACCTGATCGGAGGCCATGCCGGCGGCCTTCCCGCCGACCGGCTTCCACGAGCCGCCGCCGTCCGTGCTCCGCCAGAGCCCGCCGCCGTTCTGGCCGGCGGCATAGACGACGTTGCCGTCGGCCGGGCTGGCCGCCACCGCATAGGGCGAGCGGAGCGGCGCCGCGTCCGCGGCCAGGCGGGTCCACGTTTTCCCGAGGTCCTTGGAGCGGTACATCCCCGCGGCGTCCACGATCGCGTAGACCACGGCCGGGTTGCCGCCCATCGAGACTTCGCGAATGCCCTGCCCCTGGCCGAGGCTCAGCCCCTGGCTGACCGGCGTCCAGCGGACGTAGCCGGCTGCCCGCGCGGGCGTGGCCGGGCCGATCGCCAGCCCGCCCGCCAGCAGCAAGGCCGGGATTCGTGCGGTCCAACGCCGCGCGGTCTGGTGGAGGCGGCGGTTCATGATGCTTGGCTGGGTGCTCATTTTCTCTCCTTGTGGTAGGGTGGGTCGAGCGAAGCGAGTCCCACTAACGGCAATTTCACCTGTTCCTGGTGGGGCTCGCCGACCATGCCGACCAACGCCGCGCGTCGGTGCCCGACGGTGCCCGTCGACCCACCCTACTTGTCTTGGTGTTCAGCGGATCTCCACGCGGACCATCTCCTTTTCCACGACGACCTCCTTCTTCTGTTCCGGGCCGCCGGGCAGGCGCCACTTGAGGGTCACGGGACCGGCCTCCCTGCGGCCGAAGAACGCCTGGCTCGTGCCGGGCAGGACGTTCCACGCGCCCAGGCAGCGTTTGCCGTTCCAGCCCGTAACCGTCACCGGGCCCTTGCACCGGCCGCCGGCGGGCAGGGCCGCAATCACGCTGTGCGCCTCGTGGTCCTCGTTCTCGCGGAAGAAAACCCAGATCTCGCCGCTGGTGAGCGCGAGCACCATGTCCTGGGCGCCGTCGCCGTCGAAATCGCCCAGGCAGGCCGACTGCTGGCCCTGCTCCGCCACGGGGAGCAACTGCCGCTCGGCCAGGTCCAGCGTGTGGGCATGGCCGAAACTGCGGTAGCCGCGGTTGAAGAACAATTGCGGGCTGGCGGCGCTGTAGGCGATCAAAGCGTCCTGGCGGCCGTCGTTGTTGATGTCGCCCACCATGCACTCGATGCCGCCCGGCTTGCTGATGTAGGCGATCTCGCCGGAGAGGTTCAAGGTTTCGACGAACTTGCCGTCACCTTCGTTCTGCCACAAGCGGACGGCATCGGTGCTGACCGCCAGGACGCCGAACCGGCCTTCGCCGGCGAAATCGGCCACGCACGCGCCGGCTTCACCCGTGCCCAGTTTCACCGCGCAGGCGGTCCCCGGGGCGAACTTGCCCGGGCCCTGGCCGCGGTAGAGCACGCTGCCGGCGGCGAAGAGCTGCAAGACATCGGGCAGCCCGTCGCCGTTGAAATCGGCCACCAGGCACGGCCCGGCCGGACCCAGCTTCGCCAGATCGACCCCCGGGGCCGCCAGGATCGAGATCGCAGGCTTGCCGGCCGGATCGAAGGCCACCCGCAGTGGCCGGCCGCGGGTGCTCACCAGCAGGCCCGCCGGGCACCCGGTGGGGCTGGGTGCCGGGGTTCCGCAATCCAGCGCCGCCAGGCCGATGCAGCCGTTTTCCAGGGCGGCGGCCAGTTCCAGCGGCCGGGCCTGGAAGGTGCCGTCGGCCTGCTGCGCGCTCAGAGCCAGGGCGCGGCCGTCGAACGAGATCAAGTCCAGCCGGCCCCGGCCGCTGAAGTCGCCCCAGGCAAAGGCCCGCGACTTCGATTGCAATCGCCTCGCGGCGGTAATGTCGGAGAAGTTCCGGCTCTTGGGATCGCACACCAGCAGGTGGTCGCCCTGGTCCCGCGCGACGAAGAGGACCAGTTTGCCGTCGCCGGCCAGGTCGATCGGCCGCACGGCCCGGATCTTGCCGTCCAGCGCGGCGATTTTCTTCTGGTCGCTGCTCCAGGCGGCGCCGTCGACGACGGGCACTTCCGGGTCGTCGTCCTCGAGAATATAGTCCACGGCGCGGCGGAGCATGTCGCTGCCCCCGGCCCACACGGCCTGGCTCTTGGAGTCGATCTGGCGGAAGGCCCAGACGCCGTCCTGGCCGCCGTCGAACTCGGCCCACTGTCCGGCCAGGTGCAACAGGCCGCGGGGCGTCGCGGCGGCCTCCACCCCACCCCCCTTCTCTTCGGCGAACTCGCCGACGAAGAGCAGTGCGGGCTTCCCCCCGGCGGCCAACTCGCGCAGCGCGTCGGCGTTCTGCGTGTTGATCGCCTTGGAAAGGTCCAAGCGGAGCGCCTTCAGGTCCGTCTTGCCTTTGAGCACTTCGCGGATCGCGGCCAGGTACTGGTCCTTCGACGCCCCTTGCTTGAGGTCCACCGACACGATCAGGCCCGCCTGCTTCACCAGGTGTACCGGCGTGAAGTGGGGGTTGATCATGGCCGCGGCCGGCGCCGCGGCCAACAGCACGGCCAAGGCAGGGAGCGTAGCGAGGCAGCGACGGCAGTTCATCAGGCTTTGTCGGAGAAGGCCACACCAGCCCGACGCGCAAGCGAGGGAACTGCCCGTCTTGCGTCCCTCTCTTTTGCGTCCCTCGCTTGCGCTTTGGGCTAGTGTCGGCGGTTGTGCGTCTGCGGTGTGCGAAATCATGCGGGCGCCTTTGTACTCAGTGGATCCCCGTCAGCCGCTTCAGGAGGCTGACCGACGGGACGGCAAGAAGGAAATACGCCACCAGCCAGGGCGGCAGTCCGAACCGCTCGGCGCCGGGCACCAGGCCGAAGAGCTTCCGCGGCTGCATGCCGATCTGGACGGCCTGCAGCGGCTGATCGTTGCCGTAGGACTCCATTTCCGGCGCGTAGCCGGGCTGCCCCACGAGCAACTCCTTGGTATAGGTGCCCGCCTTGTAGCGAATCTCCAGGACGTAGGGCGCGGGCCTGGCGTCGGCCTGGAGAATCCAGGTGGCCACGGCATCGTCGGTCCCTTGGGCATCAGCCGGGGCCACGATCTCCTGGATCCACCGCTCGGGCCCCGCGGGGTCCTGTCCGGACACCTCGCGGAGGCCCGGCTGGGGCACGAGGTGGGCCAGCCCGCCGGCCGCCGAAACGGGGAAATGCGCGGTCACCGTCACGCTCTGGCCGGCGCGCGGCGGAACGAACGCCATTCGCTGGAAACACCACGTGCCCAGCACGGCGATCGGCACGATCGCCGCCAGCAGCGGCCAGCCCTCGGCCTTGAGCGTCTTGATGCCGATCATGTTGCGGGTCGTGCGGTAGCGATCGCGGGCCTCCCGGTCGTTCTGCCGCTTCGCGTCGCGCATAAGCTCATTCAACCGCCGCTTGTCGCGGTCGCAACGGCCCAATAAATCCTGGTTCGTGCAGAGCGGCCGGGCGAACGTGATGATCGCCCCGGTGCCCACGGCCACAAGCACCAGCGCCAGGTCCCAGGGCAGCCGCAGCAGCCAACCAAACAAGGGATCGGCCAGGGTCAAAACGGCGTTGTTGATCCAGTCGAGCATGTCATTCCAACAAATGAATCCGCCCGCGGTTGCCGTCCAGGCGGACTTGGCTGCCATCGGGGATGCGGCGGGTGGCGCCCGGGCAGACCACGGCGGGGATGCCGAAGTCGCGGGCGACGATCGCCCCGTGGGACAGCACGCCGCCCCGCTCCACGACCAGCCCGCATGCACTCACAAACAGCGGCGTCCAGCCGGGGTCGGTCGAAGGACAGACCAAAATGTAGCCCTCGCCCAGGTCGCGGGACTCGCGGGGATCGAAGACCACGCGGGCCGTGCCGGCGGCCACGCCCGCCGCCACCGCGTCGCCCGCCAGCTCCGCCGCGCTATCGTACGTTCGCGGCAGGCCGAGCTGCTGGAGCTGGGCGGAGTCGATCACCTCGGGCATGTCCAGGCGCTGGAGCGACTGCCAGCGGACCTGCCGCTGGGCCGCGGCCGCCAGAAGCTCCTCGCGGCGGCTCTCGAACTGTTCCAGCTCATCGAGATGGAGGAAGAACACCTCGCGGCCCAACCGCCAGCGCCGCGCCAGCTCGAGGATCGCCGCGCGCACGAGCTCGTAGCCCAACATCAGGTAGTGTTTACCCGATTCGCGATAGGCCAGCAGCCGCTGGGTCTGGCGGATGCTCGCCGTGATCTGCTCGCGGAAGGAGCTGCCGCCCCAGCGGGCCAGGAGGGCGGGCAGGTCCTTTTCGACCTCCGCCCGCCGCCGCGCGTGTTCCTGGTGGATTTCCTCCGGCGAGCGGTCGCTGCGGCGCATGGCCTGCAGGGTGCTGTCGAGCTGGCGGGGGTCCTCGCGATATCGCGGCTCGGCCAGCTCCATTTCGCCGGCCGTGCGGTGGCCGTAGGCGTCGAGGAACTGCGACAGGGCCGCTTCGCCCCGCGCCACGCGGTACAGCAATTGGTTCTGGGCGACCGTGCTATCCCCCTCCAGGCCGGCGGTGAGCTCCGAGGCCATCTGGCCCCCCTCGGCGTCGCCCAGCAGTTGCACGAGCATGCCGCGGAGGTCGGTGAAGGCCAGGGCCCCGAAGTAACCCGGCTTGAGCGATTCCTTGCCGAACTCGTCGAGCACGCGCTCCCGACGGGCCCGCAGCTCGCCGCACACCTGCGGGGTCTCCAGGCCACCGAGGTCCTCGCCGCGCTTCCGGCGGACGTAATCCAGGTACGGCGGCAGGACTTCGTTCTCGAAACGGTCGCGGATCGTACCCCGCAGCCGCTTGGCGATCCGCCAGGAGCGGAGCATCGCGGCGAGCATCCCGGGCAGCTTGAGGAGGAACGTGCCGTCGGCCTTGCCGGAATCGAACTTCGTCGGGGCCTGGTCCAGGAGGGTGTTGTCCGCCAGCACGGCCTCCAGATCGTACTGCAAGGGGCTTTCGCCCCAGAAAAGCTGCGCCATCCGCTCCGGGTCGGCGTAGATCCGCTGGCCGATCAGTTCCAGAAAGCCTTCCTCGCAGACCCGCGGCGACGGCCGGTAGCCCAGGTCGTAATAGAACCGGCCGAAACCGCCCGCGCCGCTCATGAAGCGGCGGATGATGTCCCAGGTGAGCGGCGTGGGGGCGGCGAGCGTTTCGCCCAGGTTGTGCGTCACCCAGATCCGCCGCCGGCTGCCCGCGAGCCCGCCGAGCCGCTCGATCTCCGCCAGCCGGCCGGCCTCCACGTCGCCGGCGACCTCCAGTCCGCGGATGGGCCGGGCCTGGAGCACCGCGAATTGCCCCGCGAGCATGGCCCATTCGATGTCCTGGGGCGCCCCGTAATAAAACTCGATCTGCCGAGCGATCGCGGCGAGGCGGGCGACTTCGGCGTCCCCCAGCACCCGCGCGTGGCGGCGGTCGTCGTTGAGGGCCACCTGCCGGGTTCCATCCTCCGTGACGGCGGTCATGGCGGCCTTGTCGGAAACGGTCAGCTCCTTGATCTTTCCGCTGGCCTTTTCGACGACCACGTGGTCGGGCGTCACCTCGCCTCCCACGATGGCCTCGCCCAGCCCCCATGCCGCGTTGATGATGATTTCGTCCCGGGCGCCGCTGACGGGATTGGCCGTGAAGAGGACTCCCGCCGCGTCGGCCATGACCATTTGCTGCACGACCACCGCCATGGCCAGGCCCTCCCCGGGGGTCTTTTGCTTGGCGCGGTAGGCGACGGCCCTGGCCGTCCACAGGCTGCCCCAGCAGGATTGCACCGCCCCCAGGACCGCTTCCTCGCCGCCGACGTTCAGGTAGGTGTCCTGTTGCCCGGCGAAGCTCGCCTCGGGGAGGTCCTCGGCCGTGGCGGAGGAGCGGACGGCGACCCGCTCCCCGCCGGCATCCCGCAGCCGGCGGTAAGCCTGGAGAATCTCCGCGGCGAGCGATTTGGGCATCGGCTGCCCGGCCAGCACGGCGCGGATTTGCGCCGAGCCGGCCTCGATCACCGCCGCGTCGCCCTCCTCGATCGAGGCGGCAAGCTCGGCGATCCGTGCGCCGACGCCGTCCTGGCCGATGAAGCCGAGGTACGCCTGCGTGGTGACGACGAAGCCCGGCGGCACCGGCAGTTTCGCCCGGCTGAGCTTGCACAGGTTGATGGCCTTGCCGCCCACTTCGGCCAGCGCGGGCAGGCCGCCGGCGTCGCCGCCGAGGCCGAAGAAGCGGATGTGGGGCAGGTCGCAGCCCTTGGTCTGCTCGGCGGGGTTCATCGCGAGCTATCCTTCGCGCTGGCCGAGATCAGGCCCTTCTTCGCGGTGGCGAAGTAGACGCGGGAATTGGCCATGACCGGCGGCGCGGTGAGCTGGCCGAGCCAGTCGGTGTTCATCCACAGCCGCGGCTCGCCGCCGCCGCTGGGATACGACATCAGACCCTTCTTCGCCGCGTAGACCAGGGCCCCGGGCGAGGCCAGCGGGGCGATGCCCGCCCGCGCGCCGGACAGCGTCTTCTCCACCCGGCCGTCCTCCAGGCCGACGACCACGAGCTGTCCGGCCGCCGTGACGTAGGCCAGGCGGTTCTTGGCCAGCACCAACGGGGTGCTGGGCGGTCCGCTCTTGGCTTCCCAAATCCGCCCGCCGTCGGCCAGGCGAAATGCGGCAACGCCCGATTTCGTGCCCAGGTAGACGGTGTTCTTGCGCACCAGCGGCGGGGCGGTCGGCGCCGCCTCCAGCGGCATGCGCCACAGGGTCGCACCGCTGGGGCAATCCAGCACCAGCAGGGCCGGCGGCCGGTCCGTGGCGACGGCCAGCAGGGCCTCGCTGGCGGCCGGCACGCCGCAGACCGCGCCGCACTCGGCCCGCCAGGCCACCTCGCCATTCTCGGAGAAACAACTGAGTTGTTGCGGCCCGTCGGCCACCAGGCCACCGTGCTCCAGCAGGACGAACTCGCCGGGGGCGTCCGCGGCGACCGGCAGTTTCCACCGCTCGCTGCCATCGGCGGGCGAAACGCAGCGGAGCTGCCGGCGGGCGTCGCCTTTCCGCCCGTCGACGAAATAGACCGCTTGCGAGCCGGCGGCCGGCGAGAGCCACACCCCGTTGGGAGCGGCGGCGAACCAGGCTTCCTGGGGCTCGTTTCTTCTCTTGGGGTCTTCCCGCACGCACACCAGCCCGTTGCGCCCGCCGTGTACCGGGAGGTAAAGCGCTCCGCCGAGGCAGGCGGGCGGCGCACTGAACTGCACGTCGGGGGCCTGATCGGAGTCTTCGGTCTTGGGGAATCGCCAGCCGAACTTGCCCTTGTCGGGGAGCGGCTGGTTGTCGATCGTGCCGCCGCAGCCCGGTCCCCCCAAGCCGCCGGCCCAGCAGGGCTCCTGCTTCCGGCCGCCCGGCCTGCCGACGCACAGCAGGCCGTACTGCTCCGAGCCCACGTAGACGTGGCCGCGGGCGACCGCGGGCGAGCTGAGGAACCGACCGGCGAAGCCGAGCGTGGCTTCCCACGCCAGCTCCAGGTCGTCGGTCCGCAGCCCGTACAGTTTCCCGGTCTTCGTGACGACGTAAACCAGTCCGCCGCTCACGGCCGGCGAAGCGACGATCGGGGCGTGGGCGTTCCAGCGGCCCAGCTCTTTTCCGGCGGTGGAGAGGGCATAGACGTAGCCATCGCTGGCGGCGAACAATAGGCGGTCTTCACTGGCGGCCACGGCGCCGAGGACCACGTCGCCGGCGACGAACTTCCATTGCACCCGGCCGGTCTTCTCGTCGAGGCACCAGACTTCGCCGGCCGGGCCGAGGGTCTTCTCGGCGGCGGCGAGTTCCTCGGCGGTCTTGCCCTGCTTCTTGAGCGTGTCGAGGACTTTTCGTTTGACCTCCTCGGCCGACTCCTCGTAGTTCCCGTTGCCCATGCCCAACACCACCCGCCCGCCGACCAGGGTGGGCGCGCCGAAGACCGGATACGGAGTGGGCACGCGCCACAGCTCGTCGCCGGTATCGGCATCGAGACAGCAGATGGCGTTACCGTACATGCCGCATCCCACGACCAACCGCCCGTCATGCACCGCCGGCGCAGTGTCGGCGTCGGGGCAGCGCTCGGTCGGGGCGTGCCAGAGCACCACCGCCCGGCCCTCGGCGTCGGGCTCGAGCTGGAGACAATAGTAGCCGTCGTCGCCGGCGCCGACGTACACCCGGCCCTTGTCGATGCACGGCGTAGACTCGACGTGGCCGTGGGTCGTGTAGGTCCAGAGGACCTCCTGCCGCAGCACGTCCAGGCAGACTACCCGCGCGTTGACGGTGTAGTGCAGCCCCTCGCCGCAGACAAGGAACCTGCCGGCCACCACGGGAGAGGAGAAGGTGGCGACATAGCCCCTGGGGGCTGCCTTCCAGACCAGGGCCCCCGAATCGGCGTCGAGGCAGTAGATGGCGCCGCGGTCGCACATCGGGCCCTTGTCGGCCGAGCTGACGTAGAGCCGGTTGCCCACCACGGCGGGGCTGGCGAAAAAGGGCCCGGCGTAGCTCCAGACCAGGCCGCCGTCGGCGGGCGGCGGGGTACCCACGGCCGTGGCCGAAGGGTCGCCCCCGCCGTTGCCGCGGCGCAGCGCATCGCCCCGGAACACCGGCCAGTCCTCGCCCGCAATCTCCGCGCTCCCCGGCGCGGGCCCGGCGAAGGAGATCGTCCGCACCAGGAAGACCGAGCCGGTGACCGCCGCGGCCAGCACGCCCACGGCGAGTTTCTGCCGCCACAAGAACTTCACGCCCGCCCACAACGCCCGCGGCCGGAACATCCCCACGAGCAAACCGCCCAGCGAGAGCAAGAGCCAGGGCAATATGGCCATGAGCACCTGGAGCGGACCGATAAGGACCGGCACTACGGCCAAGGGCAGGTGGTTCATGCACGTACTCCGGTGTTTATCCCACGTTCCCAGGCATGGTGAGGAATCGGCGGGGGGGGCGCGGCGCAATTCGGCGCAACCGCGTCTCGTCGGGAGAGTTACGATCATTCTAATAGATCGGATCGGCCGCTGTCAACTGCCGCCCGGGCACGGCATGCGCCGCGCTGGGTGCGGGGCTGCCGACCCCGCCGAAACGCGGGACCGCCGGTCTCCCAAGACGCGGAGACCTTCGGCCGGCGGCGCGGCTCGGCCGGAGACCGGCCACAACAACCGCCCGCAACGACCGTCTGCTTGCCATCCCTCGGGGACCGCTGTATCCTGGTCGGCATCCTGGGAACTGGAGACCTTTCGGTGAACCAACCGCAAGACACAATCCGCCAGACAGGCGGCCGCCGCGAGTTCCTCCGAAAACTCGACTGGGATATGGAAAAGGGGATTCGCCTCGTGCCCGCCGGCAAGGGCCGGCAGGAGGTGCTCATTCCTTGGCACGGGGCGGGGGATACCGCCCGGTTGTGGGCGAACTTCCTGGACTGTGTGAAGAGCCGTCAGCGGCCCTTCAGCCCCATCGACATCGCGGTTCGCGTCCAGGCCCCCTTGAACATGGGCATCCTCTCGCACCGCGAGAGCAAGGTGGCCAAGTTCGACACGGCCCGGCAGCAGATCGTGCTGGGATAACCGCGGCTAGAACGGGTTATCCCCGCCGCCGCCGCCGTCTTGATCCGGCTTGTTCTTGTTCTTGCGGTTGGGCTTGGTCTTCTTGTCGCGCGGGGTCTTGGTCTTGGTCTTCTTGGGCTGGTCGTCGGGTGCTGCGGCATCGTCCGCGCCGGCATCGTCGTCGGTCTTCTTCTTCGGAGTCACCTTGGGCTTGGGGGTCGCCTTCGGCTTGGCGGCGGGCTTTTCCTTCTTGCCGCCGTCGTCGGCCTTCGGCTTGGGCTTCGGCAGCTTGGGCAACACGTCGTCCGGCGGCTGCTTGCGAAACTCGCCGTACGGGATCGGCTTGGGCAGATCCACCTCGTGCAGGCACTCCAGCAGGCCCGTGTCCGTGCCCAGGTACAGGCGATCCGTCAGGCCGTTGGTCACCGCCAGCGGCAGGGATTCGGTCGGCAGGCTGTCCAGGGGGGCGCCGCTCTTGCCGTCGAGGATCCGCACCCGGCCGACCTTGTCGGCGGCATAGACCCGCTGCCGGCTGGCGGCCAGGAAGCGGCGGACGTCGGGGGTCCACCAGAGCTGCCGGCCGCTCTTGGCGTCCAGGCAGTACATGCCGCCGAACTGGGTCGGGGCGAACACGCGGTCCTCGATCAACACGGCCGGCTCGACCACCGGCTCGCCAGTGGAGAACTTCCACAGCAGGTCCCCGCTCTTCTCCAGGACGGCATACACGTAGCCGTCGCAGGAGACGGCGAAGATGGTGCCCGAGTCGCCCACCACCTTCGGGTCCGGGGGGAGGTAGCTCGGGGTGGCGACGATCGCCTGGCCGGTGCGGAACTCGTGCTTCAGATCAAGGTTGTCCTCGGCGGCGCGGTCGACGCGGGCGATGTTCAGCAGGCCGCGGTCGGTGCCCCAGGTGCAGAATTCCTCGTCGCGGTTCTGCAGGGTCACCAGCGGCGGGACGAGGACCCGGCCCGTCGACCGGGTGGCAAACGGCGGGACGTAGTCCTGGCGGACGCGGATGTTCTGGCGGCGTTCCTCCTCCAGGGCCTTCTTCTCCTCCGCGGTCGGCTCCTTGCTCGGGACTCTTCCCAACTCCGCCAGCGGATCGGTCAGCGGCTCGATGCGGTAGGCCAGCATCATGCCTACCACGGTGGGGACATAGCACCGCTTGGAGCTCAGGGCGGGACCGGCCCCCGGGGCCCCCTGGATCGGCGTCTCGTACAGCACGTCGCCGGTGTAGCGGTTCAGCACGTACAGCCGCGAGCCGTTGATTGTGGCCAAGAGGTCGTGGTAGGCGTTGGGAGTCAGGCTCGGGTAATCCGGCCGCCCGATCTGCTTGGCCCACAGCGTTCGCCCCGTCTCGGCGTCGATGGCGTGGATCATCGCTCGCGACGTCTGCGCGTACAGCGTTCCCTCGTAGAGGACGACGTCGCGGACGCGGCTCCGGCCGCGGTCCATTTGCACTTGGGCCACCCAGGGCCGGGCCAGACCGTAGCGGGCGGCCCACGTCTCGGAAAGGACTTCGCCGTCCCCGGCGGCCAGCAAGCCACCGGCGGGGCCCAGAAGCCCGCCCAGCGCGAGAACAAAAGCCAGTGGTCGCATCGCGATCCTCCCCTCCGGTTCCAAGAAAAGCACCTCATTACATCATACCCACCGCGGCCAGCGACCGCAACAAAACGCGGTACTCTTTGCCCCCCGGCTGGGCCCCCGGCCTTTACATACCCTGCCGTTAATCCCTACTATTATGTGGGGATGGCGTGGCGACAGGGCGAGCAGGCCTCCGGCCAGGGAGCTGTTGGATGGAACTGGACCGCTTGGGCAGTGCGGCTGACAAGGCAACGCAGGAGATCCTCGGTTATCTGAATTTTTCGTCCGGTGCCTCCGACCCCAAGTTCCTGCGGTGCCTGAACCACCTTTTCGGGTTGTTGATGGAGGAGCCCAAGGGAGCGGCGCCGACCTGGCAGGTCCTGTACCGCGTGCTCCGCACCACGCTGGAGGACCTGCACGGTCGGAGCGAGGCCTTCCGTGAGGTGGACCAGGCCGAGGCGGTCCTGGAGCTGGTGTTCGAGTCGGTCCTGCCCGGCTACCGCCGCTTCCACGCCGACCTGTTGTTCCACCAGACCGACGAGGAGCTTTTCCAACCGTTCTTCCTGGGGCGGGTCTTCGAGGCGGTGCTTGCCGAGGGGGGGCCGTGGGACCAGGCGGAGCGGATCACCCGCAACGCCATCGGGCGGTTGAACGACTTCCTCGGCCACCGGCCGGTCGCCGTGCTCCGCACGCAGCAGAAGATCCAGCCCTACGCCCACGAATGGGTCCGGCCGATCCCGCTGTGGATTCGCTCCGCGGGCGTTGCCGCCGGGCGATACCACGACCTGGTCGAGCGGGCCCTGGAGATCCTGCGGCAGACCGATCCCTCCCTGTTGTTCGAGGCCATGTTCGACCCGGACCTGTTGGACGAGTTGGCCTTGGACCCGCGGGCCTACGATTTCGACCACCCGGTGAACAAGCGGCCGAACTACCTCTTCGGGCAGTGGGACCTGGGCAAGCTGGACAACGCCGGCCGCTGCCGCCGCTTCGTCCTGCAGCAGGTCTCGCTGGACGCCATGCTCCACCGCATCGAGCACCGCGGGAACCTGCCCTACGCGGAGGTCCTGTTCGAGGCGGCGGCGGTCTTGGCGGGCACGATGCTCATGGGGGCCGGCGTGAGCGGCAACCGCCCGGATGCCCACGACTCGAGCGTCACCCTCACGACGCTCATCGAGCAGATCGTGCGGTACCGCGACGGGTTCTACGAGCGGCTGCTGGCGCAGTTGGAGGGCCCGCGCGCCGAGCGGTTGCGGGCGGAGGCGGTGGCCCTGCGGCAGCCGCTGGGCGGGGCGCGGCAGCAGTTCAACCAGCACCTGGCCTGGTGCCGTGCGGCGCAGGTGCAGCACGTTCACTTGGCGCAGTTGTATGCGCGGATGGGCTACGCGGAGGCGGCGGCGCGGCAGGCCCGGATGGTGCCCGTCCCTTCCGCCCGCATGAAATGCGACATCCGCTGCCGGCTGACGGCGGCCCAGCGGCTGATCGAGGCGGCCCGCGCTGCCGAAGGCGCCGAGGCCGGCGGCGCCGCGGCCGGACCGCCCCGCCCCGCCCTCGATCCCACGCCCCTGCTGGAGCAGGCCGCCGTCCTGCTGGCCGAGGTCGAGGACCTCGTCCACCGGGCCATCGAGTGCGGGGCGCTGGTGGACCCCTGGAACGTGCTGGGCTTCGGCGGCCAGTACAGCCTGTTCCCCTCCCCGGAGAACAGCGTCTACGACCACCGCATCGACGAACTGATCGCCCTGGTGGCGGAGATCTTCGACGTGTACGTGCAGATCCAGAAGGAGGCCGCCGCCGCCGGCCGCGCCGCCACCCAAGCCATGGCCGCCAGCCGCCTCGAAGCCCTGGCCGCCTGGTGGGACCAGTTCGCCACCACCGAAGTCGGCTCCATCGAGAGCATCTCCGGCCGCGAGACGTGCGAGTCGGCCAATCACGTGGCGGCGGCCCTGCGGACCTGGCACGAGGCCGGCACCGCCGCCGGCGACCTGGCCTTCTGGCGGGGCCGCTCCGAACACTTCCGCTCCCCCAAGGCCTACGCCCTGGTCGTCGATGCCCTCCTGGAACACCGCGACCCGGTCGCCTCGATGGCCCTGGTGGTCCAGTGGCTCAGCCAGGCCGAGGAAATCCCCCTGGTCGAGGAGAACTACTCCTTCCACGTCCTGGCCATCGACTGGATGGAGGAGCTGTGGGCGGAGCCGGAGGACGAGGCCCAGGGCGCCGGGATCGACCGCTGGGCCTTGGCCTGCAAGTTCCTGGATTACCTCGAGGCCAACGCCGAACAGTACTGGGAGGTGCCGCGGTGCGAGCTGGCGGTGCCCGGCCTGCCGGGCGACGCTGCCGACCAGCCCGCCGACGAGCCGGGCGATCTGTTCAGCGCCGCCTACGAGGGAATGACCTACCGCGACAGCACCGACGACGGCTTCGAGGGCGAAATGCTGGAGGGGGGACAAACCGGCCAGGACGCCACCGACTTCGAGCTGGTGCTGGAGGCCGAGCGGATCGTCGGCCGGCTCTCGTTCCTCGTCACGCTGGCCCGCCTCTGGAAGCTGGCCGCGGTGGCCACCTTCGGCCGCGATAGCGCCGGGGTCGGCAGCCCCGCGCCGAACAGGGGGAGACCCGCGCGGAACGCCGGCGCCCGGCCGCAAGGCCCGCCGCGCGACCAGGTTCTGCGGGCGTGGCTCCAGCGGGCCGTGCAGAACCTCCAGGCGCTGGCGGACCTCATGGCCGTCATCCACCGCTATCGCGTCCCACCCCCGGGCGGCACCCAGGAATCGCTCATGGAATACGACCGCCGCCGCGGCGTCAAGGAGACGCTCCTGGAGCAGATCATCGCCGCGTGCGTCGAGATGGGCGACGCCGCCCGGTTGCTCCGCGTCGTCATGGACGAGTATCCCTCCCCCGCCGGGCTCCAGCCCTGGGAGGGGCCGGCGGAATCGGTGCTGCGGGCCGTGCTCCGCGGAGAGCCCGCCGAGGTCCGCAAGACCTGGCGCAAACTCCTCGCCGTGCTGGCGGACCAGACGATTCTCTACGTCGCCCTGGCCCGCGGCGGGCACCCGCAACGCCTCGTCGCCTCCCGCGGGCTGCAAAGCGTGCTCCGCCGCCTGTTGGCCTATCTGCCGCAACTGGGACTGCTCCGCGAAACCGCCCAGTTGATCGCCGCCATCCAGGAGATGGAGGTGCATCACCCGGTCGGGCCCGGCGCGGTCACCGAGTTCGACCAGATGTTCGCCATCGGCTGCAAGGCCCTGATCCGCAGCCTCGTGGCCGCCGCCGAGAGTTGGTCGCCGCCCGGCGAGGGCCCCGCCGCCGGCGACGGCGAGCTGATCGCCTTCCTGGAACAGGCCGTCGAGGCCCTGCTGCGTAGCTGGCTGATCCACAGCCGCGGCGTGCGGCTCTCGGTCCTCGAGTCCGTGGGCAGCAAGACCCGCTGGCAGGAGTTGCGGGATTTCATCGAGCGCTACGGCCAGGGCCTGTTCACCCAGCGGTTCATGAATCTCGGCAACCTCCGCGCCATCCTGCACCAGGGCGTCGAGGCGTGGCTGGACGCCCTGGCCGACGAGCCCGGCGCCGCCGACCTCCGCCTCCTGGCCGAGCTCGGCGGCCCCCTGCCGCGCGAGCAGGCCGTCCACTGCCTCTCGCTGGCCCTGGAATCCGTCGTCGAGAACTACGCCGAATACATCGACTACAACAGCACCACCACCCAGTCCGACCGCGGCGAAATGCTCTATACGCTGCTGGACTACCTGCGGCTGCGGACCAACTACGACCGCGTGGCCTGGAACCTCCAGCCGGTGGTGCTGGCGCACCAGGTGCTGGTGCGCCTCGGGCACGACGAGGCCGCCGAGGTCTGGCGGACCGCCGTGGCCGAGCGGACGGCCACCATCGCCGAGGACCACCTGAAACGCTTCGCCCGCCTGAACCGCAAGTACGCCATGCGGCTGCCCAGCATCGCCGACCGCCTGGCCGAGCGTTTCGTGCGGCCGCTGGAGGTCGACCGGCTCTCGGCGCTGGTGCGCCCGGCCATCGAGGAGTCGCGGAGCGGTGCCGGCGCCGCGGCGTGTGTTCGGCGCGGGGCTGCCGACCCCGCCGAAACGCAGGGTGGCCCTCCGGGTCCCGAGCCCTCCGCGGCCTTTGCGCGCCTGGAGGCCGGCGTCGAGCAGTTCACCCGCGAGGTGACCGGGGCCGGCTTCGACGTGCCCGTCTGGCTGGAAGCCCTCGAGCTGGAGGTGGATCGCGTGCTCTCGGCGGGCCCCGAGGACGAGGAGCTTCCCGGTCCCGATCTGCCCGTGC
>Ga0187848_10001192_pt1 | contig 22560 bp, 22 predicted proteins | sample June2016WEW_4_40_FD_132424 | JGI IMG/M metagenome (GOLD analysis project Ga0187848, IMG submission 132424) | Peatland microbial communities from SPRUCE experiment site at the Marcell Experimental Forest, Minnesota, USA - June2016WEW_4_40 | ecosystem: Environmental > Terrestrial > Soil >... | reverse complement strand
GCCAGCGCCAGCGCATCTCGATTGCGCGCGCCATCCTGGCCGACCCGCGCATCCTGATTCTGGATGAGGCGACCAACTCGCTCGACTCCGAATCCGAGGCCATGATCCAGAACGGCCTGAGCTACCTGATGAAGGGCCGCACCACCTTCGTCATCGCGCACCGCCTCTCGACCATCCGCCGCGCCGACCAGATCCTGGTGATCGAGGCCGGCCTCATCGTCGAGCGCGGAACGCATGAGTCGCTCTACCGCCTGGGCGGACGCTACTTTGACCTCTACACCCGCCAGCACGGCCTGGAGACCAACCTCTTTCTCGCCCCCGGCGAAGGCGACAAGGTGGAGGAAGAGGACAAGATGGAAGAAGAAGAGGAAGAAGAATCCGGGACGGAATGAGCCGGTCATGTACACTGTGTACATGGCGCTGCATATCAACAATCCGGCGGTTGAACAGAAGGTCCGGGATATGGCTTTGACGACTGGCGAATCCATCACGGATGCAATTGGCACGGCAGCGGATGAGCGAATCGTTCGTCTCAGGCCCGCTGGCGTCGATCTTCCATCTCCGACGGTGGATGAGATTCTTGAGCTGATGCGCAGCTTCAAGCTTCGGCCGATCAATACGGAGCTGACTGACGACGAGATTCTGGGCTATGGCCCGGACGGAATCTGCGAGTAATGGTTATCGACTCGTCTGCGCTGCTTGCGATCTTTCTGGAAGAGCCGGATGCGTCGATCTATGCCTCTGCCATATTGAATGACCGGATTCGGCTGGTCTCGGCTGCCACTCTCGCAGAGGCATCGATTGTGGCAATTCGGCGACGACAGCCAGATCCGATTGCTGCTCTCGACATCCTGACGACACGGTTGCGACTGGTGGTTATCCCGGTCGATCATGAACAGGCATTGCTTGCACGGGACGGATTCCGGCGGTTCGGCAAGGGAAGACATCCGGCAGGACTCAACTTCGGCGATTGCTTCTCCTATGCGCTGGCGAAGCAGCGCGGCGAACCGCTGCTCTTCAAGGGCAACGACTTCAGCCAGACCGACGTCTTGGTTGCGTAGCTGCCCAGCGATAGACTGAACTCCATGCTCCGAGTTCCCTTCGCCGACCTCGACCGCGCGCTCTACCGCGCGATGCTGCACCTCGGCCTTCATGGCGATCGCGCAGCCCTCTGCGCACGCCTCTTCGCCGAAACCACGCGCGACGGCGTCTACACCCACGGCCTCGACCGCTTCCCGCGCTTCGCCGAGATGGTTGCCAACGGCAGCATCGATGTCGCCGCCGAACCCACCCGCGTCGCCGCCGCCGCGGCCCTCGAGCGCTGGGACGGGCATCTCGGCCCCGGCAACCTGAACGCCTACGCGGCCATGGAGCGCGCCATTGCGCTCGCCCGCCAGTACGGCCTCGGCGGAGTCGCCCTGGCCAATACCAACCACTGGATGCGCGGCGGAAGCTACGGCTGGCTGGCGGCGGAGTCCGGCCTCTTCGCCATCTGCTGGACAAACACGCTGGCCAACCTGCCCGCATGGGGCGCGGCCTCGCCCACGCTGGGCAACAACCCGCTGGTGGTCGCCATTCCTCGTCCGGACGGCGCGCACGTCGTCCTCGACATGGCGGTCTCCCAGTTCTCCTACGGCACAATCTCCGCCTACGCCGCTCGCGGCGAGCAGTTGCCCGTCCCCGGAGGATACGACGCGACCGGCGAGTTGACGACCGACGCGGCAGCCATCGAAGTCTCACAGCGCGCGCTGCCCATCGGCTACTGGAAGGGTTCGGGCCTCTCGCTGGTCCTCGACATGCTGGCGGCGATGCTCTCCGGCGGTCTGGCCACCCATCAGCTTCCGCGCGATCCTGCGTGCGAGTCCGGCCTCGGCCAGATTTTTTTTGCCATCGATCCCTCCAGCTTCGCCGCCCGGGCAGAACTCGACCGCATCGCCAACGGCATTCTCGACTCGCTCCGCGCGGCCCTCCCCATCGATCCCGCACGCCCCGTGCGCTACCCCGGCCAGCAGACGCTCCGCCTGCGCGCAGAGAACCTCCGCCTCGGCGTTCCCGTCGATCCTAAGGTCTGGGCCAATCTGCTCGCGCTCTCGTTCTAGAAACCCACTGAACAAGTCCACATTTTGAAGGGGCGGGACTGGTAGCCCAAGGCTTTAGCCTTGGGTCTTCCCGCCGTAACCGCGTCAATTGCAACGCGGCTTTAGAGCAGTTTCACGATTGCTGTATAGGGAAATGAATTGTCATTCTGACCCTGACCCTGAGCGCAGCCGAAGGGGAAGGGGAAGAATCCCCGCATTTTGTCCGCAGCGAGACACTCTACGCCATTGGTGAAAAGGCTCTGGCCGCTGAGGGAATGTCGAATACTTGTTCAGACCTTCCCTGGTTCTATCTGGCCAGAGAACACTCGGGAATCTCGAAGCAGGGCCTGCGGGCTTCGCTGCGCGCGGAGGTTGCCGGATCCGCCTGGCTCTCCGCCGGCGTGGCCGCATCGTGCTGCGCCGCGCACTGGGAGAGATCGATCTTGCTGAAGTTGAACGCCATGCCGGCCACGCACTGCGGAATGCGGTGCGGCGTTGGCAGGCTGCACAAATCCAAGGAGGGCTCCAGGGCACGCGACCAGCGGATCATAGGGAATCCCCTTCATCCCGGTCCGAACGCAGGGCAGTCGGACGGGGCACAAGTATCGTTCCTGGGAAAACCAAAGCGAGAGATGCAGTGTGGACCAATACGGTCTCCGTGCGAACGGCTTGGCCGCTTCCAGAAACAATGATCCGTCCAAGTAACACAAAGGTACATAACACTTCCGCACTATGGGATACAGCGCAAGTTGTAGGCAGAGATCGCCGCTGTGGATTTTCTGCGCATTATTGTGGATTTCCCTGGAGAAGAGAACAGGGGGAAAACTCCGCACACCCAATGCTGCCAGGCCATCACGGATTCCTCTGCCTGCGCCTTACTCAGCCACCGGCTGCGCGCAGAACTTGCAGCGCCGGGCTGCCAATGGGATCTCCGAGAGGCACTCGGCGCAGGTCTTCGTGGTCGCCGCCTCGGCCCCCTTCGCCTTGGCCAGCAGATACTTCAAAGGCAGCACGACGAAGAAGTAGATCATGCTGGACACGATCAGGAAGTTGATCGTGATACCCAGAAAGCTGCCGTACTTGATGGGGGTTCCGTTAAGAGAGAAGACGAGGCCGGCGAAGTCGGGCGTCTTCACAATGGCAGCGACAAGCTGCATGAGGATGTCTTTGGTAAACGAGGTAATGACCGCGCCGAAGGCTGTGCCGATGAGCACGGCGACCGACAGATCGACCACGTTGCCGCGCAGAATGAAGTCGCGAAATCCCTTAAGCATGGGGGGCTCCTTGGTTGAAATTGACAGGGGCGAGTATAGCGCACGCAGGTACTCTGGATGAATGCAACTCGTCGTCGCGTTGCTGCTAGTTGTCGGCGCGCTCGCGTTTGTAGGGGGTTGCCATGCGCGCGCGCGCCTCGTTGATGGCCCCCTGCGTGTTGTCGTTGGTCTGCACCGCCAGGCGGTATTCGTTGACCGCGCGCTCCCTTTGGCCGGTGACGTCGAAGATGTAGCCCAGGTGGATGTGGCTCCAGACCTCGGTCCAGCGCGGGTCGCCGTCGCCGCGCAGCGCGTCGCGGAAGCTGTTGGCCGAGGCCTGGTAGTTGCGCTGCATGAAGAAGACCTCGCCGATGCGGTAGGCGGCCAGCGAGCTGGTTTTATTTTCGTCCAGCGCCTTCTGGTACTCGGCCAGCGCGCCGATCAGGTCGCCCTGCGCCACCAGTTGCTGGCCGCGCAGCACGGCCACGCGGATGGCCAGGTCGGGCGTGCTCTTCAGCAGCCAGTTCTCCGGGTCGATGGTAATGCGTCGCGGCCGTCCGAAGGTCTCGACCATGTAGGGTGAGTCGCTGCCCGCCACGTCGATGCGCCGGTCCTCCGTCTTGCCGTCGGTCTCGATGCGCAGCTCCACCGGCATGCGGAAGAGGTCGAGGTCCTCGCCGATCGATCCCACCGTGCGGAAGCCCTTGTTGCTGCCCAACCGGTAGACGGAGTACTTGTCGGTGAAGTTGGGAGCGCCGGTGCCGTCGATCCACTGCGAGAAGAATGAGGTCAGTTCGAGGTGCGAACCGTTCACCGCCTGCGCCTCGGCCACTGTCTCCACATCGGGGCTGCGAATCCCCTCGTCGGTGTATTGCGAGAGCAGGCTGCGCAGGAAGCTCTGGAAGGCGTCGTCGCCCATCTCCCAGCGCAGCATGTGGAAGACCATCGCGCCCTTCTCCAGCGTCATCGACTGGAACTGCGGCGAGAAGGGATCGAGCCGGCCAAGCGTGCTCAGCGGCTCGGTGTCGTAGGCCAGCGCGCCGGCGGAGACGTCGCCGATGGCGGTCTGAAATGCGTTCTTGCCCGCCGAATCCTCCAAATACATCAGCTCGCCGTAGCGGCTCATCCCGTTGGTGATCCACGCGTCGTTGAGCGTTGCGGGCGATACCTCGCTGCCCCACCACTGGTGCGCCAGCGTGTTGCTCAGCAGGCGCTGCGAGGCTGCGGTGCGGTCCACGATGCGGTTGCCTGCGATGCATGCCATCTCCGGCGCCCACGCGGCGCTGACGGCGTCCTCCGGCAGCTCCACGATGTTGATGCGGCCGCTCTCCGGCTGGCCGAAGACGCTGGTCATGGTTTCGAACTCGCGCCCGGCCAGCGCGGCAAAGTCCGGCGCGCCGTCCTTGCGCTTCTCGGTGACATAGACGTGGATATTGCTGATGCCCGAAGCGGTGATTGCCGGCAGGAACTTGCCCGCAACAACCGTTCCGGGAAATCCCGGCTTCGACCAGACGAAGCTGAACTCGCTGCGCCCGTCGTCGAGCGTCTTCTTCGTCGTGGTCCCGCTGCCCACGGCGGTGTACTCGGCGGGAACGCGGATGTGCATCTCTGCGGTGAAGCGGTCGGTAAACAGCCCCGTCATCGGAAACCAGCGGCCCGCATAAAGCAGCATACTGATGGGGTCGGCGATGGCGGCCAGTTTAATTCCGTCAACCGGACTGGTGTCCGAGCCGGTCAGCGTGCCGGAGTACGCGAAGTGGAAGGTGTTGGTCGATCCCTTGGCTATCGGCGCGGGCAGCGTGACGCGCACGGTGAAGTTTGCCGCCAGCCGCTCGGAGTTGAGCGCGGCGCCCGTGCCGTCCGTCAGCGATGTGACGTTGAGGCCGTTGTTCAACTCGAAGCTCGCCGTGGTCATGTCTTCCAGCGCGGTGAAGGTGACATCGGCTGTGGCCGTCAGCTTGCCGGTGGCGGGATCGAGGTCGGCGTTGATGACGGTTCCCGTGATGTTCATCTGCGCGCGCACGGGAGCGGCATTCGCAGTCATCCAGCAGGGAAGCGCGAGCGCGCAGAGAGTGAGGAACGCAGCGGCGAAGGCGCGAAAGCCGGTAGCGCGGAAGCCGGTGGCGCGGAAGATCGGTTCGATCCGGATTCGCGGGAGGATTCCAAGCCGGGTTCGAGTTCGGAGAGACATGTGTGCGTGAATCCTCAGGATGCGGTTCAACCTTAAAGGTATCGTAAAGCCGTGTGCGTGATGCTGCAGATTGGATGCACGCGCCTGAAGTCTGTCTCTTGTTGAGACCCAAAAGATTAGACGTTTGTTGCGGAGCTTCGGCGCGCGGCAGAATCGGTTGGGCGCAGAAGTTCCTCGACAGCATTGCAGACGCGATGGATGGGGTCGGCTGGTTGTCCTGTTTGGGCGGGCGCGGGCAGCAGCCTAGCTCGGGCCTCGGCCAGCGCGGCGATCATCTCGCGGCGTTCCGGCGTTTCGTCCAGCAGCGGGCGCAGCGCGGCGGCGAGGTTGGCTGCGGTGAAGCGCCGGTTCAGCAGCTCGGGGACAATGCGCCGGCCCGCAATCAGGTTGACCATTGCGACGGGCAGGTTGCCATCGGCATCGCGCTCGGCGGGAATCTCCGCGGGATAGCGAATCATCCGCCTGGCCAGCGCAAAGGTAAGCGCGGATACGCGATAGACCACGACAAACGGCGTGCCGATGGTCAGCGCCTGCACGGTGGCCGTCCCGCTGGCAATGATGCTGGCGCGTGCGTGGAACAGGGCCGTACGCGCGTCATCGACCAGTACAATCCGCGGAAGCACCGCAAAGCCGGGCAGCTTCTCATCCACAGCAGATTCGTGGGCGGCGATCTCATCCCGGATCCACGCCAGGTTGATGGTCGATGCCACCGGCAGCAGATACTGGCAGGCCCTCTTCTGATCCAGGTTCACATTCAGATTCAGAGTGGCTGCGGCTTGCAGCATCGCCGGCAGGTTCTCCCGAATCTCGCTCTGCCGACTGCCCGGCAACAGCGCAACCCATTGCTTCGCAGGATCGAGCCCATGCTCGGCGGCGTACTCTTCGCGGGAGATAGTCGGCAGCGGAAGCGCGGCCAGCGGATGGCCGACAAACTCTGCATCCACTCCGCGCGCGCGGTAGAACGCGGCCTCGAAGGGGAAGATCACCATCATGCGGTCTACGAATCGCTGCACCAGCCGCAGCCGCCCGCGCTTCCACGCCCATAGTTGCGGGCTGACGAACCACAGCACGGGAACGCCCAGCCGCCGCAGCCGCCTGGCAAGGCGAAAGTTGACCTCCGGGAAGTCGATGAGAATGGCCACGCCGGGCCGCTCGCGCTCGATGGATGCCACCAGCTTGCGGTACTGCACGTAGATGTACGGCGCGTGGCGCACGACCTCGGTGAAGCCCATGTGCGCCACGTCCTCTGCGCGCACAATCCGTTGCTGCCCGGCTGCAGCCATCTCGGCCCCGCCCAGTCCGATGAACGTCGCATCAGTCAGCCGCGCGCGCAGCTCCGCAATAATCCCCGCGCCGTAGTGGTCGCCCGAGGCCTCGCCGGCGGAGAGAAAGACGCGCGGATTGGAGTGGGTAGCGATGCCTATGAGTTTATCGCTACCGCTCCCTGTAACGTCGCGGAGGTACCATAGAGGCGTTCGGGAGGCATCTGTGGCGGACCGTGCAAAGCGCTTTCAGGCGGAGCTACAGCCGCTGGGCGATGGCCTGGGTTGGGTGGTCGCATGGCTGCCGTTCGATGCGGCGAAGGCGTGGAAGAAGATGGTGCGGCAGCGCGTAACGGTGCAGGTGGGCGGCGAGATATTTCGAACATCGCTGTTTGCGGGTGCGCGGCGTGCAGGGCAGTTTGTGCTGGTGAACAAGAAGATGCAACTGGCAGCAGGCGCGCGGGTGGGCGAATCCGTGGAGTTTACGATTTCCCCGGACCTCGACCCACGCGAGGCGGAGTTGCCGGACGAGCTGGCCGCGCTGCTGGATGAAGAGCCCGGCCTGCGCGAGTGGTTCGACGGACTGACAGAATATATGCGGCGCGAGATCGGCAAGTGGGTGATGGAGCCCAAGAGCGAAGCAACGCGAATGCGGCGCACCGAGCAGATGGCCGAGCGTCTGCTGGCCACGATGGAAGGCGAACGCGAGCTGCCGCCGATCATCGAAGCCGCGTTTCGCGAGCATCCCAGGGCGCGCGCGGGATGGGCGCGCATGACTCCTACGCAGCGGCGCGGCGAGCTGCTTGCGGTCTTCTACTACCAGACGCCGGAGGCCCGTCAGAAGCGCGTGGAAAAGCTCGTCGAGGCCGCGGAGCGGCGTTGAGGCGCGGATTCGAAGCGTGCATGCCGGCAGTCGCTTGGTACGGATCGCAATTCGAACCTCGAACCTCGCCGGGCGCATCAATACACTACACCGCCTGCATGAAAGGCTAAAACCCATGCTCAACTGGCTAGTCATCGGCATCGGAGACATCACCCGCAAGCGCGTTCTGCCCGCTGTACTGGCCGAGCCGCGCAGCCGCCTCTATGCGTTGCTCACGCGCTCGCCCGCCAAGGCCGCGGCCTACCCCGGAGCGCTCGTCTTCACCGATCTCGGCGATGCCCTGCGCGATCCGGCGATCGACGCCGTCTACGTTGCCTCGCCCGTTGCGCTGCACACCGGGCACACCATCGCCAGCCTGCGCGCCGGCAAGCATGTGCTCTGCGAGAAGCCCGTCGCGCTGGACTTTGCCCAGGCCGAATCCATGGCGGCTGCGGCGCGTGAGTCGGGACGGCTGCTGGGCGTTGCCTACTACCGCCGCCTCTATCCCAAACTCATCCGCGCGAAGGAGTTGATCGCCGATGGAGCCATCGGACAGCCGGTGCTGGTGGAGGCGAACTACCACGGCTGGCTGGAGAGCCCCGACCGCGCCTGGCTGAAAGACCCTGCCATCGCCGGCGGAGGGCCGCTCTACGACGTCGGCTCGCACCGCATCGACGCGTGCAACTTCCTCTTCGGCAGGCCGCTGCGCGCCACCGGCCTGCTCTCCAACGCCCTGCATTCGCTGGCGGTGGAGGACTCGGCCACCGCGCTCGTCGAGTACGCGGGCGGCATTCACGCCGTCATCGACGTGCGCTGGAACTCGCGCATCCCGCGCGACCAGTTCCGCGTCGTAGGCAGCGAGGGAGAGATCGGCCTCGATCCGCTCAACGGCCCCGCGCTCCGCCTGCTCGCAAGCGACGGCAAGCTGACCGAGCAGCAGCTCCCCGCCCACGCCAACGTCCACTTCCCGGCGGTGGAGAACTTCGTTGCCGCCGCCCTTGACGGCGCGCCACTGGCCTGTCCCATCGACCAAGCCATCTGGACCGACTGGGTCACCGAGCGGGTGAAGGAGAGCAACGTACGGAAGGGCTGGAAATGAATCCCGGATAAAAACCATCCCAGCGCGCGTCAGCCGGGAGCGGGGAACCGCGGCCAGGACCGGGCCGTATAGTAATTGCATGGACAAGCATTCCAGAAAGGATCGAACCGGGTTTCTAGCGCTGCTGGGCCTCTCGACGTTCCTCACCGTTTTTGGATTGTGCAATGGACAGGCGCAAACGCCAACTCCAACTTCAGCCCCAACCCAGCCCGCGCCCGCATCCCAGCCGCTCCCCATCGCCACGCCGCAGCCTGGTTCCGGCAGTACCAGCGAGCGGCCATTGCCAGACATCAACACCCTGCTCAAGCAGGCGGAGGCGCACCGGGACGCCGCGCAGAAGGCCGCCAAGGATTACATCTATCGCTCGGTCTACACGGAGCAGGACACGGACTCCCACGGGGCGGTCAAGAAGACTTCGTCCGAAGAGCGGGAGATCTTCTGGATCAACGGCGTCTATATCAGTCGGCTGTTGGCGCGCGACGGCAAGCCGATCTCCGGCGATGAGTTGAAGAAGCAGAACGAACGCATCGACCAACGCATCGCGGAGGCCAAGCAGCGCGACGCAGAGAAGGCCGCAGGCCAGCAGCCGAAGAAGAAGGGAAACACCTATTCACTGACCTATGAGCTCTTGCAGCAGTTGGGAACGTTCTCCAATCCCCGCCGCGTGCAGTTGCATGGCCGCGACAGCATCGCCATCGACTACGCCGGCAATCCCCAGGCAAAGACCCACAATATATTGGAAGAGATCGTGCGCGATGTCGACGGGACGCTCTGGTTCGACGAGCAGGAGCATGCACTGGCGCGGGCTGAAGGACATTTTGTGAATGATTTCAAGGTTGGGGGCGGACTGCTGGCCGATGTCCGCAAGGGCGCGACGATCTACGCGGAGTGGACCCCGGTGAACGGAGAGGTTTGGCTGCCTGCGTCCACCGGCGGCCGCGGATCGGCCCGCGTCGCTCTCTTCTTCAACCATTATGGCGTGGTTGAGACGCGCTACTCGGACTACCGCAAGTTCAAGGCGAGTTCGACGATCCTTCCTGGGGTCGCGCCGGTGGAGACACCGGCCAGTCCCGGTGGTTCCGACCAGCCGTGAACCTGCTGCCGACTCGCTGCTGTTAAACAGCGAAGAGGGACAGCCGCAGCCGTCCCTCCCGCAAATCCTTGTTGTAGCCGCTGGCGCAGCTAGAGAATGCAGCTAAACACTAGAGACTGTACGAAAGACTAGAGAGGCTGAACGTCAGACGCCTGCCAGCCCTTGGGCCCCTTAACCACGTTGAACTGCACAGCCTGTCCTTCTTGTAGGCTCTTGAAACCGTTCGAATTGATCGCCGAGTAGTGCACAAACACGTCCTCGCCGTTCTGGCGGCTGATGAAGCCAAACCCCTTGGCATCGTTAAACCACTTCACTGTTCCTTGTTCCATGTTGGTAATTTCCTTAGTACTGATAAATTTTTCATTGCCGCAAGATCCAAATCGGGGATCGACAACATACAAACGTCGCAGAAACCAATCTGTTTCAAACGATGACTGAAGAGTAGCACACATTGCAATAAAGAATGCGAAAAAAATTGCAACTGTTTTATTTACATCGCCTGGCAGCCGGTTGAGGCCCCTGCCTGGGATGCCTGCCCCGGCCCATTCGCGGCCTGGAAGAGCGCAATTTCGAGTGCTTCAGGACCGCATTAGTCCGGATTCACAACCGCCTCAGGCCGGCGGCAGGTGGGCTCTGACGATCTCTTCCGCCCGCTCCAGGACCTCTTCCAGGCCCATCGCGGTCGAATCCAGAAGCACCGCGTCCTCGGCCGGGCGCAGCGGCGACTCGGCCCGGTTGCGGTCGCGGCGGTCGCGCTCGTGCATCTCCTCCACAACCGCCTGCTCCTCTGCCCGCTGCTGCTCGGCGGTCTCCGGCGCCGGGGCCTGGCGAGACTCGGTCTGGCGCGCTGTGGTCTGCTCAATGGGTGCGGCCTGGCGGAACCGCCGGTTGCCCCGCACCTCCGGCGCGGCGTCCAGAAAGATCTTCACATCGGCGTCGGGAAAGACCGCCGTCCCGATGTCGCGCCCCTCCATCACCACTCCGCCCCGCGCCCCCAGCGCCCGCTGCTGCTCCACCATCCATGCGCGCACGCGGGGATGGACGGAGACCTGCGACGCCGCCGACGTAACGTCCGCCTCGCGAATGCGTTGCGAGACGTCAATGCCGTCCAGCCGGACGCGGTTGCCGTCCGCTTGCGGCTCCAGCACGATGCGGGTCGCCTCGGCCAGCGCCAGCAGCGGCCCCTCCTCGTCGAACGGGAAGTCCCCCTCGATCGCCTTCAGCGCCAGCGCACGGTACATCGCTCCGGTCTCGATGTTGAGGAAGCCGAAGCGCCGCGCCAGGTGCGCCGCCAGCGTGCTCTTCCCAGCGCCGGCCGGGCCGTCGATGGCAATCACCGGTCGGCGCGGGCCGCTGGGCGCCTCGACTTGCGTGGGCATGGCTTCTTCCATGGGATCTGGTTGGCCTCGCATCAGTCGGACCCATCCTCCTTCGGTTTGAACTTGCGCGCGGGCGCCCGCTTGCCGAATGGCTTCTTGTTGCCCGCAAACTTGGCAAAGGTGCTGCTCGGCTTGCCGGCAAACGACGCGCCCGGCTTGCCCGCAGACTTGCCAAACGGCTTCTTGCCCGCAAATCCTCCCGGCTTGCCCGCGAACTTGCGCGGTTTGAATTCACCGGAAGACTTGCCGTAGGGCTTCTTTCCCTCAAATCCGCCCGGCTTGGCGAATGGTTTTCCCGCGAACTTGCGCGGCTTGAAGTCTCCCGCCGGCTTTCTGACAGCTTCACCAGCCCCCTCCACGCGGGCCGGCCGCGCAGGCCGGTTTGAGGAGTAGGGACGAGCAGCGCGGTCGCGCGGCGCATCGAACTTGCGATAGACGCGCTTGCCGCTCTCGCTGCCGAAGCCTCGCCCGCCGAATCCCTCCCGCTTGCGCCCGAAGGTCCCCGGCTTGCTGAACGTCTTGCGTGGCGGACGCGCATCGCTCTCCGCGCCGCGCGGTTTGTACTCGCGCGGTTTATACTCGCGTGGCTTGGTGAAGCTCGGCCTGGCAACACGCGGTCCGCGGGGCTGGACCGATCGAGCGGCCTCTCCCGCAGCGGCCAGATCGCCCATCGCGTCGTTGACCTCCGCCGGGACCTCCGACGGCCTCGCCGCAGCCGCCAGCCTGCGCCGCTTCTCTTCCTCCCACGGCCTGTCGAAGCCAGCAGTTTTCTTGAAGCCCGCCGTTTTGACGAATCCAGCGGCAGGCTTGCTAAACGGCCTGCGCGCGCGGTCTGGGGTTGGCTCGGAACCAACGCGCGGCTTGAATCCAGCCTTGAATCCCGGCTTCGCGCCGAACGCGGGCTTCGCGCCGAATCCAGTCTTTGTGCCGCGTTCATACGGGCCGGGCTTTGCGCCAGCGCCATACTTCGACGGCTTCGCCTTGGCCAGATACCCTGTCCCAATCTTGCGCGGCTTGGGAATGTACTTGGTAATCCGCGGGGCGCCTTCGCCAGCGCTCTCCGCGCCGGTTGTGGCCCCTGCTTCGACTGCAATCTCCTCAACCACAGCGGCGTCTTGCGATTCACCTTCGGCAAGCGTCGCTTCCGGAGTCAGGAACGCGGGCAACGAACCGGCGACGTAGAGCATCGTGCGTCCCTCGACCGCAACCGTGTCCAACTGTCGCGCCGAGAGCAGCGCATGGACCACGTCGCGGATGCGCGAGCGCGAGGCCAGCGGCGCGAGGAAGCTCTCGATCTCGTCCTCGCTCGCCACTACCGCCTGCCCCAGGTAGAGCGAGATCAGGGCGGAGAGGGCCGACGGCTGCCCCGCATTCGCCCCCGCCTTGATCTGCTTGGTGAAGCGCGCGCTCGTCAGCTCCCACAGCGTGGCGTTCTCTCCTGCCTGGGCCAGCGGAAGCACGCGCAGGTGCGTCCAAAGCTCCGCGAGCGCGCGCAGCACGGCCGCCTCCGTCACTTCCTTGCCCACCTCGGTGGTCAGATCGTAGGCCGAAAGCGGCCCGCGCTGCGCCAGCGCCTCATGCGTCGCCAGCGCCAGCGGCGAAACCTTGAACGCGCCCGAGGTTGCCGGCGGCTGCTTCCACGCCTTGTCGCCGCGCAGGGTGAAGACGTAGGAGAAGACCGCGCTCGACGCGACGAAGTCCGGCGTATCGCCTGGCGCGCCCGCATGGACCGTCCCCGCGCCCAGCAGGTTCAGCGGCACGGCGAGTCCCTCCCCGACGAGCCGCACGAGCAGACTGCGCGCTTCTGTCGTCTGCTCGATTGTGGGGGTTGCCGTCGGCCCGCCCAGCACGGCCTCCACCAGCGACGGAGCCGGCGCGACGATCTGCGGACGCGGCACAAACAGCACCAGCCCGGTAGCGTTGGTCCAACTGCGCAGGTTCTCCATCGTCAGCAGCGCCTCGCCCTGCTGGTGCCACTGCCTCAGGCGCGTCTCGGCAAGCTGCGCTGCGCTCGGGATCGCCGGGTTGGTGGCTTCGCTGCTGATCGGATTGCTCGGCGTATTCAAAATGGGTGATGCCTTTCTAAATGCGCTGGAAGGCGCGCTGTATGTCCTTATGAGAATATCGCAGCGCGATGGGCCGCCCATGCGGACAGCTCATTGGATGCTTGGTCTTCGCCAACTCCGCCAGCAGCCACTCGATCTTCTTCGGCTCCAGCGGCATATTGATCTTGATCGCCGCATGGCACGCGATGGACGCCGCAATCCGCCGCCGCCGCGTCTCCGCGTTCTCCTGCTGCTGCTCCTTCTCCGGGACCGCCAGAACCTCCTCCAGCATCCGCTCCAGCTCTCGCCCTTCCAGCCCCACCGGCGCGGCCTTGATGGCGAGGGTGCGTGGGCCGAATGGCTCGGCCTCGAATCCGTTGAGGTCGAGCTCGCGCGCAATCGCCGCGAACGACACCATCTGCGCCGGCAGCAGATCGACCAGCAGCGGCATGAGCAGCCGCTGCCGCTGCACCTGCTCCACCTCGCGCGCGCGCAGGATCTTCTCGAACAGCACGCGCTCGTGCGCCACATGCTGGTCGATGATCCACAGCCCCTCGTCGTTTGCCGCCAGAATGAACGAGTCGCGCAACTGGCCGAGCGGCTTCAGCGTCGCCAGCGCGTTCAGCGTTCCATCTGCGCCTGAACCCGAACCGCCCGCGCCCGCAGCATCCGCGTCCGCCGCACCCACAGCCATGTCCGCCGCACCCACATCCAAGCCAGCCGCGCCCTCGCTCCCGCACGACGAGCCCGCGCCCGATTCCGTCTCGTATCCCACCGCAATGCCCTGGTCGCCAAACGCGAACCGCCCCGCAGACGGCGGCACAATCGGTGCGCGCAGCATAAATGAATCCACATCGTCTGCCGATGGTGCTCCCTCCGACTCCGCGACTTCGCGCGGAGAAAAGACCACATCCTCCGGCGCGCCCGGCATTGGGCTCACATCCAGCAGCAGCGACGAGCTGGCCTGCGCGATGCCCACGCCTCCATGCGCCTCGCCCAGCGCCGTGGCGAAGCTGGCCGCCGGCCGCGCCGTCATCAGTGTGTTGCGCACCGTGTCGCGGATGAAGTCATGTACAAATCCCGACTGCCGGAAGCGCACCTCGGTCTTTGCCGGATGCACGTTGACATCCACCTCCTGCGGCGGCATCTCCAAAAAGAGCAGCACCACCGGGAACGAGGTGGGCGGAATAATGTTGCGATACGCCTCGGCCAGCGCGTGCAGCACCACGCGGTCGCGCACCAGCCGCTGGTTCACAAAGATGTACACCGAGTTGCGGTTCAGCTTCTGCAGCTCCGGCTTGGAGACGAACCCCGAGAGCCGCAGAAATCCCGGCTCCCGCGGCGCGTAGTCGGCCTCGCGCTTCCACGGCGGAGGCTCCGGCAGCCCCGCACGCGCAAAGTCGATCTCCGCCGCGATGGGCAGCATCAGCGCCGCCGTCTCGCGCCCGAAGATCTGGAAGAGCCGGTCGCCGGTGGTCGCCACTTCGGGCGCAATCAGCAGCGCCTGCGTCGCCGAGTGCAGCTCGAAGTGCCGCTCCGGATGGGCCAGCGCGTAGTGCGTCACCAGCGCCGCAATGTGCCCCAGCTCGGTCTGCTCCGACCTCAAAAACTTGCGCCGCGCCGGTGTGTTGTAAAAAAGATCGCGCACCGCGATCGTCGTCCCCACCGGCAGCCCCGCGTCCTCCACGCGAACGATCTTTCCGCCCGCAATCTCCACCATCGTTCCCGCATCGTCCTCCGCCGCGCGTGTCTCCAGCATCAGCCGCGAGACGCTTGCAATCGACGGCAGGGCCTCGCCGCGGAATCCCAGCGTGCGGATCGCCAGCAGGTCGTCGGAGCTGTGCAGCTTCGATGTGGCGTGCCGCTCGAAGGCCAGCAGCGCGTCGTCGCGCACCATCCCCTGTCCATCGTCCACAATGCGGATCAGCTTGCGTCCGCCGCCCTCCACCTCGATGCGAACCCGCGTCGCGCCCGCGTCCAGCGAGTTCTCCAGCAGCTCCTTGACCACCGACGCAGGCCGCTCCACCACCTCGCCGGCCGCAATCTGGTTGGCCACCTGGTCGGAGAGTACCCGTATGCGTCCCATCCCCCGATTGTACTGTTGCCCGGTGAGCGCAGATTATCGGATGGGCACGGCTTCACAGCATTACAGGCTGCGGAAAAACTTCCGTTTCTGTCTTTCGGAGGGAGCAGTGGGCTTCAGCCCACTGAATAAGGACAATCGAATCAATGGGCTTTAGCCCCGGGCCTTTTGCTCGTAGCGTCAATCAACCCTTTTTCCGCTGCCTGTTCAGCCTCTGCCGTGCGCCCCAGCCCCGCCGAAGTGCGCCTCCATCTGCGCATTAAAATGTACGTTGAACTCTGCCCCAGCCAGCACGCTCAGCGAGATGATGTACAGCCAGAAGAGCAGCGCGATGCCCGCGCCCAGCGGCCCGTATACCTCCGAGTAGTTGGTGAACCGCGTCACATACCAGCCGAAGACCAGCGTCGCCGGGAACCACAGCGCGGTGGCCAGCGCGGCCCCGGGCAGAATTCTGCCCCATCCCCGCCTGTCGACGGCAGCCAGCGCGGTTGCTGCAACCGACCCGCCGGGCGAACGGTTCGCGTCGCGCTCGTCCGGAACTCCCAGGCGATACAGCAGCGCAATCAGTCCCACGCTTGCGCCCACCGCCACCGCCCAGCGCAGAAGCAACGTCGCCGCATAGATCGGTTCGCGCGCCTGGGGACCGATGATCGACACCAGCCACTCGGTCACCGCATGGCCGAAGACCACCAGCAGGCTCGCGATGGTCAGCGGTATCAGCGACAGCGGCACCAACTCCATCGACCGCCTCCGCCGTTGCCAGAAGCTCCAGTAGTTGCGCGGCAGCCCGCGCGCCCGGCGCAGGCCGTCCATCAGCGTCGCAATCACGTTCGACGCGCCCGCAAAGCTCACCACCCCGGCCGAAACCAGCGCGCGCAGCGAGTGGGTATGCTTCGGTGCATTCTCGAACGCCGCATTCAGCAGCGCGCTCACCCCGCCCGGCAGCACCCGGTCGAAGAAGTCCGCAATCTGGAAGCGCACCGGAGCCGTGTCCGGCAGCAGCCCGATCACCGCCGCCGCCACAATCAGCGCGGGAAACAGCGCCACGATGGCCGAGTAGGCAGTCGATTGCGCGATGTTCAGGCAGTCGTGCGCCAGCACGCTCAGCAGCGTCCGGTGCAGCGCGCGCACGAGCACCGCATACCAGCGCAGAAGCCGCTTCATGCGGGCGCGACGGCTGCGCGGCCGCGCCTCCGGCCCCGGCGCAGCCTGCTCCGGTTCGTGGGCTGGCCCAGTCTCGCTCAGCTCTTCCACGTTTCCAGGAACTCGGTCACCGAGGCTGGCTCCATGTGCCGCATGTCTTCAAACTCTCCCGCCTTCTGCGCGTAAAGCAGCCTGCCGTCCGGCGCCAGTACGGCCAGCGCGGGAACGCCCTTCGCGATCGGCACTCCATATCTCTTGGCCACGTCCAGGTTGGCGTCCATGTGCCCGATCCACACATGCACCAGCACAAAGTTCTTTTCCAGCAGCGCGTCGTTGGGGGCCTGATGGAAGTAGAGGTCTAGCGCATGGCAGTCGCCGCACCAGTCGCCGCCGAAGTCCAGCAGCACGCGCTTGTGCTCGCGCTTCGCCTGGGCCAGCGCGGCGGCAATGTCGCCGCTCGGGTTGGCGGTCTCCGAGTAGATGTGTTTCGGCGCATACGCGGGCGCGGCGGGAACCGAAGCAGGCACAACCGGCGCCGTCGCGTGCCGGGTGGTCCACAGGAACATGCAGACAATGCCCGCCAGACACACCGCCATCAGCCCGATCGTTGGGCCCAGCGCCATCGGCGTGGCCTTCGGCTCCGGCGCGTGCTTCTTGCGGAATCGGGTGCGTTGCGTCATAAGGCTTGTCCTCGCTTCCATCATGCACGACGGGGCACTCGCGGTGCAAAACCGTCCATCTCCAACCGGACCGCGCGCTGGTGTATTCTGGAGCAAAGCGATGATCTTCTCCAGGGATTATGTCGGGTATCTGGCGCGCCAAACGGTGAAACACCTGGTCGACGCCAAGATGATCGGGACGGCCAAGCCTGCCGTCCTGAACGAGCGGGTGACGGCTGCCATGATCGATGAGCTGGCGCTCGAAGACCGCATCAACGAAGAGGTCCGCGTCATCCTCGACGCCTTCCAGGAAGACATGCTGCGGACCGGCGCGAACTACCAGGAGATGTTCAAAAAGGTGAAGAACGAGCTGGCGCGCAAGTACAAGGCGGTGCTGTGAGGATCTCGGCCGACAAGGTGAACAAGCTGGCCCACACCGTGGCCGACACGCTGGCCGAGATCGACGAGTGCGACTTTCTGGAGGACCGCAACACCATCCGCCAGGAGGCGCGCAAGGCGCTGGAGAAGCTGCTGGCAGAGGAGACCAAGCTCGACGCCAGCGCGCGGCTCAAGATCGCATCCCAGCGCAAGATCATCCTCGAAGGATCGCAGGAGTGGGACATCCTCTACCGCAAGTACTACAACGACGAGGTCAAGAAGCTCGGCCTCTAGCATGCTGTGGAAAACCCGTTTTGCTTAAGGGCACGGGTTTACCCGTGCCGCAATTGGCCGTCTTCGATGGGGCTTTAGCCCCTGAGGTCAGTTTCTCCCTCCAGCCGCGATACTCCAGCAGCTGTTTGCGGACGCGAGGTTTGATAGCGGGTGCGAGGGTTGAGCCACTCGCCGCCGGCTGATATAGTTGAACCTGCACTGGAGGAAACATCCTCCTGTCGCGCGACGATGGCGTTATGGTGTAACTGGTTAACACGCCGCCCTCTCAAGGCGGAGAGTCCGGGTTCGAGCCCCGGTAACGCTACCATCCTTTCAACATTTATGGCAGATAGAGAGCAGCCTCACCGCCATCGCCGTTGCGGAGATGGCCTAGGCTGGGGGCAGGGTGATGAGCGGCCATGCCGGGGAGAAACCCGCAATCGCCGTTGTTTGAAGCCTATGATTGGATAGATACTCAGCGCTGAAGGAGGGCCATCGAAAATGTTGATCGTTACCGGAGGTGCGGGCTTCATCGGCAGCAACCTGGTCCACGAGCTGAACGCCCACGGCATCACCGACATTCTGGTGGTGGACAACCTGGCCAATGCGAAGAAGTTCCAGAACCTGCACGGCGCGCGCTATACGGATTACATGGACAAGCGGGAGTTTCGCCGCGCCATTGCGGAGGATGCGCTGGGAGGCGGCAGGATCGAGGCGGTCCTGCACCAGGGCGCCTGCTCCAACACGCTGGAGGACGACGGCGTGTACATGATGGACAACAACTTTCAGTACACCAAGGAGGTGTTGCGCTTTGCCATCGCGCAGGGCGCGGCGCTGGTCTATGCCTCCAGTGCGGCGGTCTATGGGCTCTCCGGGCCGGGACACTTCACGCCGACGCTGGAGAACGAGCGGCCGCTGAATGTCTACGGATTCTCCAAGCTGGCCTTCGACCACTACTTCCGCAACCAGCTTGCTCTGGACCAGGTGCCGACGACGGCGGTCGGTCTGCGCTACTTCAATGTGTACGGGCCGCGCGAGCAGCACAAGGGACGCATGGCCTCGGTGGTACACCACTTCGCCAAGCAGATGAAAGACACCGGCAAGGTGCGGCTGTTTGCCGGCAGCGGCGGCTACGACGACGGCGAGCAGCGGCGGGACTTCGTCTACGTGCGCGACCTGGCGCGGATGAATCTGTTCTTCGCGCAGATTGGGCCTTACGCGCCCAAGGCCGGTGAGGAGCGCAAGCTCTATCGCGGCGTGGTGAATGCCGGCACGGGCGTCAGCCGCAGCTTCAACGATGTGGCGCGGGCGCTGATGGCGGTGCATGGGAAGACTGCGATCGAATACATTCCATTTCCCGCCGATTTGGAGGGACGCTACCAGCACTTCACGGAGGCCGACCTGACGGGGCTGCGGGCGCTGGGCTGCGATCTGGAGATGACTGCGCTGGAAGAGGGGATTGCGGAGACCTGCGCCACGCTGCGCGCGATCGGCGGATAGTTCAGGCCGGTCGATCGGACGAAGCGAGAAGGGTGTCGACGGCCTCAGGCAGAGAGGCGAAGCAGCGGTCGGCAAGTTGGCGCGCGGTCTTATCTCCTGATTTCCGGTGTTCGGGATCGCCTTCCAGCAAGAGGGTGGTCATGCCCAGGCGATGGCCGAACTCGATGTCGGAGAGCGAGTCGCCGATCATGAAGCTGGAGCAGGCGGCGATCTCGGGGAACTCAGCGCGGGCCTGCTCGAAGAGGCCAGGGAGCGGCTTGCGGCAGTTGCATTGCTGCGCGTCGTGAGGGCAGAAGTAGAAGGCGTCGATGTGCGCGCCGTGCGATTGCAACCAGCTTTGCAATGCGGAGTGGATCTGGCGCACATCATCGGCCGTGTAGAGTCCCAACGCAATGCCACGCTGGTTTGAGACCACGACCACGCGCACTCCCGCGCGGTTGAGTCGGCCAATCGCCTGGGGGACGCCGGGCAGCGGCTGGAACTCGCTCCAGGAGGTCACATAGTGGCCTTCGGGCAACTTGCGGTTGAGGACGCCGTCGCGGTCCAGGAAGACGGTGCGCAGGGTTCGGAGTGAAAAGCTGTTAGCGGAGTCGGACACCCCGTTATGATACCAATAGCGTTGTCGACACCTGGCGGCGCACGGTACGAGTTTTGAACGCAGCGGCACAGAGAGTGAGGGAACCATGTCCAGTAGTCCCGATGCCGCAAGCATCTTCGGCACAGCCATTGCGGAGCACTTGGAGGTTGTGCGCCAGGTGGAGTCGCAGCAGCCGGTGCTGGAGGCGATTGCGCGGGCCATGACGGCAACCTTGCGGGCCGGCGGCAAGATTCTGTGGTGCGGCAACGGAGGCAGCGCGGGCGATTCGCAGCACCTGGCCGCAGAGCTGGTGGGCCGCTTTCGCCGCCAGCGGCGCGGTCTGGCCTCGCTGGCGCTGACGACCGACAGCTCCGCGTTGACCTCGATCGCCAACGACTATGGGTACGAGGCGGTCTTCTCGCGTCAGGTGGAGGCGCTGGGCGTAGCTGGCGATCTGCTGGTGGGAATCTCCACCTCCGGCAATAGCCAGAACGTAGTGGCCGCGCTCGAGGCGGCGCGCAGTCGGGGGCTTGCGACGGTGGCCTTTACCGGCGCGGGGGGCGGCAGGATGGCCAAACTGGCCGATCATCTCTTTGCCGTCGCGTCGCAGGAGACGGCGCGCATTCAGGAGGCGCATATTCTGGCCGGACACATGCTCTGCGACTGGATCGAGCTGGACTGCATGAACACAATGGACCAGGAGGGCGCTGTGGTTCTGCCGATCGCCGCCGCCGCGCAGACCGAGGGAGCGCGATGATCGAGCAACTGCACGAGGTGATTCAGGAGATCGAGCAGAAGTGGACTTCCAAGCGCCTGCTGGTTGTGGGCGACGTGATGCTCGACAAGTACATCTGGGGCGAGGTGGGCCGCATCTCGCCGGAGGCCCCGGTGCCCGTGGTACACGCCACTCACCAAAGTCATCAGCCGGGCGGCGCGGCCAACGTGGCCATGAACCTGAGCAGGTTGGGAGCGCACGCCGAGGTGATTGGGTTTACCGGAGGCGACGAGGACGAACGGCTATTGACGGAAGGACTGCGCGCGAATGGAATCTCGCCGGAGTTTGTGGTTTCGGAGGGATTTCCCACCATTACCAAGCAGCGCATCCTGGGGGGACGGCAGCAGATGCTGCGGCTGGACAGCGAGCGGCTGGGCGCGCGATCGGAGGACGACTACGACCGGCTTGTGAAGACCGTGCTGGCGCATCTCGACGGCTGCGATGCGGTGGTGCTCTCCGACTACGCAAAGGGAGTGCTGACGGCGAAGGTCTGTCAGGCGGTGATTCAGGCTGCGCGGGGGCGGGGGATTCCGGTGCTGGTCGATCCCAAATGCGCCGACTTTACGCGCTACCGCGGCGCCACGACGATCTGCCCCAATCTCGGCGAGCTGTCCACTGCGGTGCATCTGGAAGGGCGCGAGCTGAAGCCCCTGCTGGATGCGGCCGAGGCGCTGCTGGCGGACCTCGATCTCGAATTCCTGACCGCGACGCTGGGCGAGAAGGGAATTGCGCTGGTGCGGCCCGGCAACCGCTTCATGGCGCCGGCCCTGGCACGCATGGTCTTCGATGTCTCCGGCGCTGGAGACACGGTCATTGCCGTGCTCGCTTTGTGTGTGGCCTCCGGGCTCAAGCCGGAGACCGCCGTGGAACTGGCCAATATCGCGGCCGGCATTGTGGTGGGCAAGGTAGGCACGGTTCCGGTGGAGAAGTACGAGTTGCTGGCCGCGCTTGCTCCGGAGATTGCCCTGCACGGCGAGGACAAAGTGGTGACGCGCGAGGAGTTGGTGCGCCGAGTGGCGCTGTGGAAGGCCAACGGCGAGCGGGTGGCGTTCACCAACGGCTGCTTCGATCTGCTGCACGTCGGGCACATCACGCTTCTGGAGCAGGCGCGGAGCTTCGGCGACCGGCTGATTGTGGCCATCAACAGCGACGCATCGGTGCGCGGCCTCAAAGGCCCCAGCCGCCCCATCGTAGGCGAAACCGAACGGGCCCGCGTGCTGGCCGCGCTGGCCGCCGTCGATGCCGTGGTGGTCTTCGGCGAGCCGACTCCGCTGGAGGTCATCGTGGCCACGCGGCCCGACGTGATTGTCAAGGGAGGCGACTACGCCGTGGAGACGGTGGTTGGCGCCAGCGAGGTGATGGCCTGGGGCGGGCAGGTGAAGATCGTGCCGCTGGTCGAAGGCTTCTCCACGACGAAGGTGTGTTCACGCTAACGCAGCGCTTCGACAATGAGTGCGAAGTTGAGGAAGCCGGGGAACAGAACGTCGAGCGTTGCATTGCAGCGCGCTGTCTCCTTGCTCCGTTAAGCGAATGTCTCAATGGCCCACAGAAGAACAGCCCTACGAGCCGGGCGTGGGGCGATAGAAGTAGCAGTCCCGGGCAAACTCCGCCTGGAACAGGTTGGTCGAGTCCTCCGCCTGCTCCGCGGCCCCCAGCATCAGATAGCCGCTCGGCGTCATCTGGCGATAGACGTCGCTGAAGACGCAGCTTCGGTCCTGCTGGGGGAAGTACAGCAGGACATTGCGCAGCATTACCAGATCGAAGACGGGCAGCTTGGGCAGCGGAGCGCACAGGTTGGCGTACTGGAAGCTGCACATGGCCCGCAGATTGGGCGTCACCTCCCACTCGTCGCCGTCGCGCACCAGGTACTTCACCAGCATCCGCGCCGGCAGGCCGCGATTGACCTCCAT
>Ga0187848_10001183_pt1 | contig 22636 bp, 21 predicted proteins | sample June2016WEW_4_40_FD_132424 | JGI IMG/M metagenome (GOLD analysis project Ga0187848, IMG submission 132424) | Peatland microbial communities from SPRUCE experiment site at the Marcell Experimental Forest, Minnesota, USA - June2016WEW_4_40 | ecosystem: Environmental > Terrestrial > Soil >... | reverse complement strand
CTCGCGCGCGGCGCGGGCAGCGTCGGTGAAGTCCTCGAAGATGCGCTTGCGCGGCGCGGGCGTGTGGCTGATGATGGCGCGCGTAACGGGATCGACCTTCAGCATCGCTCCGCACTCCGGACAAGTCACTTCAAACGCTTCGTCGCTCAGGCCCATGTTGTTCACCTCGTCGAGACCATTTTAGAACGGTTGCGATGCAGAAGGTACAAGGTTCGAGGTTCAAGGTTCGTGGGGTCAGAAGCGGATGACGAGGTGGCCCGCGCATTGGCTGGCGGCCTCTTCCACCAGGCGCGCGATGAGGCCGGATCCCAAAGCGGAGTCCGGCGCGCCGCCGTGCGCGGACTCCCACGCGGCCAGGAACCAGACCCCGGCCAGCACGCGTTCCTGCAAGTGGCCGTTGGGGAACAGGTGCAACGTCATGGCTTCGGCGTGCTTGCGCAGGCTGGATTCGCGGTGCAGCTCGGTGGTGGTGGCCAGGCGGCGCAGGCGGTCCATCTGGTAGCGCATCTTGGAGGCGGAGACCTCGGCGGCGCGGGCAAGGCTGGGGTCGAGCGCGGCGAGGTAGTCGTACGCGGCGGCGAGCGCCTGGTCCAGCGCGTTGCCCGCGTCGGCCAGGCGGCGCTTGGCCTCGCTGGGCAGGGCGCGCGCGGCCAGATACTGGACAAGCTCCTCGGTTGAGCGCATTGCGTCGGGCAGGGTGACCTCGTGCTGCGCCATCATCGCGCCGATGGCCGGCTCAATCAGCGTGGCCGACAGGCGCGGCAGAATCGGCGTGATGCGGCCCAGCACGCGCTCGTACAACACCGCGCTCTGCGCGAAGTACGCGACCTCGGCCGGCCCGCCGACGTAGGCCGTGGTGGGCAGGATGGTGTCTTGAAAGACGGCGCGCAGCAGCGCGTTGGGGCTGAGCCGCTCGGGCGCGGAGTCGAGAATCGTCAGCAGCTCGGCGGTTGTGCAGGAGGTCGCCGAGTTTCCTGCCCCGGCCTGCCAGCTTCCGTCGGGCAGGCGATGCAGGGCCTGGCGATTATGCGCGCCTTCGACTTCGCTGATGAGAAAAAGCAGCGAGGCTCCCGGCTTGACCAGCACCTGCGCGTGGTAGCCCGCGGCCTCCAACTCTGCCGTACGCGCCAACAGCGCCGCCTCCAGCTCCTCGGCGTGTTCGATGGCAAATCGCAGCGCGGATGCGCCGAGGGCGTGGAAGTCGCGGCCCGCGGCGTCCATCACGATGAGGCCGTGGCTGGCGAAGAGGCGCGTCATCAGGCGGGCGAAGGCGCCGGCGAAGGTTGGGGCGGCTTTGTCTGGCTGATGCGCGTAGCACTCGCGCAGCAGACCGCAGATGGGCGCGTGGTGCAGCAGGTCGCTGGCCCGATCGAGCAGAGCGTCGATGGAGTCATCGAGAACCATGTTTCCCGTGGGAGCTGCGTAGGGAGTTGGCTTCGCTCCGAGGCGCAGAGTTTCGACCGACGACTTGCTGAGCAGCGATACCTGGTTCACCTCTTCGAGATCGTGATCTTCTGTCGCCAGCCAGAAGATGGGGACGTGCGCGATTCCCGTCTCCGCACTTGCCTGCCTGGCGCGCGCAATGGCTGTTGCGGCCTTCAGCAGCGTGAGCAGCGGCCCTCCCAGCAGCACGACCTGCTGGCCGGTGACGACGGCGCGAGCGCCGGCGCGCAGCTTCGCGATGTTGGCGAGCGCGGCCGGCCCTGCGCCAAACGCAAGGCCCTGCCGATCCAGCGCATCGGCCAATGCAGTGGCGTGAGCGCTCGCAGCGGCTGCCTTCATCCACTCGCTGCCGAAGGGTTCAGCTCCGTACCACGCACGCACCGGCGAGTTCGCGCTCTCGCCCATGGCGAGGAAGTCGCGGAAGAGACGGGTGGTATGCGGCAGCGTTGCGAAGGGAGTACACTCGGCGTTCATCAAAATCCTCAAACCGTGGGACACGTCCCGGGGCCAGCTTCCATGTTAGCCTGACCGCACTTGGCGCGGAGCGCTCCTGTCGTGGCGTGCGTGCGCGGACTTCTCTCGGCGCCAGAGATTCCTTCGATTGGATGCGGCTTCTGCGGCCCCGATGCCGGATGATACCGTAGACCCATGGCCGCACACTCAAGCAAGTCCAACTCCGCAACCGCATCCGCCCTCAAGCCCGCCGCGAAGAAGCCGCGCGCCGCCAAGCCGAAGCTCATCTCCTCGAAGCTGGCGTTTCAGGGCAGGGTCTTCAACGTCTTCACCGACACGCTGCAAGAGCCGAATGGACACCGGCACATAAAGGACGTGATCCGGCACAACGGCTCGGTGGTGATGCTTGCGGTGGACGAATCGAAGAATCCCGCCGACCCCGACGTGATTCTGGAGCGGCAGTATCGCCACGCCGCGGGGCAGTTTCTGCTGGAGCTGCCGGCGGGCAGCCGCGAGCCCGGCGAGGCGCCGCTGGCCGCGGCCAAGCGTGAGCTGATGGAGGAGACGGGCTTCCGCGCCCGGCGCTGGACGCGGCTGTTGCGCTACTTCGCCAGCCCCGGCTTCCTCGGCGAGTGGATGCAGATTTATCTCGCCCGCGACCTGCGCGAGGGCAATGCGCGGCCCGAGCTGGACGAGCAGATCGAGATTCTGCGCGTGCCGCTGTCGCAGGCGATGAAGATGATCGCCGAGGGCAAGATCCACGACGGCAAGACCCTTATCGGGTTATCGCTTTACGACGCCGCGCGGCGCGACGGACGGCTGTAGCCTCAGCGCGGGGTGAGCTGGTTGGGGGCCAGCTTGGTGACGATCTCTTCGGCGACCTCGGCGGCGGGCTCGAGCGCGTCCAGGTCCTCGTCGGTGAAGCTCTCGCCCAGGCCTCCGAAGCGGCGCTCGCGGTGCTGGTAGTCCAGGATGGCCTCCAGCAGGTGGATTCCGCGGAAGTCGGGCCACAGCCGGCCGGTGATGAATATCTCGGAGTACGCGATCTGCCAGAGCAGGAAGTTGGAGATGCGCTGCTCGCCGGAGGTGCGGATGACAAGGTCGGGGTCGGGCATGTGCGCGGTGTAGAGCGCGCCGGTGATGTGGTGCTCGTCCAGCCGCGACTCCAGGCCGTCCACCTGCAGCAGGTCTTCCAGCGAGCAGCCGCGCTGGTGCGCCTCGGCGATGAGGCCGGCGAGGATGGAGCGGGTGGCGTCGACGATCTCCGAGCGCGAGCCGTAGTTGAGTGCGATGGTGAGCGTGGTGCCGTTGTTCTTCGCCGTGGATTCCGTCGCCCACTGCATGGTCTCCTGGACTTCAGACGGCAGCTCGTGGATGCGGCCGATGTACTCCATGCGCACGTTGTTGTCGTTCATGCGCTGGACGTTGCCCACCAGGTAGCTGCGCAACAGCTTCATCAGGAAGTTGACCTCGGACCTGGGCCGGCGAAGGTTGTTTTCCAGCGAAAAGGCGTAGAGCGTGATGAAGGGAAGATTAATGCGCGAGGCCGTCTCCATGACGTACTGCACGCTCTCGGCACCCTGCTGGTGGCCGACGAAGCGCTTCAAGGCGCGCTTGCCCGCCCAGCGGCCGTTGCCGTCCATGATGATGGCGACGTGCTGCGGCATTCTGGCGGGGTCGAGCTGGCGGTAGATCGCCGCCTCCTCCGCCGAGAGCTCATGGAGGCGGGAGCAGGGTTGGAAGACCGGCCTGGATGGGGATTCGCGCAAGCGGAGGCGACCTCGCAGGGTATGAAACTAGCATACCCCTTTCTCACTGTGCAATGAGTCCGCCTCGGATTGGAATTTCAATCAGGATCACGGTTGTCAAGCATGGTTGTAGCCCTTAAGTGGATTACGAGCGTCTAGGCGGTCTATCCAATAACGCTCTCTGTCTTCGTGGATCACTCTCCCTTCGTGCATCTCCCATCTATAGAAGACCTCTTCGAGCAGAATCATGTCGAATGCTTTAAATCCAAACTCTGCCATGGCGATTGCAAACCTAGTACTGCCACGTCTGCTGCAAACCTCGTGTTGCCTCATCCGTTCAAATAGAGACATAGTCGTCTTTCCGACATAGATCAACGCATTACATGTGTTCACAATCAAATAGACGGAGTAGCAGCCTGAGTATCTGCTATAGCCCCAATGTTGTCCCTCCCTTCGCTCTGGGATGATCGGTAGCATATCCTCCTTGCGATATGATTGCGAATTCTGGCAGCGGCTACATTCGACGATCTCGGATTCAGGCGACTGACACGACTGACTTGTCGCGTCCACGCCGCTGAGGTAGTTCACCCGGTTGCAACGTGGGCAAATGACATAAGGATTTGGTCTCCAAATCACCATCGATGGATTGTACCCCGAAAGCGGTAGACAATTCGCCCAATCTTCGCCTATAATCGCACCATGCAGGTTTAGAGTATTCAACATGAGAGACTTTCACTCGAAACTCATTCCAACAGTCGCTGCCGCTGCTTTGTTTTTCTCTGTGCAAATCTCAGGACAGGACACACAAGCACAGACCGCTCCCATACCAGCCAGCCCGCAGGCGGTTTGCGCGTACCTTGTGGGACGAATGACAACGTTATTGCCGCAACAGCCTACTCTTTGCTCCGGCAGACAAGACCATTCCACCAGCTATTCCATCAACATATTTTCGCCCAAGAATGTGCTTGAAGGGGACACGCGTAGGGCATGGTCATCGGCGCTCTTTCAAACCCTAGAAGAACTAGTCGAAGACAGCTCCTTGAGGGGTGCGTGTTCTACTGCGCCAATTTGCAACGCAACCATCTCCGACGCCTACATGGCGCAATACAATTTGCGTTATAGCGTACTACTTGAGAAATACCTATCCGACATGCAGCGGGGCAAGCCAAACATTCCCGGCATGGATGAATTCTCAGACTCCTGGTATGTCAATTGGTGGCGCCTCCTCTTGCGTTCTAAGGAGTCAGGCTCAGCAGGATCAAAGGAAAACGCGGCTCAAATCGGAAAGTATGCCTGCGGGGACTACATCAAGGCGCTTACGAAGATCAGTTCTGAGATTCCGTCCTGTTCTGTCATGGTGGCAACTGATAGCTCACTCTATCTTGCGCTCGACTTCGCAAATGTCATGGACGCGATTCTTGCGGCCAACGAATACGAATTACCGCCCACTATCGGAAGAATACTTGATAATACTGGATACGACGGACAGGTCGTAATCCGATCGACATGGATCAACGACAGCGATGGCCCACGACGTATTTACTATATATATCCAATTCGGGCAATCAGCTTCGCATTCGAAGAGAAAGAAAGCGGCCTACGTAACGATTTTGAGGTTGGGGACCTATTGAGGCGCTTCTCCGTTTCAGGACAGATGAGTGAAAACTCCTTTTTATTTGGTGACGACCCAACAGAGAAGTCCGTGTTACGAGATGCCGCTGTGGTCAAATCCGCACCAGGGCCCGACGGAACCATATTGGTAGACACGACAGATGGGGCGGAATGGAAGGTTTCAAAGGAGTCCTTCGACCACTGTAATTTGGGGTCAGGAGACGAAATTGAAGTGGACACCTACGTGTCTTCAGGCAATACCGCGAGGTTTGACGGGCCTCCGACGCTAACCACGCAAAAGGGTAGCGTCCACTGCAAGCTGACGGCGACCTTCATCAAAGGGTGGTAGACGCTGAGCCGTGCTGTGCAGTATTATGCGGTCCTGCGGCGGCCTGCAGCCAGTTCGCGGACGTGGTTGAGGAAGATGGAGCGCTGCAGCTCGGTGAGCTGCGAGGTGTAGGCGGCGATCTCGGCCAGGAACGGGTCGGCGGTGAGCACGGCGGTCTCGTCGGAGTGGCGTGTGTTGGCGTCGCGCAGCAGGGCGCTGATGTCCACCTTGAGCGCGCGGGCGAGGCGGTCGAGCGAGCCCAGCGTGGGCATCGCCTTGCCGTTCTCGATCTTCGAGATGTAGGTGCGCGGCACACCCATGCGGGCGGCAAGCTGGCGCTGCGAGAGGTTGCGCACATGGCGCAGATCGCGCACTGCGCTGGCGACTTGTATGGCGCCATCCTTCTTCTCGGTCTGCGGAGGGACAAGCGTGAGCGGGGCCGGTTCGGCGACGGGCAACTCCACCTCAAGACACTTGTGGCAGCGCCTGCAGAGCGAGTTGGCTGTGCGGAATTGCACCAGACTGCAGTAGTCGCAACGGATTACCTCCCGTTGTTCGACGGACGCCATCATGGTTGCCATCAGTTGTAGTTGCGGGCGGGCCCAGAGCAAGGACCGCGGCGCTCACGTCCGATAACGGAGGTTTGCGATGCACCTAGAGTGACACCGGGTATCGCCGGAGTCAAGGGGTATTGCCAAAGATTCCCGAAGAAAACCAGAAGAAAGCCGAAGTGGAACCACGGGAGTTAACAGGTCCGAGGTCCAAGGTTCGAGGGCGAGGGCGAGGTTCGAGGAGCGAGGGGTTAGCTGCCCAGGATCTCTTCGGACTGGATGCGCTGGATGCCGGCTTCGGCGAAGGCCTGTCGGGTGGCGTCGATGCTGCCCGGGAGCTTGACGGGGCGGGTGGCGTCCTCGATGACCATGCACTCGAAGTCGAGCGCGGTGCCGTCGATGGCGGAGAAGCGCACGCAGAAGTCGTAGGCCAGCCCGCAGAGGAAGAGGCGCGTCAGGCCGCGCTCGCGCAGGTAGCCGGCCAGGCCGGTGGGCGTGAAGTGGTCGTTCTCCAGAAACGCCGAGTAGGAGTCGATGTTGGCGCGGAAGCCTTTGCGCAGAACCAGCTCGGCGTGCGGGATGTCGAGCGCGGGATGGAACTCCGCGCCGTGCGTGTTCTGCACGCAGTGATCGGGCCAGAGGGTTTGCGAGCCGTAGGGCGCGGCGATGCTCTGATATGGCTTCGCGCCGCGGTGCGCGCTGGCAAACGAGATGTGCGCGGGCGGGTGCCAGTCCTGGGTGAGCAGAACGTGCGCAAAGACGCGCGCCAGCGCGTTGACGACGGGGACGATCTCGTCGCCGCCTGCGATCCCCAGCGCGCCGCCCGGGCAGAAGTCGTTCTGCAGGTCGATGACAAGCAGCGCGTCGGTGGGTTGAATGGTGTGCATCCAGCTTTAGATGCTAACGCAACGCGACGAGGATTCGGTGAATGGGGTACTGCCTACGGCTGCGCGGCGCGGTTTCGGTAGACTGGATGCATGAGCAAAGACGGTGCTGTGCGGAGGGTTGTGGGCGAGACGCGGTTGCGCGTGCGCTATGCGGAGACCGACCAGATGGGCGTGGTCTACTACGCGAACTACATGGTGTGGTTCGAGGTGGGCCGCTCGGAGCTGATGCGCCAGCGCGGCCTCGACTACAAGCGGATGGAGATCGAAGAGGGCTGCCTCATGGCCGTGGTCGAGGCCACGGCGCGCTACAAGGCCCCGGCGCGATACGACGAGGAAATTATCATCGAGACTACGGTGACCGGCGTGCGCGGGCCGGTGGTGCGCTTCAGCTACCGGGTCCTGCGCGCCGCGGACGGGCTGCTGCTGTGCGAGGGCGAGACCGTGCATGTGGTGGTTGGCCGCGACATGAAGCGCTGCGCGATGCCAAGGAAGTATGCTGCGCTTCTGAGTGCTGCGGCATCCCATGCTGCGCTGTAGCATCTGATACGCAGGACTGAAATTCCAGACGGAGACGAGATTCGATGAGCAAAGCGAAGGGGAAGGTTGCGCTGATTACCGGCGCCAACAAGGGGATCGGGCTGGAGACGGCGCGGCAACTGGGCGCGCTGGGCATTACGGTGCTCGTGGGCGCGCGCGACTTGAAGAAAGGCGAAGCGGCTGCGGCGGGGTTGAAGCGGGAAGGCATCGACGCGCGCGCGTTGAAGCTGGACGTGGTGGATGAAGGCGATCGAAAGGCCGCGGCGAAGTTCATCGAAAAAAAGTTTGGCCGGCTGGACATTTTGGTCAATAACGCCGGAATCGCATCCGAAGATATGAGCTCGAACAGCACGCTGACCACCTCGGAGGAGACGCTGCGCAAGATCTTCGAGACCAACTTCTTCGCGGTGGTCGCGCTGACCGGCGCGCTGCTGCCGCTGCTGCGCAAGAGCGCGGCGGGACGGATCGTAAACCTGTCCAGCATTCTGGGCTCGCTGAAGCTGCATGCAACCCCTGGCTCGCCCATCTACGGCGCGAAGATGTTCGCCTACGACGCATCCAAGACCGCGCTGAACGCGTATACCATCCATCTGGCCCACGCGCTGAAGGAGACCAGGATCAAGGTCAACTCGGCGCACCCCGGCTGGGTGAAGACGGAGTTGGGCGGCGAAGGCGCGCCGATGGAGATCGTCGACGGCGCAAAGACCAGCGTGCGGCTGGCCACGCTGCCCGACGACGGCCCCACCGGTGGCTACTTCCACATGGGCGACACGCTACCCTGGTAGGAAAGCCAAAGACGACAACGGGCTTGCACGGGCCAACGCGGATTTTCTGTGTCCCGCCTATGGACAGCACCAGTTCTCATCATCGAGACTTGGTGTGCTTCCATCTCATGGCGGGGCCAATCCATGAACCGACGATCTTTTTTGCAGACAGCCGCGACGCTCACGGCTCCACTGGCAATTCTTCCCGAAGCGGTAGCGCAGGCGGCTGTCAGCCCAGCGCGCGCACCAGTGAGCAGTCCCGCAAAAAATAATCCGCAGTCTGAAAGCGCGCGGCGAATCGAACTGGCGACCGCGGCGGCCATGGCGATGCAGCGCCGCGACTGGGAGCAGGGAACGCTGGCGCAGGCGATGATCGAGGCTGGCGACCGTTACAGAACGATTCTGCTGACCAAAGCCGCGATTGTGCAGAAGACGCCGGATGGTCGCCTGGGGGTTGTCAACTCCGGCAGTCCCACCGACCCTGCCATGGGTGGTGCGGCCTACGCGAAGGCAGCCGAGTGGACCGGCGACGCCGAGATGCAGCAGGCGGTCGATGGACTGCTCACCTGGATTCGCAAGGGCGCTCCGCGCAACGCCGATGGCATTCTCTATCACGTCTTTCGCGGCGCGGAGATGTGGTCCGACGGCTTGAATTGCGCGCCGCCCTTCCTTGCGGCGATGGGCTTCCACGACGAGGCGCTGGTCCAGATCGAGGGCTATCGCCAGCGGCTCTGGGACCCTAACAGGAAGCTCCTCGCTCACATCTGGGACGACCAGAAGAAGCAGCTTCGCGACGCCAACTTCTGGGGCGGCGGCAACGGATGGGCCGCGGCGGGACTGGCCCGCGTTTGGCGCAGCCTGCCCAGCGAGCGTCGGCAGGACCGCGCGCGTCTGGCCGATTTTGCGCGTCAGCTCATCGATGGCTGTCTCGCCTGCCAGCGTTCCGACGGCCTCTTTCACAATGTGGTCGACCAGCCTGCGACCTTCGTCGAGACCAACCTCGCTCAGATGCTGGCCTTCGCGATCTACGAAGGAGTATTGGCTGGCTGGCTTCCCGCCGCCTATCGTGCCCACGCGGACCGGATGCGTGCGGCCGCGCGGTTGAAGATGGACGCCGACGGCTACGTCCAGGGTGCGTGCGGCGCACCCAGCTTCGACCGTCTCGGCCCCTCCACCGAGGCCCAGGCCTTCTGCATCATGATGGAGGCCGCCGGCAGCCGATGAGATCGAGATCGCACTTGCTGTTGCACTTGCAGTTGATCGTCCTACTGTTCAGCGGAGTTTGTCTCGCTCAACAGACTGCAAGTGGCAAGAGCAAGACGGCAATTCATATCGAGGTGCAGGACCAGCACGGAACTCGGGTGAGTGATTCTGCAACAGCCGCTGATTCATCTTCGGCCACTCTCGACCTTCATCGCACCTATCAACCGGGCGACCGCATTCTCTTCTCGGGACCACAGGAGATGGCCGTACGCGTGGACCCAAATATGCCCGAGTGCCTGATCTACGCGCCAAAACCCTCGTCAGGAAAACTGGTGTACGAGATTCCATACGGCCACGCTGAACAGGAGACGGGCAGCGCATACGCGCCGGAGAGTTTTACCGGCGATTCTCATCGCGTGACCATTCGCGCCCTGACCGGGCAGGAGCGTCGCGGTTATCGCAACCTCGCGCTGAATCCCTGCGATCAACCCCGCGTCGATCTGGCGATCTACCCTCATGCAACCTCCAACAGCGTGGCACGCAATCTCTTCGACTTCGCAGCCCGCAATGCGATCGATGGGGCGACCCGCAACGGCCATCATGGCGCGTGGCCCTACCAGTCCTGGGGGCCGGAGTTGGCAGTCGATGTGTGGTGGAAGGTGGACTTTGGCCGGCCCGTTATGGTGGACAAGGTCCGCTTGATGCTTCGGGCTGATTTTCCTCACGATAGCTATTGGAAACACGCCGATGTGGAGTTCTCCGATGGAAGCCGCATGACCATTCAGCTTCAGCCGACCGCCGAGTTTCAGGAATTCTCCTTTCCTGCTCGACGGAGTTCCTGGCTTCGTCTATCGAATCTTTTCCCTGCGGACCCGGGCAAGTGGTGCGCGTTAATTGAGTTGGAGGCGTGGGGGAGTGAGTAGCCGCTTCTAGTCCGTCTTCGTGCGCGCGGACTGCCACGCCTTGGCGTACTTCCAACTGGTGTAGGCGGCCTGATAGAGGTGCAGCAGCAGGCCCTCGCGGCCGTCGAGGAAGCCGAGGCGGAAGACATAGTTCCACAGAAATGTGAACTCCGGAACCAGAGAAACATTCCAGACGAACGCGGGCCACGCGCGGCTGACCTTGCCTGAGGCGACCAGCAGCTCGCTGCCCAGTGTGCTGTAGCGGTCCATGTGCTCGATGTAGTTCTCCAGCGTCGGATAGGCGTGGTGGATGAGGTCATGGTCCAGCGTGGCGGCCTTGCCGTCGAATGCGATGGTCTCGTGCACGGGGCGGTCCTGGAAGCGCGGCGGAGTGATAACGCTGGCCGAGGCGCGGCGGAAGAGGCGCAGCTTCGGGTCCGGGTAGAAGCCGCCGTGCCTGATCCAGCGGCCGAGGAAGAGATTGCGGCGGCGGATAAAGTACGCGTCTACGGGAGGATTCGAGGAGAGCAGCGACTGAATCTCGGTTTGCAGCTCCGGGGTGAGCTCCTCGTCGGCGTCGAGCGAGAGCACCCATGCGCCGGTGCACCTGGCGCTGGCCGAGTTCTTGGCCGCGGCGAATCCCCGCCACGGCTCCTGGTAGACGGTTGCGTTGGCTGCGCGGGCGATCTCCACCGTGCGGTCGGTCGAGCCGGAGTCCAGCACCACGATCTGTTCGGCAAACCGCACGCTGGCCAGGGTGCGCGGGAGGTTCGCCTCCTCGTTTTTTGTGATGATGGCGACGGAGAGCGTCTGCTGCATGGCGTTATCGTTCCTCCCCGTTTGCGCGTTCATCGTGCCGCACTTCATGATGCTGTGATTGAGAGCAGTCTATACCGCTTCCAGCGTGATCGAGGGGTCGCCGAGATGCTCGCGCAGCAGGCGCTCGATGAGCGGCATCAGCGCCTCGCCGGTCTTGGGAAGCACGAACGCGCCCGCGGCCTCGTCCCAATCGAGCTTGAAGCTGGTGGAGAGCGCGGAGATCCAGATCTGGCGGACGGGCGTGTTGGGCGTGACGACGAACTTGCTCGACCCGTCCTCGAAGATAATGTTCATTGCGCCGCTGTTGTCCTCGAACTCGAAGCTGCCGGAGGCGTCCTCGGCGGCGATCAGCGCCTGCTTCAGGCGTTCGAGGGCGCGGTCGCACTCGCGGCGGAATGTGGTCTCGTCGATCATGGGTCTAGTGTAGTGCGGTTCCGCGCGCCGGCGCATCCTGTAGCGCCCTTCGCAGCGCCGCACGCGCCAGCAGGCGGGTGGAGTCAAGCGTTGGCAGAGGGGAGTTTGCGTCATTCATGATCAACGGAATCTCGGTGCAGCCGAGTAAGACCGCGTCACAGCCCTCGGCTTTCATGCGTCCCATTACCTGCTGAAACGTGGCGATGGCCTCCGGCCTGAAGACGCCGTAGACCAGCTCGTCGAAGATGATCCGGTTGATCTCTTCGCGGTCGCCCGCGTCTGGGCGCACGTATTCAAGTCCTCGCGCGGTCAACTTCTCGGGGTAAACGTTGCTCTCGACGAGGGAGCGCGTCCCCGTGAGCCCAATTCTCCGGAAGCCGCGTTCGACAGCATGGTCCGCGACAACCTCGGCGATGTGCAGCCAGGGCAACTGCGATTGTGGCTCGACGTAGGGCATCGCCTGATGGATGGTGTTGTCGGGGCAGATCAGAAAGGCCGCGCCGATCTCTGCGAGCTTGTTTGCGGAGGAGAGCATCAGGTCGCCGACACCCTCCCAGTTGCCGCGGTCGATGCATGGCATGTAGCGTGCGAGCGGGTGGGTGTGCAGCGAGACCTCGGGATGATTGTGGGGGCCGAGCAGCTCCGAACCCTCCGCGCAGATGGTGCGGTAACAGAGGGCAGCGCCCTCGGCGGAGCAGGCAACGATGCCGATGTGTTGCGACATAAGGAAGCTTCCTGGGCCGTCTTTCGATGACGGGTGGTTCGCCGGTAAAGACGCCAGCAATCAGAAGGGGATGTCGTCGTCGGTGATGCCCTGGTCGGCGAAGTCGGGCGCGGCGGCGGGCGCGGTGGCCGTATAGGGCGCAGTGTTGGACTTGGCGTAGCTGCCGCCGCCTTCGCCGCTTCCCTTGCTGTCGAGCAGGCTCAGCTCGTTCACCAGAATCTCGGTGCGGTACTTCTTCGCTCCGGACTCCTTGTCTTCCCAGGAGCGGGTCTGGATCTTGCCTTCGATAAAGATCTGCGAGCCCTTCTTGCAGTAGTCGCGGACGATCTCGGCGGTGCGCTGGAAGGCGACCAGGTTGTGCCACTCGGTGTGGTCCTGCCAGTTGCCCTGCGCGTCCTTTGTGCGGTCCGAGGTTGCCAGGGTGAAGTTGGCGATGGTCATGCCGCCTGCGGTGGCCCGCATTTCGGGGTCCTTGCCAAGTCTTCCGAGGAGAAATACTTTGTTGACGCCTTTTGCCATTTGTCTACGCTCCAGAGGTGTGGTGTTTGCGAAGGATGAGAATAGCAGATCGGCGAGCCGGCGAGTTGGCAAATCAGCGTGACAACTTCCGGGCGGGCCGTTCTTGCGCCGACTCGCGGTGCGAGGTCCCAGGTTCGAGGAAGGGCGCGCGCGGCGGCGTCAGCGGATGAAGGCTTGCAGAAAGTAGACGTAGACTCCGCTGACCGAGACATAGAGCCAGATGGGGAAGGTCCAGCGGGCCAGCCGCTTGTGCGCGGGAAAGCGGCCGGTGAGCGAGAGGAAGAAGGTGATGAGGACCAGCGGCAGGGCGAGGATGGCCAGCGGGATGTGCGTGGCGAAGAGCACAATGGCGTAGCTATACCAGAGCGCTCCGGTGTGAGCGATGGGAAGATGCGTCTCGCCGTGCAGCGTGAAGTTGACCAGATAGGTAACGAGAAAGATCGACGAGAAGAGGAAGGCGAAGAACATGGAGGCGCGGTGGTGCAGGATGCGCCGCTCGCGGACCTCACGGAAGCCGGTGACCAGGGCGATGGTGGCCAGCGCGTTGAGCACGGCGTTGACCAGCGGCAGCCAGCGCAGGTGCTTGCCGGCAACGTCGGTGGGCGCGTGGAAGTAGACCAGCCAGCAGATGAGCGCGCTGGCCGCGGCCGAGACACCGATGATCCCGGCGATGACGCCGGGCGGGGTCCGGAGGTGGGCGTGTTGGTGGTGGGCCGGCATGGGATTCGTTCTCAGCGATGAGTTTAGAACAAAAGGCGGCCGCGAGCGTCCAGCATCATGGCGGCCAGCAGCAGCGGCAGGGAAAGAATCGACGCGTGCAGCAGGTCGCGCGCATCACTGGCGGCCCGGGACCGATCAGCTCCTCCATAGGATATGTGTCGATTCCAGCGGCAACAGCGCAGGCGGACGACGGGGAAGCGCGCGCGGCGTGTAGTCGCTCGCGGGACGCGTCGCAGCCACCTCAGCCGCATAGAGCAGCACACCCGCGGCTCCCCCCGCCTTCTCCGCAGTCATCGCTTCGATTTCGGGCATCCCACCCGCAACCGGCTCCGCGTAGAGTTCCACTCGCAGCGCATCCTGAGGCACATCGCCGGGAAGGACCTCCACCTGGAAGCGAGTGCGTCCATTCTTCGACTCGACCTTCAGCGCGCCAAAACGCAGCGAGCTCCAGTGCCGCTCCATCTCCTGCTGCCACTGCAAGAGGTTGGCTCCCACCGCGCCGTTCTTTGCCGCCCGCGCTTGATACCCAGCAGCCGCGGGCAGATAGTGGTTCTCCGTGTACTCGCGGATCGCGCGGCTGGCAGAGAACTGCTGGGTCAGCCGCGCCATGCTCTCGCGGATGCGATGCAGCCACTTCACCGGCATGCCTTCCGCGTTGCGCTCGTAGAACTGCGGGGCCACCTCGTTCTCCAGCAGCGCGTACATCGCCTCGGCCTCCGCGTCGTCCCATGCCGGGTCATCCCCATGCTCGTTGCCGTCGCCGATGGCCCAGCCAACCTCCGGCGAGTAGGCCTCCGCCCACCAGCCGTCCAGCTCCGAAAGGTTGAGGCCGCCGTTGGCCAGCACCTTCATTCCGCTGGTTCCGCAGGCCTCCCACGGGCGTCGCGGCGTATTGATCCACAGGTCCATCCCCTGCACCAGCTCCTGCGCCATCTGCATGTCGTAGTCGCTGAGGAAGACCACATGGCCGCGCACCTCGGGCCGCTGGATGAAGTCGTTCCATTTTTTGATCAGTTCCTGCCCCGGGAAATCCTGGGGATGCGCCTTGCCCGCAAGCACCAACTGCACCGGCCGTTGCGGATTGGTGAGCAGGCGGATCAGCCGCTCCGCATCGTGCAACAAAAAGTCGGGGCGCTTATAAGTCGCGAAGCGCCGCGCGAAGCCAATCGTCAGCACCTCCTCCTTGAAGACCTCAGTGTCCTCCAGCTTGGGATCGCCCTCGGCGGAGAGCTGCCGCGCGTAACGCTCATGCACGCGCGCCAGCATCGTCTTGCGCGCCTCGCCGCGCATCTGCCACAGCTCCGCGTCAGTCAGTTGGCGCACGTCATCCGCAATGGGATGATCGCCGCGCCAACGGTCCGCGCCGCACACCTTCGTCCACAGAGCATCGGCCCCGGCCGAGTCCCAGGTCGGTACATGGATGCCGTTGGTGACCGAGCCGATGGGCACCTCCGCGCGCGGCCAGCGCGGAAACAGCGGCCCGAAGATCTGCCGGCTCACCTCGCCGTGCAGCTTGCTGACGCCGTTCACCTGCCCGCTGCCGCGCAGCGCAAGATAGGCCATGTTGAACGGCTCCGAGGCATCTTGCGGGTTCGCTCGTCCATATGCAAGCAGGCGGTCCATTGAGATCGTGAGTTCATCCTTCGCATAGTGCCCCAGATACTTGCGCACCAGCTCCGGACCGAAGCGGTCGAATCCCGCAGGCACGGCCGTGTGGGTGGTAAACAGATTTCCCGCGCGCGTCACGGCGAGCGCGACATCGAACGAGACTGCATGGTCCTCCATATAACAGCGCGCCCGCTCCAGCACGGCAAAGGCCGCGTGCCCTTCGTTCAGATGGCAGACCTCGGGATTGAGCCCCAGCGCGCGCAGCAGACGCCAGCCGCCGATGCCCAGAACGATCTCCTGCTTCAGGCGCATCTCCGCGTCGCCGCCGTAGAGTTCGCTGGTGATGCCGCGCTGCGCGGCGGTATTGGCGAAGTCGTTGGCGTCGAGCAGGTACAGTTTCCTTCGGCCCACAAAGACCTGCCAGCAACGCAGCCAGATTCTGCCTCCGGGAAATTGAAGCTGTAGCCGCAGCCACTCTCCATCGGCACGGCGCAGCGGCTGGATCGGCAACTGCCCGGGATCGTTCACCGGATAAAGGTCGCGTTGCCGCCCGTCCGCGTCGAAGTCCTGGCGAAAGTATCCCTGGCCCCACAGCAGGCCGACCCCGACCACGGGAACACCCAGATCGCTGGCCGCCTTCATCTGGTCGCCCGCCACGTTTCCCAGCCCGCCGGAGTAGATGGGCAACGCCTCGGTCAACATGAACTCCATGCTGAAGTAGGCCGCCGCGGTGAGCGCCGCGCCGGCGTGCTTCTTCTGGAACCACGCATCCGCGGCATGGGCCGCGTGTTTATGGCGCAACATCTCAGCCAGGCGCTGTTGGAACTTCGGCGTCGCCAGCAGGGCATTCACCTTGTCTTTGGAGACGGTCTGCAGAATGACCCATGGGTTCTGCGTCGTCTTCCATAGATAGCTGTCCAAGGCACCCCATATCTCGTCCGCCTTATGGTTCCACGACCAATGCAGATTGAGCGCCAGCTCGGTGAGCGCATCCATCCCCAAAGCCGGCTGTGGACCGGCCTCTGGATTTGTATGGCTGGACTGTCTTTTCTTACTCGACTTTGGATCGCTCACATTGTCTCCTGAACTTTGGGAAGATCTGAACCAGGACTTAACATTCCCTCAGCGGCGAATGATGCTGCGGAAAAAGGTTGTTTTGACACTTGGAGCAAAAGACCCGGGGCTAAAGCCCCATTGATTTTGTTGCGCTTACGGCACGGCTGAAGCCGTGCCCTTAAGCAAGACGGAGTTTTTCAGCAACCTCTGAAGCCCCCGGCTCCCTCCGGAATTTGCGATCTACAACTGTAGTACTAGACACCGTTAGATGCCGAACGCGCCGCGCTGCGTGGTATGGGGAGGGGCTGAGGTGGAGGCGCAAACTTCGCCGGAGTTTCTTCGAACTTCGCCCGGTGCAGAATGACGACGTGCGCGGTGCTGCGTTCAGGCTGCAGGCTCCAGCGCGCCTTGCTCTTTCTCTGGCCAGGGAGGCAACAGCTTCATCAGTCCCCACAGAAGCACCAGCGGGAGAATGGTCAAAAAGATCGCCATGAGCAGCCCCTCCTTGGTGACCAGGCCCATCTTGTAGGTGGTGTATCCGAGAAAGCTCTTGGAGAACAACTGGCCGCCGATGACGACATTCCAGCGCATGGCAAAGACGCCAACCTGGACCAGGCACCCCGACACAATGTAGATGCGCCTGCGCACAATTGCGGGCAGCTTTGTGACCTGAACGATCGCCAGCAGGAAGATCGGAACCAGCGTTCCGATACAGATCTGGAGAACGATCTGCGAGAAATAGAGTCTGGTGTGGACCATGAAGTTGAGAGTGCGGAAGCTCTCGTCCGCCTCATAGATGCGATGGACCAGGTCCAGCATCTCCAGGCTGAAGTCGAGGATGAAGATGTAGAAGAGGTACATGGCGATGGTGTCCACGCAGGGCATGTCGATGGGCATCTTGCGCATCCAGGTGGTCAGCATGTAGAGCAGCAGCACCGCTGCGATGCCGCTGACCATGGCGGAAAAGATGAAGACCACCGGCATCAGGGGCGAGTTCCACCAGGGGTTCGCCTTGACGGAGCCGAAGATGAAGCCGACGTATCCGTGCAGGATGAGGGCGGAGGGAATGCCCACGATGGTGACGATCCAGCCGACTTTGTGGTCGATGGCCAGCGACCGCGGGCCGATGTTGTCCGAGCCCAGCGTCATGATGCGGTAGAGCCGGCGCAGGAGCCCGGTGGTGGACTGCGAGAGATGAACGATGTCGCTGCGGTAGTCCAGCCAGATCTCAAAGACCAGAACGGCCATCAGGTACCAGAGGTAGACGAAGCCGAACATCGCCATGGCGGAGGTGGCGTGGGGAGTGAAGTACATCTCCGGCGAGCGCCCCGGATGGCCCAGGTGAAGCTGCAAGGGCAGCGGGGCGACGATAAGAAAGGCCAGCGCAGTGAGCAGCGCCAGCCGGTAGGTGGGCGCGACCGCCTTGACGTTGAAGACGCGGACCAGGGACGCCAGAATGAATGCGCCTGCCACCAACCCCGTGATGTAGGGGTAGAGAACGATCAGCACGCTCCAATAGAGTGTGATTTCGTTTGGATACATGTAGCCTTCAACACCGCTCATCTTGTTCTCCAGGGCTTGAATTGCAAGCCTCGATCCAGATTCCCTCAGGGGCTAAACAGGCTGCGGAAAAGGCTGATCGCCACTCCTGGCATAAGGCCCGGGGCTAAAGCCCCCTTAAATCGACTTGGCTGATTCGGGGGGCTGAAGCCCCCTGCTCCCTCCGAAAGGCAAATCGAGTGTATTTCCGTAGCCTGTAAATCCCCCTTCGAGCTAGTTGAACTTGCGGCACGGCTGAAGCCGTGCCCTTAAGCAAAACGTTATCGAACCGAACCGTCCAGCTCGTTGTAGAAGACCTTCGCGCCGGTGGCCATCTGCGGCTTCAGCACCTGGACGTGGTGGGTCTTCAGGAATGCGTGAATGGGATCGTTGGGATCTTTCAGGTCCACCAGTTGCCGCGCGCCGGTTGGGCAGTTCTCGCAGCAGGCGGTGGTCAGGCCCTTGGTGATCCGGTGATAGCAGAGCGTGCATTTGTCCGCGACTTTCTTTTCCGGATGGATGTAACGGCATCCGTAGGGGCAGGCCTGCACACAGTAGGCGCAGCCGAGGCAGTAGGTCTGGTCCACCAGGACCACTCCGTCGGGTGCGATGAATGTGGCGCCCACCGGACAGACCTGGGTGCAGGGCGAGTCGGCACAGTGGTTGCACAGCTTGGGAACGAAGAAATACTTGCCCTCATCCTGGGGCGCGGAAGAGAAGCCCTCCTCGCCGCCGGCGCTTTGGGCCACGGCGGGGAACCCCTCCTTGCCGCCGTCGGGCGAGATCACCTCGGGGCTCTCCATGTGCCAGTCGTTGACGTGGTAGCGTTCCACCCAGGTGCGGAAGTGTCCATCCGGCACATCGTTCTCCGCCGCGCAGGCGCGCACGCAGTTGCCGCAGCCGATGCACTTGGGAATGTCGATCAACATGCTCCACCAGTGATCGGTCATGGTGTAGTTGGGCGAGGCGTCGGGAGTTCCGGCGAGCACATACTTCCAGGCGATCGCAGCCGCGGGCAGCATGACAAGAAAATGGCGTCGGTCGAGGTCCACTTGGTTTCTCCAGTCTGAATCACAGGCCGTTGTGCGGTTGGTGGCAGGTTTCGCAGGGCACGCCGCCGGAGTGTTGCACCGGGTCGATCTGCGGAAACCCGCCGGGTTTGGCGGCGCTCTCCGCATGACAGCGAATGCACAGCACGGTGGTGTCGATCTTCACCGGCTGGATCGAAGGGTCGTCCGCGTGCTTGGCCAGCGGACCATGGCAGGCCTCGCAGTTCACGTTCTCGTGCTTGCCCGCCTTCTTCGCCTCGGCAATGTCCGCGTGGCAGGTCTCGCAGGTTTCGTGGCCGGCGTAGTGCAGCGGGTGGGCGGCGATCTCCGCAATGGCTGCTCCGCGGTAGTGGCCATACTCTCCGAAGCTCCTGGGCACAACGAAGTGGCGAACCACAAGAAACACCGCGAACGCCACAACGAAGAGAAGGGCAAAGCGGAAGAGATGTCCTGCATCCTTGTAAAGACTCATTGCGTAATCTTACTTCCTTCCGAATTGGGGCCTGCCGTTGCCGCCGTTGCGGGCCGGAATGGAGGAACAGCAAGCCGCGTCCGCTGCTCGTCTCCGCACCGGCAATTCATTCCTACGGGGCGGGAGAGAGGTTTGTATGTGAGCCACGTCACAGCTTGCCGGGTAGAGGCGGGGGGGTGAGCATGGAAGACGGAAAAAAGATCGTCGCTCGCCTGGTAGAGTGACTATAATCACACAGGCTCGCCACCCCACTTTTTTTTGACCGTACCTTCATTGTGAGTGACGGCGGTCACATCCAAATCGCCATTTTGCACTCTATCGTACCTTTATTGTGAGTGATGGCAGTCACACATAATATGTGATTTGACTCTCTAGTGTTTCTCAACCCGCTTTATTTTTCGCCAATTGAATTGGTGCTTTCTTTAGCAACCGGAACGAAGTCGCACTCATCGAACACAAGAACCAAGCAGTCATCGAACACAAGAACCAAGTTGCAATTCATGGGCGAGCAATCTGTGCGGAGGCACTCCGCGGAGGGGCTGAATGAAACGGATTTTGCTGTGCATGGCTTTGATCGCGTTGCTTCCGGGGCTTTCGACGAAGGCCGGTTCGCTCTATGCTGCGGGCGCAAAGCAGCAGGCGGCTGTGGCGCAGAACGCGCCTGCTCCCAATTCTGCCGATTATGTCGGTTCGGATGTGTGCGCGACGTGCCACGCCGATATCGCCAAGAAGTTCAGCGACAACCCGCACTCGAAGCTTGCGCTAAGGAACCATGGCACGGGCGCGACCTGCGAGAGCTGTCACGGGCCGGGCAAGGCCCACGTAGAGAGCGGCGGGGACGTTACCAAGATCGTTCAACTGAGCAAGCTTTCGCCGAAGGACCTGGATGCGACCTGCCTGGGCTGTCACGCGGGCGTGCATCCCAACTTCCTGCGCTCACCCCATGCCAAGGCCGGCGTCAGTTGCACCAGTTGTCACAGCATTCATGAAGGGGACACGGAGGCGAAGCTGCTGAAGGCCGCGCAGCCGCAGCTTTGCTTCCAGTGCCATGCCGATGTGAAGCCGGCGTTCGACATGCCCTTCCACCACCGGGTGAACGAAGGCCTGGTGAAGTGCAGCGACTGCCACGACGTTCACGGCACCTTCGGCAACAACAACATCCGGTCCACCGCCGACCAGAACGCAATCTGCACCAAGTGCCACACGGAGACGCGCGGGCCGTTTGTCTTCGAACATGCCGCGGTCAAGGGGGAGGGATGCCTGGGGTGCCACACGCCGCATGGCTCGCAGAACGCCCGGCTGCTGAATGTGCCCAACATCAATCAGCTATGCAACCAGTGCCATAGCCCGGTCTCCGCCGGAACGGTCCATGGGATGAACGCAGGATCGGCGGACCGTCCTCCCTGCGTCACCTGCCACACCATGATTCATGGGTCCAACGTCAATCCGGCTTTCATCCGGTAATGGAGTTTGACGCGCCGTCCAATACGGTTTGGACGGCGCGTTGCATAACGCGCAGCAAGAGTTGCAAAAGATCGAAGGATTCAAAGCTGGCAATGTTTTCTTCCAACGAGGCTTGAGATGACGAAAATTGACGGGCCCTCTCTGCACGCCACGGAACAGCTCTCTCACGCGGCCAAACCCCGGCTCGCGAAGTGCATCGGAACCGCCATTCTGCTGCTGACGGCGGGAGTCGCAGCCGCCCAGACCCAGCCGCCGGCAGAGGCGGTGCAGGATGGGTATACGGTCCACCAGACGGCGGATCTGGGCGGCCACATGGTCGGTCTCTCCGGCAGCGGAGCCATGTATGACACGCTGGTCAACATCCAGTCCGGGCCGCGCGTGCTGGGCGAGACCTTCACCATGCATGCCGTCGAGGGCACAAAGCACCCACTGCTGGACGACCTCACCGCCTTCAGCAGCGGCTTTGGCGGCGATCCCAACAACTTCGCCAAGCTGGACTTCTCCAAGGGCAAGCTCTACGAGTTCTCCGGAATGTTCCGCCGCGACCGCCAGTACTCCGACTACGACCTGCTGGCAAACCCGGACAACTCCGGACTGACGGTCCCCTACGGAGTGGTCAACACTGTTCCCACCGCTGCGGCCCTCACCTGGCCCCAGAACAACGATTCGCCGGTGATGTTCAACACCGTGCGGCGAATGACGGACACCAACCTGACGGTCCTGCCGCTCTCCAAGGTCTCCTTCCGGGCCGGGTACTCGCAGAACATCTTCCAGGGCCCGACCCTCAGCCCCGCCCGGTCGGTCGGAAAATACGATTCGTTGGTGATGGAGGTCCAGCGCAACAGCACCGACGATTTTACCGGCGCAATCGACTGGAAGCCCGTGCAGCACACCAAGGTGACATTTGAGGAGCAGGTCACCCACTACAAGGCAGACTCGTACTTCACTCTGAACCCGAACGGCTTCCTGGTGCAGGAGGCGGACGGCACCCCGGTCTCACTTGGCGATTGGGACGCTTTGGCCTCTCCCTACTCGATTTCCGCCTGCAATACAGCCAGCATGGGCAGCGCGTACAGCGGTTCAGGCAGCACGCTCACCTACACGATCTTTTCGGCACCGCAGACGCCGGGCGGCCTGCCCATCGTCAATCCGGCGTGCGATGTCATCACCAGCTACCTGCGCTCGCAGCCGACGCGCTCGATCACACCCACCGAGATGCTGCGCCTGCAAAGCTCAAGCATCCGGAACATCGCCATGAACGGCGACATCCGCTTCACCATGGCGGACACCAATCTGCCCAACTACTACGAGAATTTCCAGGGCCTGGATGGGGTGATTCGCTCGGCGACAACAACGGGCAACGCAACCGCCAAGCGGCAGGTGCTTGGCATCGACTATGGCCTCACATGGCAGGCCACAAAGACGGTTGCCCTCTCCGAGCAGATTGACTACTCCCAGGCCCACCAGCCCGGCACCACCACTCTCTCGGGTTCCACTTTAAACACACCCAACACGGTTGTGGCCGGGAACAATGGCTACGAGACGATCAACAACCCGTGTTCCACAGGTGGTTCCCCCGGTTTCCCGGTTCCCTGCACGACGGGGGCTGCTTTCAGTGTTACCGGCAATACGATCGGCACTGCGTATGCCTACTTTGGCCAGTCGTTCCTGACCAATAACGTGACCGGAAGCTGGGACGTGTCGCCGCGCGCCACGGTCTCTCTCACCTATCGCGTCAGCCAACACGTCATCGCCCAGGGCTTTCCTCATAACGTCAAATTGGTCTCGGGCTCAAGCGGCACGGTTACCATCAACGAAAACGGCG
>Ga0187848_10001181_pt1 | contig 22647 bp, 21 predicted proteins | sample June2016WEW_4_40_FD_132424 | JGI IMG/M metagenome (GOLD analysis project Ga0187848, IMG submission 132424) | Peatland microbial communities from SPRUCE experiment site at the Marcell Experimental Forest, Minnesota, USA - June2016WEW_4_40 | ecosystem: Environmental > Terrestrial > Soil >... | reverse complement strand
TGCCGCCCGGCTCGGCGAAATTGATTCGCGCGCAAGGCGCCTTGATCACCGACCAGGAAATCAACAGCATCGTCGGGTTCATTGCCAAACAGGGCAAACCGAACTACGACATGGAAATTCACCGGCAACTCTCCCAGCCCGCCGCCAGTTTCGGGAACGAAACCGGCATAGACGAGGACGAGGAATTGATTCAGCAGTGCATCGAAGTCATCCGCAGCGAACAAAAGGCGAGCGTCTCGTTGATGCAACGCCGGCTGCGTCTCGGCTACACGCGCGCCGCGCGCATCATGGACGAACTGGAAAGCCGCGGCATCGTCGGCCCCAGCAAAGGCGCCGAGCCGCGGGACATTTTGATTGATCTGGACGGCGGTGGCGCCGATGGTGGCGGGCAAGAAGCCGTTTGATTGGAGCGCCGGCCTCCGGCACGGCAAATTCGGAAAGAAACATCGAACATTCAACATTGAACGCCCAACATCCAACATCGAACATTCTGCGTTCATCCGATGGGGAAACATTCGATGTTCAGCGTTCGGTGTTGGATGTTCGATGTTCCCGTCTCTTCTTTGCCGGATACTCCCAGACCCAGTCGCCATTTTCCATGTCAATGCGATCATCCTTTATTGGCGCGACCCACCCGCCGGGCCATTTTGCATGAAACAATTTCTGGTGACGGTGCCCCGCAACCTCATTGGCTGCTTCAAAGGCCGGAGGATCGTCTGGCATGTCATTGCCATCGTTCTTACTTTCATCCTCGTCATGTCCGGTTTCGACTGGCGATATTACCTCGCCACCCGCAATCCGGCGCTTCGTTCATGGATGTGGCCCGCCGTCGTGATTGGCGGGCTGCTGCCGTTGGCCTTGCCGTTGATTCTTTTTGCCCTCGGTATCATTGCCAGAAGTGCCAGAACCATTCTGACCGGTTGGGCCGTTGGTCAGGCGGAACTCCTCGGCGCGTTGGTCGCTGCCGCATACAAAGCAATTACGGGGCGCGCCCATCCGGCGCACAGCGTCGGCGCGGACATCAGTCATGTCTTCCGCTTCGGCTGGCTGCGCGGTGGAGTTTTCTGGGGCTGGCCGTCGTCGCATGCCACCATCGCCTTCGCCATGGCCGTGACGGTGTTCACGCTCTGTCCGAAGCAATGGTGGCTGGGTTTGGTGGCGATCCTCTACGCTTGCTATGTCGGCTTGGGTGTCTCCATGACCATCCATTGGTTCTCGGATTTCGCGGCCGGAGCGATCATTGGCTCGGTCATCGGAGCCGTGGTCGGGAAAAGTTTCAGGGAACATCCAACATCGAACATCCAACGCTCAACATCCAATGGCTAAAGCACTTGCGCGCTTTGAAAACTGGATGTTGGATGTTCGATGTTGGTTGTTGGATGTTTTCTATTTCTACTTCATCGGATACTGCCAGACCCAATCGCCTTTTTCCCGGTCAACTGAACCGCTTTTGGTAAAGGCGACTTGCCCGCCGTCATCCGTTTCATTCCAACCGATGGAATAAAGCAGGAATTTTCCGTCATCCGTGCGGCGATAATGCAGCGGCTGGCCGCCGATGACATCGTGCGGCAGTTTTTCGATGAACCGTGGTGAAAGCGCGTCAAGTGATTCAGAATATTCGCCGTGTGCCAGCCGGTAGCGCTCCAGCGCACAAGCAACCCGGGCCAAATCAACACCGGCTTGAGCAAAGGCAAATTTCTTAACCGCCGCATCAAGAGCCGGAAACGTCATCAGTGCCTGGACTTTGTAAGGTGAATAATGTTTCATTTCCGCGTGAACGGCCTGGTCGGCACGCCGCAGGCCGTCAGGCGAAACAACACGAGTTTCCGTATCAACGAGCGGCAAAATCCATTGCTGACACATCCGGGCAAAGGCGAGTTCGTTTTGATAAAAATACGCACCGGGCATGAAGCGAAGTTTATTAGTAATAATACTGCCGTCTTCTTGAGGCAGAATCATTTCACGCGTGCGCCGTTGATTTTCGAAATGTCCGACCGCAAACGCCCGTTCGCCGCGCATGGCAAATTCGTAATTCGCCAGAAAATCCGGCCCTGCCAGTTCCGCGTCGAGCGTGATGAGCTGTTCGTCCGACCATTTATGTTCCGCCAATCCTTCCCAAACCGGTTGAAGCGCAATGCTCGTAATCGCTATGCGCACGAGATGCGAAATCAAAAACGGCGAGTTGCGAATGGAATCGTTCAACCGCAACAACAGCTTCACGTCATCGAGCGCCCTGGCGCTTTGACCGTCAGCCAATTCGGCGACGGCGCGCAATTGCAGCACCTGACCGCATCGTTTAAGTGCCGCTAAATGTTCCAACAATGGCGACAGTGCATCGAAACCACCTTCATAGTTTAACGGGATGTTTGAACAAGGTCGTTGACCCGCCTGGCGCAGTTCTTCAATCGCCGAAGCATATCTGCTCAAGGCCAGCAACACGTCGGCGGCGGGCGTTTGCGGCTGCGGCGCGACGGGGAACTCGTTTGCCAGGCTTGCATTGGTCGGATTGCGGTAATACGTCTGCCACGCTTTCAAATCGGTCATTGTTGACCTGGCCCAATAACCGCTTCCCGGACGAAGTCTGGCATAACTTCCATCAGACCGCTCAATGTTCATGACAATCCCGTTCTTTAACAAATTTGTAAAAATTGGAGCCATGAAAAAGTTTTGATCGTCCGGCACGGAGGGTGGAATAAAAACCTGCCAGTCAAATTTCTCACCTTTGGCCTCCCACTCACGCTGGTATGTTTCCCACGCCCGTTTGCCGCGCCAGTCTTCCTCGGTGTAAAAAATGGCAATCAGCGTGGCGAGAACCGCCAGCGCAATCAAACTCCGGCGCAAAATCCGCCAACCCCTGCTGCTTTTTGGTGTTTCGTTCATATCGTCCTCATGCCGTCAAAATTTCCGCGCTTTGAGTGCGTGGTTTTGGTGGAAAAATTGTCTGCCGCTCCGTATCGTGCGGCACGGAATGGTCGGTCAACAACTCCGCCAGAATCTTTTGCTGGTCTTTCAAGGTCATGATCATTTCGGGTGACGGCCCGGATTTTGCGGTGACGGTTTGTGAGCCGTCGCGCTGCGAGACGTTGACGATGAAAAGCAAAATCCAGACTGCTGTCAGCCCTATCCAAATCCGGCGGCAGGGCCAGACCAGCTCCAGAAATGAAAGCCGGATGGCATTTGCCAGTGTAGCCGCGAATGTCAATTCGCGGACAGGTTGTTTCCGCCGATTGACATCGGCGGCTGCTTCCACGGCCTCCCGCCGGATGGTGTCGAGCTTCGGTGTGGCGGAACGATGCCGATTCAACAAAATTTCGCGTGGCGTTTTTATGCTGTTGTTTTGGCAGGGCGCGTCGCTCCGGGCGCGCCGTCATTGGCGTGCGGACGAGCGGCGGGCAGGGGACTGCCCGCCCTACCTTTGCGTCTTTGCGCCTTTGTGTTGAAATTGTCCTCGGAATTCATGGCTGTGTTTGCTCCAGCAATTTTCGCAGCGCCTTCTTGGCGTAGTGCAACCGCGACTGCACCGTGCCGATTGGCGTGCCGGTGATGCCGGCGATTTCTTCCAGCGAAAAGTCCTCGACAAAATGCAGCAGCAGCACGGAGCGTTGTGGCGGCGGCAATTGATTCATCAATTGCATAAACCCGGCCTCCTGTTCCTGCCGGATGAGCAAGTCATCCGGGCTGTTTTCAGATTCGTCCGGGGCATCGGGAATTTCATCGAGCAGGATTTCTTCGTTGTTTTGTTTTCGCCAGCGCTGGATGCATTTCTGGTGCGCGATGCCGAAGAGCCAGCTCCCGAATTTCGCGTCGTCGCGCAGGCTGCCGACGTGCCGGACGGCGGCGATGAACGTTTCCTGCACGAGGTCGAGGCTCGTCTGTTCGTCATGCACCAGTTCAAAAACATAGACATACACCGGCAGTTGGTAGCGTCGAAAGAGAGCGTCCCAAGCCCCCGGGTCTCCGGCTTTGGCCTGTAGCACGGGCAGTTGTTCGCGTTCAGCCACTACCAGCATTTACACAGAGAAGAATGCCGGAAGCGAGAAAAGGTTCAACCGGCCAGGAAATGACTTAAAAATGGCAAAAACTGGCCTCTTTCGTGCTATTTGGATTGCTAAATTGCTTAAAACCTTTGAATAATATGGCCATGTCAACGGTCGCCGAACAACTCCAGGTGGCACGCGAAGCCCGGAAACTTACGATCCAACAGGTTGCGGATGTCACGAAAATCCGCACCGACCACATCCGCGCGCTGGAAGAGGGGAATTTCAATGTGTTTTCCGCGCCGATTTACATTCGCGGCTCGGTGAAAAATTACGCCACGCTGCTCAAGCTCGACGTGCCGCAAATCATGGCCGTGCTCGCCGACGAGCTGGGTCGGACGGAAAAATTCAGCGAGCCGCCGCCGTTGACTGAAGCATCGAACACACCGCTCGACCGGCTGATGTTTCTGCTCTCGAAACTGAATTGGAAATTCGGAATGGTCGGAGCCGCCGTTTTGGGAATTGTTTTGATCGTTTCCTTCGCCAGTTTCGCCTGGCGGCACCATAAACACACTGATTCGCTGGCGGGTTTGCAACCGGCGGTTTATCAATCGGCGAATTCCGGCCAGACGCTGCCGCTGGCGTCACATCATTGAAAGTTTACTGTAGCGGCGGTCTGTGACCGTCGCCAATTTCCTGGAAGTTATTGAAGAAGGCGACGCTCACAGAGCGCCGCTACAACTGCCGGCAAGCGACCCTCAACTTTCAACCCTCAACTCTCAACTTTCTGCTTCACATATCGCTCAAATAAATCACACGGTTGCGCCACAGATAAATCAGGCCGGACGCCGCCGTCAGCGCGACCGTCACCCAAAGCATGATTTCCGCAAACCCGACCACCCACGGCGTGAAAATGCCCTGCAGCCACAGCGGCCATTCGTGACAGGCGGCCACGATCAACAGCGAATTGATGGCCACGATTTGTGAAACGGTCTTGTGTTTTCCGAATTTTTCGGCGGCGAGCACGATATTTTTTGACGCCGCCAGCAGCCGCAGGCCGGTTATGGCCAGTTCGCGCGCGACGATGATGACGACCATCCAGGCGGCGACGTTGACCGGCGCGTCCGGTTTCAGGCGCGTGCTCTCGACAAAGGCAATGAACGCCGAGCAGGTCATGATTTTGTCCGCCAGCGGGTCCATCAAAATGCCGAAATTGGTGATAAGACCGCGGCGGCGGGCAATGCGGCCATCGAGAAAATCCGTGATGCCCGCCGCGCCGAAAAAAATCAATGCGAGCGTGTTCCGGAACGGAATGGGCCAGGGCCAAAACAGCGCCCAAAGAAAAACCACCGTCAGCGCGAAGCGCAAAACCGTCAGCTTGTTCGGCAGGTTCATATTCAGGAGCGCGGACAGCTTGTCCGCGCGTTTCGGAATGAAACATCGAACATCCAACATCGAACATCCAACGTCCAATTTCCCCAAGCACGCGAACAGCAAATCATTGGAGGTTCGGTCCCGCTTTGCGGGATTGGATGTTGGATGTTTTCCATTTCAGCAATCCATCTCGCGGACAAGCTGTCCGCGCTCCATCACGCCCCGAACTTGTCGAACATCTTCGCATTCGCCTGCATCAGGCGGATGAGGTATTTCGCCTTAAACACGCCGAGCGAGCCGCTGTTGGCGCCGGTTTCCGTGAAACGTTCCAGTTTGTCCGAACCGCTCAACGCCGAGGTCAGCAGCACCGGTTGCGGATGCCACGAATGGCCCTTGACCGCCACGGGTGTCGAATGGTCGCCGGTGATGGCGAGCACGTCGGGCTTTTTCCTCAGCAAAATCGGCAACGCGGCGTCGAAATCCTCGATCGCCTTCATCTTCGCCATGAAGTTGCCGTCCTCGCCGTATTTGTCCGTGTATTTGTAATGGATGAAAAAGAAGTCGAAGTTGTTGTATTCCTTGAGATAGCGCTCGAATTGCTCCGCGATGGTCGCCGGACCTTCAATTTTTTTCATGCCCACGAGTTGCGCCAGGCCCTTGTACATGGGATAAACCGCCAGGCACGCGGGCTTTAATTTGTAACGATCCTCAAACAGCGGAATGTGCGGCTGATGCGCGATGCCGCGCATGAGAAAACCGTTGGCCGGTTTTTCCTTGGCGATGATGGGCTGCGCCGCCTTGTAAAAATCGGCAATAAGCGCGGCCATCTTTTTCTGGCCGGCGTTCTTTTCATCGCGCGGTTTGACGGTGGGAATCGCAAAACCTTCGCGGTTCGGGTCGGCGTCCGTCAGCGGACCTTCGAGCCCCTTGCCGCGGAACACAACGACGAAACGGTGTTCCTTGCCCGCCTTGATGATGATTTCCGTGTCGCCGATCTTTTTGATTTTGGCGGAGAGCATCGCGCAGAGTTTCTCGCAGGTTTCGGTCGGAATGCGTCCGGCCCGCCGGTCGGTAACAATGCCTTTTGCATCTACTGTGGCGAAATTGGCACGGGCACAGACGTCACCATGCTTGAGTTCCACGCCCAGGCCGAGCGCCTCGATGACGCCGCGGCCGACCTGGAATTCCAGCGGATCATAGCCGAACAAGCCGAGGTGGCCGGGCCCGCTGCCGGGCGTGATGCCGGGAGCGGCGGGAATCATGCGGCCTTGGGCGGAGTCCTTTGCAATCTTGTCTAGGTTCGGCGTCGTGGCGGCCTCGAGCGGCGTGAGATAATTCTGTTCCTTGGTGGCGATGTCGCCCAGGCCGTCGAGCACGACCAGGGCGAGTTTGGCGTTGGTTTTAAGTGTCAGTTCGGAATAAAGCGCGTCTAAATTCATCCGTCCATTTTGCAACAAACGCGCCGGAGCGCAATGCGATTCCGATTTGAGCCCAGTGTGTAGCGTCCGGCCTGTGGCCGGAATTTCGTAAAAACCGTCGAATGGCCGGGTGTGAGACAGTTTTCAGAGGGCGGAGTTCCACGACGCCCTGAATGAAATTATTTTGGGGACCCGTGGAACTCGCCCCTCCGAAATTAAAAGCCCGTCAGGGCTGCTATCTTTGTAGTTCAGCCATTCCCCCAAAAAAATAAAGCTCCGCTAGGAACGGCATCGTCCGCAAAAGAATGGATTCGCTAAGAACCGTCCCGTTTCCTAATAGCTTCCTTGCTCGCTTGTGGCACGACTGCCCCATAAATCTCATCAACTTCTTTCGGCTCGGTAATCATTTTTTCAGCAATCAAGTTAATGAGTTTGAACAATTGAATAGCGACATCTCTGTTATCCTTCAGATTCAATTCCCCAGGGTGCACAGCATTATTGCCGACAACCCGAACCACATCCAATGCTTGTTGAATTTTTGGGCTTAACCCTTTTTTAACCAAACTTGCAATGTCGGTGTTTATGTTTTCACCCGGCTCACCGAGTTGCTTGCAAAGTTTTTGAACACAAAGGCGCAATAGTGCCGCTGACCCGCGGGGTGAGTGGTTGATGATGTTGGCGGCTTCGTTGTAGTCAGCTTGAATTTCTGCTGACAAGTCCGGGTTTGGTGGGGTGATGCCGGAAGCGTCAGGATAAACCATTTTCCCTTCGTGCCAAATTGAACGTTTACCACAGCCTTCGCAATGGGCGAATTTCAATTCTTCGAAAGGCCTCATACCATTATCTTGAAACCAGATATTAAGCCAATATTGGCGGCAAAGGACGCCGCAAAACGGACAATGGAAAGCGGGCAATTGGAAAGCCGGCGGTGTATACGAATGCTTTTGCATGAAAGTAGTATAGGAAAGTGCCATCGTAATTCAATGTTTTCCCATAGTAGACGGTTGTATTCGTGATGGCACTTTGCGCGAAATTTTCTCGCCCGGCCGGTGTCTTGCGGGTTTAATCTCCGGGTGCATGAAACAAAAAGCTTACGCCGCCGCCGGCGTGGACATTGATCTGGGCAATAAAGTCAAATCCACCCTGCCGCAATTGCTCGCGTCCACGCACCGCCGCGAGGTGCTCGGCAAGGTTGGCGGCTTCGGTGGTTTGTTCGCCCTCGACCTGAAACAATACCGCGAGCCGGTGCTCGTGTCGTCCGTGGACGGCGTTGGCACGAAGCTCAAAATCGCCTTCGCGATGGACCAGCACGACACCATCGGCGCCGACCTCGTGAACCATTGCGTCAATGACATCGCCGTGCTGGGCGCCGAACCGCTCTTTTTCCTCGATTACCTCGGCACGGGCAAACTCGAGCCGCACGTCTTCACCGATATCATCAAGGGCTTCGCGCGCGCCTGCGCGGAAAACCATTGTGCGCTCATCGGCGGGGAAACCGCGCAGATGCCCGGCTTTTACCAGAAGGGTGAATACGATGTGAGCGGCACAATTGTCGGCGTCGTGGAAAAAAGCAAAATGCTTAACGGCCAGAAAACCGTCAGGGCAGGGGACGCGGTCATCGGCATCGCATCGAGCGGCCTGCACACGAACGGCTACTCGCTCGCGCGCGGAATTTTCTTCGAGCAACTGAAGCTCAAGCCGGAGAGTTATGTGCCGGAATTGAAAGGCACGATTGGTGACGAACTGCTGAAAGTCCACGTCAGCTACGGCCTGTTGGTGCAGAAGTTGTTGAAGCGTTTCAATCAAAGTAGGTCAGGCGTCTCGCCTGACCGGGGCAGGCGGGACGCCTGCCCTACCTTGAAAGCCTTTGCCCACATCACCGGCGGCGGGTTCGTGGACAACATCCCGCGCGTGCTGCCGAAGGATTGCGACGTGGTCATCCGCAAAGGTTCATGGGACATGCTGCCGATTTTCAAAATGATCGAAGCCAAAGGCGGTGTGCCGAATGCGGAGCTTTACCAGGTCTTCAACATGGGCATCGGCATGGTGAGTATGGTCGCGGCAGACAAGGCGGATGCCGTTTTGAAATTCATCCGCGCGCAAAAGCACAAGGCGTGGCTGATTGGCGAAGTGGTCAAAGGCCGCGGCCGGGCGCGCGTGATGTAGTTGTGAAAGTCCACATGTCATCCAATCCACTCAAACTATTTACCGCGTTAACGGCGGGCCTCATTTGTTGTAGTGCTGCCAATGCGGCGCCGGAGACGAATGCGCCCGGCATCGCCAGCCCCAATGGCCGGCTGGTGGTCGAGTTTTATCTCGGCGCCACCGGCGGGCCGCGTTACGCCATCCAGTTCGATGGCAAACCCGTGCTGCAGGATTCGCGCCTCGGTTTGGTGCGCGCCGACGCCGATTTTTCCCAAGGCCTGAGGCTGGCATCAGAGTCCGAAACCGAGCCGGTGCGGGATCAATATGAAATCCTCACCGCCAAACGGCGGGTGAACACGTATCTCGCGAACCGCAAGGTGTTCCATTTGCAGACCGCCGCCGGGCAACAGATGGACATCATCTTCCAGGTCTCCAACGACGGGGTGGCCTTCCGCTATTTCTTCCCCGGAACGAACGCCGGCATGCGCCGGTTGACGGAGGAAGTTTCCTCGTATCATTTTCTGCCGGGTACGCGGGCTTGGCTCCAGCCGATGTCGGTGGCCAAGACCGGCTGGAAAAGATCGAACCCGGCTTACGAGGAATTTTATCAAAAAGACATCCCTGCCGGCACGCCGGAGCCGACCGGCGCGGGCTGGGTTTATCCCGCGCTGTTTTGTTCGGGCCTTCGCCGCGCCGAAGTGTCAGCCAAGGATGCCCACTATTCGGATAACAGCGCCCATAACGAGCCGGAAAGCAACCAGGCTTCAGCCACGCAGGCGGGGGACACGTGGCTGCTGGTGAGCGAAGGCTCGCTGTCGCGAAATTATTGCGCCACCCGGCTGCGCGCCGAATCGCCGGATGGGGAGTATTCGGTCGGCTTTCCCGACCCGCGCGAGAATTTTCAGAACGGCCCCGTCAATCCCGAGTCGCCGCTCCCGTGGCTCACGCCGTGGCGCATCATCGCGGTCGGCAGCCTCAAGACCATTGCCGAGTCCACGCTGGGCATTGATCTGGCCGACCCGCCGGCGCATCCCGCGGACGCGTCCATCCACCCCGGCAAGGCGTCGTGGAGCTGGCCGCTGCTCGGGGACGGTCAGACGATTTACGAGGTGCAGAAGCGTTTTATTGATTACGCCGCCGGGATGGGGTGGCGCTACACGTTGATTGACGCCGGCTGGGACAAACAGATTGGCTACGACAAGATCAGGGAACTGGTGGATTACGCCCGCGGCAAGGGCGTGGGCATTCTCCTGTGGTATAATTCGGCGGGCGATTGGAACGAGACCCCGCAGACGCCGCGCGACCTCATGCTCACGCACGAGAGCCGCATCAAGGAGTTCGCAAAACTGAAGGACATGGGTGTCGCCGGGCTTAAGATTGATTTCTTCGGCGGCGACGGACAGTCCATGATCAATTACTATCTAGACATTCTCGACGACGCGACGCCGTATGGCTTCCTGATGAACTTCCACGGCACGACACTTCCCCGCGGCTGGCAGCGGACCTATCCGCGCCTGATGACAATGGAGGCGGTCCGCGGCCTCGAATACGTCACGTTTGAACAGAACAACGCCGACCAGGAGCCTTCGCACGCGGCCATGCTGCCGTTCACGCGAAACGTCTTCGATCCGATGGATTTCACCCCGATGGTGCTCGATCACATCAACCGCATCCAACGCCGCACCACCAGCGCGTTCGAGTTGGCGTTGTCGGTGCTCTTCACCTCGGGCATCCAGCATTACGGGGAAATTCCGGAAGGCATGGCGAAGGCGCCCGGCTATGTCCGGGACTTTCTCAAGGGTGTGCCGGCCGTGTGGGACGACACGAAGTTTCTGGACGGTTTCCCGGGCAAGTGGGTGGTCCTGGCGCGGCGGGGCGAAGGCCGCTGGTATGTTGCCGGCATCAACGGCGAAGCGACCGGCAAAACCCTCACGCTGGACTTGGGCGAACTGCCCGTTCGCGGCTCCGGCATGCTCATCACGGATGGCGATGGCGGCAACCTCTCGTTCCGGCAGGAGAAGGTTCGCCTTGCTGCTGACGGGAAATTGAAGGTCCAACTACAGCCGCGGGGCGGTTTTGTCCTGGTCCTTGAGCAGAAAGGCGGACACCGGTGAGCGCCATCGTGCCGGCGGACAAGGCGAGTCGAATAATCGCGCGCTTGTCTGTCAACGGTTGGCGAGTTATAGTCAGTACATGAAAACCTACGGTCAGGTGGTTGATTCGATTGAAGCTCTTCCCGATGAGCAGCAGGAATCGTTGATGGAATTGTTGCAGCGACGTCTTGTCGAACGCCGCCGCGAGACCTTGTTCAAATCGGTTCAGGAGGCGCGCAAAGAATTTAAGACGGGTAAATGCCGTCCGGCCACACCGGCGGAAATCATGCGCAAGGTTCTTGCGTGAAACGCCCGCTCCTGCCTTCCAACGCTTTCGTTCGTTCCGCGCGCCGTTTCGCCCGCAAACATCCACAACTCGCGCCGGAACTTCAGTTGACTCTCGAACTGTTGACCGAGGACGCGTTTCATCCGCAACTCAAAACACACAAACTCAAAGGCAAACTTGCGGGCTCATGGTCATGTAGCGCGGGTTATGACTTGCGTGTCGTATTTCAATTTGTGAAGCACAAGGGGCAGGATGCCATTTTGCTTGAAGGCGTAGGCTCGCACGACGAAGTTTATTGAATGAAATCCTTATCCGTCGTGTCGCTGGACAAGGCGGAGGCCATTTTGAAATTCATCCGCGCGCAGAAGCATCAGGCGTGGCAGATTGGTGAAGTTGTAAAAGGCAAAGGCGAAACGCGGGTGGTGTAGCAATTTGGACTGCGGTGGCAAGCGAAGCGCGACACCGCTTTGGGGAGCGGATTGGAGAATCGAACGCGTCACATTATCCGAAAGCGCCGTCGCCGCTGCGCTTTGCCGGCGCAGTCCAAATCGTAAATTTCAATAGCTCATCCGGTCGAGCTTCACCTTGCCGCGGAAGATCCAGTAGATGCAGACGGTGTAGGCGATCACCACCGGCACGCCGATGCCCGCAATGACGAGCATGATACCCAGTGTTTTCGGCGACGAAGCGGCATTGTAAATCGTCAGGCTGTTGTCGAGGCTGTTGCCGGGATTGGGCAGACTGTAAACCAGGTTCGGAAAAATGTCCACGGCGAACAGCGCCATCAGCGTGATGATGGCCGCGCACGACGACAAAAACGCCCGCCAGTCGCGGCCGTGATGGAACTCGCGCGGAATGTTGGCAATGGCCAGCATGTTCGCCAGCGCGATGCTGAACAGCCACGGATTATCCCGCGCCCGCGCCCACAAATGCGGCACGTAAAGCAACGTGGCCACCGTGAGCATCACGGCGCAAATCACAAAGAAGATGCTGCTGCGCATGGCCCAGACGCGCAGTTTGTCGTGGAGCGCACCTTCGGTTTTCATCGCGCCATAAATCGCGCCGTGCATCATGAACAACGCCACGGTGGTCACGCCCACCAGCAGCGGATACGGCTTGAGCAGGCCCAGGAAGGTGCCGGCAAATTCGCCGCGGTCATCAATCGGCACACCCCATGCGATGTTGCCCAGCGCCACGCCCAGCAGCAGGCCGGACAGGAGGCTGCCGATGGAAAATCCCACGTCCCACATCTGCCGCCACCAACGCATCGGCTGCTTGCTGCGAAACTCGATGGCCACGGCGCGGAAAATCAGCGACGCCAGCAATAAAATCAGCGCGAGATAAAAACCGGAAAAGACCGTCGCATAGACGTTTGGAAACGCGGCGAACAGCGCGCCGCCGCCGGTGACGAGCCAGACTTCGTTGCCGTCCCAGACCGGCCCGATGGAATTGAGCATGACCCGGCGCTCTTGGTCATCCTTGGTGAACAGGTGCAGCGCGCCGATGCCGAGGTCGAAGCCGTCGAGCATGGCGTAGCCGGTGAACAGCACGCCGACGAGGATGAACCAGATGGTGTTGAGATCGAGATTCATGCTTTTTCCTTGAGCGGCAGCGCCAGTTTGCCGGCCGGGGTCAGATCGGCGTCATCCGGGCCGTGCTGGATTTTGTCGTTGAGCAGGTAGATGAAAACCGCGAACAGCAGAAAATAAATGAACGTGAACAGAATCAACGACGTCAGCACCACGTTGGCCTTGACGACCGCCGAGAGGCCATCAGGCGTCCGCATCAGGTGATAAACGATCCACGGCTGCCTTCCGACTTCGGCGGCGAACCAGCCGAGTTGATTGGCGATTTGCGGGCCGAGCACGGAGAAAACGAGGATCCACAACAACCAACGCCGTTCAGGCAGCGAGCCGTGGCGGAAATAAAGAAAACCCAGCGCGGCAATGGCAATCATGGTGAAGCCGACGCCCACCATGCCGTGGAAAAACAGGAATGATGCCTGCACCGGCGGGCGGTCAGCGGGCGCATAGGCATCCAATCCGGTGACGGTGGCGTGCGTGTTGTTGAATGCGAGGAAGCTCAACATTCCCGGCACTTGGAGGCCCACGACTTTTTGGTCTTGCGCGTCCACCCAGCCGATGAGTGTCAGTGGTGCGTTGGAAGTCGTCTGGTAAAGTCCCTCGAACGCCGCGAGTTTTTCCGGCTGATTTTTCGCCACGCCTTGCGCGCTGGTGTGACCGCTGACCAGTTGCAACAGTGAGGCAATCAGCGCCACGGTCAAGCCCACCCGGAGCGACGCGCGGGCAAAATCCAAATGCCGTTTCTTCAACAGATACCAGGCGCTGACGCTCACGACCAGGAACGCACCCGCCTGCCACGCGCCGCAGAGCGTGTGGAACAGCCGGTCCATCGAGGATGGGTTGAACACCACGGCCCAGAAATCGGTGATTTCCGCGCGTGCCATGCCGTTGTGGGGCACGATTTTGTAACCCGCCGGTGTTTGCATCCACGAATTGGCGACGACAATCCAGATGGCGCTGAAATGCGCGCCGAGGCAGACCATGCAGGTGGAGAAGAAATGCAGTTTGCGGCCCACCCGATCCCAGCCGAACAGCAGCACCGCGAGGAAACCGGATTCGAGGAAGAACGCAAAAATGCCTTCCGCCGCCAGCGCGCTGCCGAACACATCGCCGACATAGCGCGAATACGTCGCCCAGTTCGTGCCGAATTCAAATTCCATCACGATGCCCGTGGCCACGCCGATGGCGAACGTGAGGGCGAAGACCTTGGTCCAGAACCGCGCCATCTGGTGATAAACCGGCTTTTGCGTTTTGAGCCAGAGTCCCTCCATGACGACGAGCAGGACGCCCAAGCCGATGCTCAACGGCGGGTAAAGGTAATGAAACGCGATGGTGGCCCCAAACTGGATTCGCGATAACGTCAAAACGTCCATAGCTGGCTTTTGATAACTGTTTAAGGAATCGCGGTCAATACACGCCTACGAATCGTCGCCGCCGATGGAAGGTGCAATATCTTCGATTTACGATTTCCGATTTACGCGCCCCACGGGTATCAGAAAGGATTCGTAAATCGTATATCGCAATTTCAATTAGAGCCTCGTCACCTCGGCTCCTACGGAAAAATTACACCGGTTCGTGCGCCTTGCGGCCATGCACGCGTTCGTAAGCCCGACAGAACGGGCACACGCCCCGCTCGATTTTGGTCACAAACCAAAAGGCCGCCCCGCGCTGGCGGCGGCGGGCCTGCTTGCAGACGATGCAGTTCGCGCAAACCCTGGCCAACATCACTTCAATTCGGGTTTTCGATTTGGAGGACATTTGTTCCAGCCCGTTTGTGGTGTTGACACGCGCCGAAACGGATAGCGCTAATGCACCGGCGTGAGCTTGTAGAGTTCCGCACCGTGGCCGGGGATGGTCAGTTTGAGCGCGTCTTTGGACGAATCCGCGATGTCGGGCAGACTGGTTTGGCGCCAGAGGTCGCGGACGTGCTGACGGGATTTGAATCCGAGCGTGTTCAAGGTTTTGAACCCGATGCTTTGGGATGCGGAGTCGTGGTTGAAAAATCCCAGGGCTTTCGAGCCGTCTTCCAGTTCCTTCATGTAAACATCCACCTGGCCAACGGATGCCACCCGAACGGCCTGTTTGCCCAGAGCGTCCTGATCCAGCGCCAGGACTTCATCGTTTGACAGCAAGTTGAGTGTGAACGGATCCAACCTTTCCAGATCGCAGCCGATGAGCAACGGGGCGGACAACAGGCACCACATCGTGATGTGCGTGTATTGCTCGTCGGGCGTGAGGTGGGTTAAATGTAGATTCGGTCCGCCGCCCACATATCCGACTTCGAGCATGTCCGGATCGTTCCAATGGCCCGGACCGGCGTAAGGCGCCCAGCGATCCTGGCTGAACGCGATTTCCAGAATGCCGTGTTTCCACGACTCGGAAGGCTGGCCCCATGCGTCTCCGATGTCGCCCGTGGTGCGCCAGCAATTGGCCAGCCGTGCCCAGTCCGCCGCCTGGTCAAACGGCGCGGCGCAGGAGAGACTGAAGACAATGTCGCGTCCGGTCTTGCGCAACGCCCCGGCCATCTCGGCCGTGTGGGGCACATCATTCGGACTCCAGTCATATTTCAAATAATCAATCCCCCAATCGCCAAATTGCGCGGCGTCGTTGGTCGTAAACGAATACTTCCCAAGCCGTTTGTTGGCTTCGTAATTCTGCAGCCGTTCCCAACGGCCGTCGGCATCGTCGCTGGATCCGCCGCGGTACCCGGCGAACGTCGTGATCCACGGACTTGAGTAGATGCCGGCCTTGAAGCCGAGCGCGTGGATCTGGTCGCAAAGCCCCTTCATGTCGGGAAACCGTTCGTTGGGCAGGATCACGTGATGCGGACCGCCCCGTTCTCCCTGCCAGGTGTCATCAATGTTGACGTAAGCCCAGCCATGATTGATGAGGCCGGAGGAAACCAGCGCCCGGGCCGAACGCAGGACCTTGTCTTGATCCACCACCCACGCCCAACTATTCCAACTGTTCCAGCCCATCGGCGGCGTCAGGGCAATTTTCTCGCCAACCACAATCCGGAACTTCTTTTGAGCCGTTCCCTTCGCATTTTTGGCCCGCAAGACGACCTTGTATTCGCCTGCCTTCGACAAAGCACCGGAAATCCGCCCGGTAACGGCGTCAACGGCAAGTCCTTGGGGAAGATGTTTGACACTGAAAGCCATGGGCCGGTCGCCCGTCGCCGGAATCGTGTAAAGAAACGGTGAGCCGGGGCGGACGCCGAAGACGTTCGGACCATTGATGCGCGGCGTTGCCGGCACCGGCGGCGTGAGGATATACGCGGAATAATCCGGCGTGTCCGTAGCGTGGAGGTTGAGGCAGGCCAGCAACAGAAACATTGAAGTAAATCGCGGGTTCATGCGCCGGAGTTAACCTGCTTGAATGCGACCCTGTCAAGCATCGGACAAGACGTGAACTCAAAAAAACTTTTCAGGTTGTCAGCCACGTTGTTTAATTCAGGCGATGACCGCAGGCAACCCATTCCAACAAAAGGAAACTCCATGAAACCAAACCAACTGGCGACACTCGTGCTGAGGCTGATGGGAATTTATTGTCTCATTCAATTCATTCCGGCGATTTCCATATCCACATCCACGGCGCCAATTATCTTTTCGCAAGATAGTCTGAGTCATTCTGAAGTAACCGCGATCGTCATGGCCGCTTTGTTTTTGGCCTTTCAACTCGTGGCTGGCATTCTGTTAATCGTGAAGTCCGTGCCGTGGGGTGGGAAGCTCACGCCGAAAGATGCTGGCGAAGCAAACATTGCGGCAGTTTCCTTTGAACAAGTTCAAGTGTTCGCTTTCGCAGTTGTGGGGGCATTGATTTTCGCCGGCGCATTGCCACAGTTGCTCAACAGCATTTACTCGTTTTTATTTTATCTAAACCAAGTCACGGCCCAAAATCCCTCTACCTCCTTCGCAACACCTCATAATTGGCGGGCGTTATTGACAGCCATTGGAACGCTATTGAAAGCTGCGCTTGGTCTGGGGCTGTTTTTCGGCGCGCGTGGTTTTGCCAATTTTTGGCGGTCGCTGCGGACTTTCGGAACGCCGAAATCACCGTCGGGAAATTGATTTTTCAATCCGCGCCATCCGCGTAATCTGCGGTTAACTTTTTCATGAAACTTCTCGTCATCGGTTCGGGCGGACGCGAACACGCGCTGGTTTGGAAACTGGCGCAGTCGCCGCATGCCACGCAAATGTGGTGCGCGTCGGGCAATGCCGGCATCGCGCAGGAACGGCTCGCAAAAAATGGCGCGGCGGTCGAATGTGTTCCCATTGGTGCGGAAGATCTGCCGAAACTCCTCGCTTTCGCGCAGGAAATGAAAGCCGACCTCACCGTCGTCGGGCCGGACAATCCGCTCGCGCTCGGCATCGTGGATTTATTCCAGAAAAACGGCCGGCGCATCTGGGGACCGAACCGGAAGGCGGCACAATTCGAATCATCGAAAGTTTTCTCGCAGCGGTTCATGGAGAAACACGGCATCCCGACTGCGCGCGCCGGAACGTTTTCCGACGCGGCTTTGGCGAAGAAATTCGCGGCTTCACTGGATGGCAAATGCGCCGTCAAAGCCGATGGTCTGGCGCTCGGCAAAGGCGTTTTGATTTGTGCCAGCGTGGCGGAAGCGGCCAGGGCGATAGACGAAATCCTCGTCAGCAAGGCCTTTGGCGCGGCGGGCGAGAAAATCGTCATCCAGGAATTTCTGGAAGGCATGGAGATTTCGCTCCACGCAATTTGCGACGGGAAGACGGCGAAACTTTTCCCGACCTCACAGGATCACAAACGGGCGCTGGACGGCGATCAAGGCTTGAACACCGGCGGCATGGGGACTTACTGCCCAACGCCGTTCCTGAGCGAAGTGGAATTGGCGGAAACCGGCCGCAGGATTCTTGAGCCGTTCCTGCGCGGCGGCGCGGCGGCGGGGATTGATTTTCGCGGCATCCTTTATCCCGGCATCATGCTCACCCAGGCCGGTCCGAAGGTGCTGGAGTTCAACGCGCGCTTCGGCGACCCGGAAACGCAGGTTTATTTGCCGCGGCTTGAAAACGACCTGGTTGAATTGCTCGATGCGAGCGCAAGCGGAACGCTCGATAAAATTGAATTAAAATGGAGTCCCATGGCATCTGTTTGCGTCGTGATGGCGAGCGGCGGTTATCCCGGCAGCTACGCGAAAGGCAAGCCGATCCTCGGCCTGGCAGAGGCGGCAAAATTGCCGAATACGAAGGTTTTTCACGCCGGCACGGCCAAAAGCGGAAACGAAATCGTCACGAATGGCGGACGTGTTCTCGGTGTAACCGCCTGGGCAAAGAATTTGAAATCCGCCCAAGCCGCCGCCTATGCTGCGGTGGAGAAAATCCATTTCGATGGCGCACATTTCCGCCGCGACATCGCAGCAAAGGCGTTGTGGCCGCGTTTGTGAAAACGCGGAGAAAACCGCACTTTAACAAGTGCGGCTACGTCTGTTGCCTGAACGTCACTGACTGCCAATGGCGTCATTGATTTTCGCCGCGAGTTCTTGTGCCTCCTCCTCGGTGAAGGAGCCGGTAATCTGGGCTTTGCCTTCCGAGATTTCCTCCCGGATCACCGGGGCCGAATACAAATGGCCATCCACTACGATGACGATTTCGCGGAAGGCCGCTTCGTCGCGGCGTTCGGCGTAGTCGCGGAGCAGTTGGACATCGGATTTGTCGTTCACTCACCCATCAAACAACCGCGCCGGAAGAAATCCGGCAAAGTTTTTCGGGGATTTGTTATCGCCGGCGCGCAGTTCCGCCACGATGTCGCGGTGAAGGCGTTGTGCTTTTGACAGCTAGAGACGATTCTAACGCTTCTGACCCAAGGCTTCACCATAAACTTTTCGTGTATTGATGCCATTGGTCAAGACTGCGTTCAAAGCCGCCAATTGGTCCGAGTTCAGAATGTCGCCAGCTTGTTGGAGGATGCGCTGATTGCTTTCGGCAACCTCTTGCAGGTAGTGGGCCACATCTTCTTGTGAGCCAAGAAAAGCTTTATCAACTTCCCCCAATATGCCGTGCGTGAGGTCGTGAGGTTCAGCCTTTATGATTTGAAGCAGGCTGGTGCGTTGAGCATCGGTGATTGAGTTGCCCCCTAATTCGTTGTTCAATAGCTCAATGGTGGCTCGGCCCGGAATTCCGTCATTGAACTCTTTGAAGCGTGCCAAGCCCGTCTCTCCAAGTAAAGATTTCAATTGGCCCTCCATGTCTTCCTTTATGCCGCTTCTCGCCTGCTCAAAGCCAGCTTGGTTCCCCTTTGAAAACGCCTCCGTGATGTTGAACCCCGCATCGCCCACGATTTTGATGAATTTGTCCCTTTGCTCCGCCGTCAGGTTCAACCCGCTAATCAAGTCGCTGTAAATAGAAGCGACAAATCCCAGCGTTACCTGGTGCATATACTCCTTCATTGCCGGACTGCTCATCATCGTGGCCAGGCCATTGGATGGGGAATCAGCATTGGTTGTGCTGTCCCCCAACAGCCGTCGGAGGACACCCACCTCGGCACGAAGTCTCAGCAGTTCAGAGGATTTGCCATTCAACTTCGCAATCTCGGCGCGCAAGCCGGCAACCTGGTTTTTCATCTCATCGCGTTCGCGTTGGAGTTCCCGGATTTGTTCGGCCAACGGCGCTTGCTGTTGCTGGAGCGATTGGTTTTCTTCGCGCAGACGCGAGGCTTGGCGCGCTTCGTAAACTCCCGTGCCGACGGCGGCGGCAATCGTGGCGGAAATGATGGTTTTTTGCAGGGTGGTCATGGCAATGGCTTTGATGGCGGTTGCAGTTGCGGTGGTGGCGAGGGTTGTTCCGGCTAGAACTGCGGCGGTTGAAATCGTGACGGCCAGTCCAGCCGGCGCGGCCTGGACGGCGTTGGCGGAGATGACGACAACGAGTCCACCGGCACCAACCGTGACGCCACGTTTGGCGAAGAATTCACGCAGGCGCTCGACGGCGCGGCTCACGCGTTTTTGCGCGGCGGCGTCGCTCGTGCCGAGGGTTTGGCCGACTTCGCGAAGGGATTTGTTCTCGAAGTAGCGAAGTAGAACGGCGGTGTGGTCGGTTTCATCAAGCGTGTACATGGCTTCGTCGAGGAAAGGTTCGACGTGCGTCCAGTCAGAGGCGGTGGCGTTCATGGCATTCATCTCCACGGCAATTTGTTCGCGCAATTGCCGACGGGCTTCGCGGCGGATGACATCAATGGCGGTGCGGCGCGTGACTTGATAAAGCCAGGCCGTCAAAACGGTGTCGGGCTTTAATTTGCCGGCGGTGCGCGCGAGATCGGTGAAGACGGATTGCGCCACCTCCTCGGCCAGTTGCGGCGAACGCACCTGCCGCAGCGCCGCCGAATAGACCAAATCCAAATGGCGGTGGACAAGTTCGGCAAAAGCTTCCTGCGAATTTTCCCGCGCATATTGCCCCAGCAAATCCAAATCGTTCGTCATCGTTTGTGAATATATCGCCACCGGAGGCAGGAATCCGACAAAATTTGTCTGGCCAAAAATTAATCAACCACGGATGAACACAGATAAACACAGATTTTCCGCGCCGGGGTATCGCCGCCACGCTTTACTTTCGTGGTTTTGTCCCGCATTTTAGGCGCAGCATGACACGACGTTTTTTGAGTCTTTTCGCCCTGGCGGTGACCGGTTGGCTGGCAATGCCCTGCGCCTGGGGCACAGATACCACGAACCCGGCGCCGGATTTCAAGGAAGTCTATGATTTGCTGCGCACCAATCTCACGGGCGCAACGGACGATAATTTGAACCGCGCGGCGATCGAAGGCTTGCTGTCCCGGTTCCCCGGCAAAGTTTCATTGGTCGGCGGCGCGGCGGACGGGTCAGCGATCCCGCAAGGCGGGACGGCATTGAGCAAATCAGCGGTCTTGGAAAATGACGTTGTGTATCTGCGCATCGGCCGCATTGCGGGAAACCTCGCGAACGAATTGAGCGCGGCATGCCGTGCATTGACCACCACCAATAAAATTGCCGGCGTCGTTCTGGATTTGCGGTTCGTCGTCGGCGACGATTCCGCGTCGGCGCAGGCCACGGCGAATTTGTTCGCGTCAAAAAAGATCGTCGCCGGACCGCTGGTTGTGCTGGTGAACGGCGAAACGCGCGGCGCGGCGGAAACGCTGGCGGCGGCATTGCGCCACGCGGGCGCGGGTCTGATCATCGGCAGCCCGACGGCGGGCGAGGCGGCGACTTTCAAGGAATTCCCCCTGCGCGACGGCGAACGGCTGCGCATCGCGACGCCGCCGGTCAAATCAGGCAATGGCCCGGCGATTTCATCCGGCGGTTTGCAGCCTGACATTGCCGTGACCGTGGGCGCGGACGACGAACGCGCGTTTTGGGAAAATCCCTACGCGTCGCCGGCGCAGAACAACAGCCCCGGGGTTGCAACCAATAATTTGCTGCCGTTCATGGATCACATCAGCGAGGCGGATTTGGTGCTGCAGAAGCAGCACGACGGGAAAATCATTGGAACGTCCGAGTTCCATACGCGGGACATGGATTTAACCGGGCCGAGATTAATCCGCCGGCCAGGCGGTGACAATGCCGGCAATGAAGATTCCGCGCCGGCGCGCGTCGCCGAGCCGCACAAGCCGGTGATTCACGACCCGGTTTTGGCGCGCGCGGTGGATTTGATCAAAGGTCTAGCCGTTGTACATCAGTCGCGCCACTGATTTCGGATTGACGATTCGCTTTTCACAATTCATCATAAACCTTTGCGCGGGATGAAAACCATTCTGTTCATTTGCACCGGCAACGTCTGTCGCAGCCCGATGGCCGAAGCGCTGTTCCGGCGGGCGGCGGCCGGACGCGGGGAATTCCGTGTGTTTTCGGCGGGACTCGGCGCGGTGGACGGCCAGCCGCCGACGGCACATTCGGTGGCAGCGATGCACGAGCTGGGCATTGACATTTCCGGGCAGCGCAGCCGGATGCTCACGGCGGATTTGGTGCGGCAGGCGGATTACATTTTCGGCATGACGCACAGCCACGTGGACGCGATTGCGCTCCTGTATCCGCCGACGGCGGAAAAAACCTTTTTGCTGCGCGAATTTGACGACACGCTCGAAGAATTTGAAAAAGACATCAGCGACCCGATCGGCGGCACCTATGAGGTGTATGAGAATTGCCGCGATCAAATCGAACAGGGGCTCGCGTCACTTTTGAAATTTATGGAACAACACGAAATCTTGTCGGCTCCGCACGCGGCCAAGCCCGTGACGGTCACAAACTTCGCGCTCGGCGCGGACCATGGCGGTTATGAATTGAAGGAATTGCTGAAACAACATTTGCGCCAGCGCGGCTTGAGCGTCGCGGATTTCGGCGCAAAATCGAAGGAACCGGGCGACGATTATCCCGATTTTGGCCGGCCGGTGGCACAGGCGGTTGCCGCGGGCCAGGCGGAACTCGGCCTGCTCATTTGCACGAGCGGCGTGGGCATGAGCATGACCGCCAACAAAGTGCCGGGCGCGCGCGCCGCGCTCGTCGCCGATGAACCAACCGCGGCGCTGGTGCGACAACACAACGACGCGAACATCCTTTGCCTCAGCGGCAAAAATACTTCGCCGGAATTGGGCCGGAAAATTCTCGACGCGTTCATCGGCGCCAAATTCGAGGGCGGGCGCCACGAACGCCGGGTCAACAAAATGGATGTCCGGCCTGCCGCGCCGCAATTGCGTTTGCGCAACGTGGATTCCGCCGTGGCCGAATCCATCGAACATGAGCGCGTGCGCCAGCAGGAAAACATCGAATTGATCGCG
>Ga0187848_10001166_pt1 | contig 22739 bp, 17 predicted proteins | sample June2016WEW_4_40_FD_132424 | JGI IMG/M metagenome (GOLD analysis project Ga0187848, IMG submission 132424) | Peatland microbial communities from SPRUCE experiment site at the Marcell Experimental Forest, Minnesota, USA - June2016WEW_4_40 | ecosystem: Environmental > Terrestrial > Soil >... | reverse complement strand
GCGACGACGAGCTCGGCCGCCGCCCGAACCGACCGCGCCGGGAGATGCGCACGCTGTCGGCGGAGCAGCGCCGCCGCAGCTGGGCCGAGGTCCGGCTCGGCTTCACCGAGGAGGAGGCCCGGGCCGAGGCCGGCCGCTGCCTCTCCTGCGGCGGCTGTGCCGAGTGCGGCTCCTGCGTGGCGGCCTGCCCGGCCGGCGCCATCACTGGGGCCCACTTCAACAACCGGCAGATCTTCGCGGAGATCGAGGGCGCCCTGTGGGACGCCATCAACGGCGAAACCGCAAGCGAACCCCACGACGCGGGCACCGAGCGAAGCTTGCTCGCGGGGCTTTCTAATCCCTAATCCCTAATCCCTTCCGCCTTCCCATGCCCGACGAAACCTTCGAACCGAAAATCGTGGGGTTCTGCTGCAACTGGTGTTCCTACCGGGCGGCGGACCTGGCCGGCACGGCGCGGATCAAGTACGCCCCCAACGTCCGCATCCTCCGCGTGATGTGCAGCGGGCGGGTTGATCCGAGCTTCGTCTTGAAGGCCCTGGCCTCCGGGGCCGACGGCGTGCTCGTGGCCGGCTGCCACCCCGGCGAATGCCACTACATCTCGCAGAACTACAAGGCCATGCGCCGCTACCACATGCTCAAGCACACCCTGGCCGGGCTGGGCGTCGAGCCGGACCGCGTCCGCCTGGTGTGGGCCTCCGCCGCCGAAGGCCAGCAGTTTGCCGACGCGGTCGATAAGCTGGTCGAGGACGTCCGCCGGCTCGGGCCGCTCCGCTGGCCGGCCAACTGGACGGAAGACGGCCACCGCCGGGAAGCCATCGCCGGCATGGCCAAGGAACACGAGGAAGCTATGGAGGTGCTGCCATGAGCCAAGCCGCCACCCAGCCCGCCAAGACCAAGGGCACGCTGGCCATCTATTGGGCCGCTTCGTGCGGGGGCTGCGAAATCGCCCTGCTGCAGATCGACGCCAAGATCCTCGACGTGGCCGGGGCCTTCGACATCGTCCTCTGGCCCTGCGCCACCGACGGCAAGGTCCGCGACGTCGAAAAGATGGCCGACGGGAGCATCGACCTCTGCTTCTTCAACGGCGGCGTCCGCACCAGCGAGCAGGAATACATGGCCCAGTTGCTCCGCCGCAAGGCGAAGGTCCTGGTGGCCTTCGGCTCGTGCGCCTGCGAGGGCTGCATTCCCGGGCTGGCCAACCTCAACGACCGCCGGTCGATCTTCGACACGGTCTACAAAGAAGGCTCGGCCACCGCGCCGGAGAACCCCAAGGACGTGCGGCCCCAGCCGGAGACCCAGATGCCCGAGGGCACACTGCACCTGCCCGTCTTCTACGACACGCTCAAGACGCTCGACCAGACGGTCGCGGTGGACTATTACCTGCCGGGCTGCCCGCCGGAGGCCGAGCGGATCTGGGCGGCCATCGAGGCGATCCTGGCGGGCAAGCTGCCGCCGCGCGGCTCGACCCTCGGCCTGGCGACGACCGTCTGCGACGAGTGCAAGCGGAAGCGGAACGAGAAGAAGATCAAGAAGTTCTACCGCACCTGGCAGATCATCCCGGACGAGGAGACCTGCCTGCTGGAGCAGGGCCTGATCTGCTGCGGGATCGCCACGCGGGCCGGCTGCGGCGCCCTGTGCCCGCAGGTCAACTCCCCGTGCATCGGCTGCCACGGGCCCAACGAGGGCGTGGAGGACTACGGCGCGCGGCTGGCCAGCGCCGTGGCCTCGGTGATCGACTCCTCCGACCCGGACGAGATCGAGCGGATCATCGACGAGGGGATCCCCGACCCGGTCGGCACGTTTTATCGCTTCAGCCTGGCCGGCAGCCTGCTGCGGCGGAAGAGCAAGAAGGCCGTCGGCAACGGCGTGGGTAAGTGAGCAGGCAGGTTATGCGTTAGCATAACGACCGCCCTGTGTTATGCTGAAGCATAACCTACGACAAGGAGACGGGCTTTGCCCCGTGGAGAATCGCCGATGAAGCGCATATCCATCGACCCGATCACGCGGCTGGAAGGCCACGGCAAGATCGACATTTTCCTGGACGAGGCGGGCGAGGTGGCCAACGCCTACTTGCAGATTCCGGAGCTGCGCGGCTTCGAGAAGTTCTGCGTGGGGCGCCCGGCGGAAGAAATGCCCAACCTCACGGCGCGGATCTGCGGCGTCTGCCCCGAGGCCCACCACATGGCGGCCACCAAGGCCCTGGACGCCCTGTTCGGCGTCGAGCCGCCGACGACGGCCAAGAAGCTCCGCGAGCTGTTCTACAGCATCTTCTACGCCACGGACCACACGACGCACTTCTACGCCTTGGGCGGGCCGGACTTCGTCGTCGGCCCCGACGCCCCCCCGGCGGAGCGCAACATCCTGGGCGTCATCAAGAAAGTCGGCATGGACGTGGCCGGCAAGGTGTTGAAGATGCGCCGCGACGGGCACGCCCTGATCAAAATGATCGGCGGCCGCGCCGTCCACCCCAACTGGGGCCTGCCCGGCGGGGTGAGCAAGGGCATCGACGAAACCCAGCGGCTCGAGATCGAGGCCCGCGGCCGCGAGGCCGTCGAGTTCGCCCAGTTCTCCTTGAAAGTCTTCGACAGCCTGGTGCTGGCCAATACCGGCTACGTCGAATTGATCACCGGCGACGTTTTCGTCCACCGCACCTACAACATGGGCATGGTCGACGCCCAGAATCGCACGAACTTCTACGACGGCAAGATCCGCGTGACCGGCCCCACCGGCAAGGAACATGCCAAGTACGACTGTGCGCAGTACCGCGAGTTCGTCGCCGAGCGGGTCGAGCCCTGGACCTACCTGAAGTTCCCCTACCTGCGGAAGATCGGCTGGAAGGGGCTGGTGGACGGGGAGGACTCGGGCGTGTACAAGGCCACGCCGCTGTCGCGGTGCAACGTGGCCGACGGCATGGCCACGCCGCTGGCCCAGGCCGAGTACCAGCGGATGTACGCGACGCTGGGCGGCAAGCCAATCCACCACACCCTGGCGACCCATTGGGCCCGGCTGGTCGAGCTGCTCTATGCGGCCGAGCGCTGGGTCGAGCTGGCCGCCGATCCCGCGATCACCGGCAAGGAGTATCGCACGCTGCCCAGCCGCACGCCCACCGAGGGCGTCGGCTGCGTCGAGGCCCCGCGGGGCACGCTGACCCACCACTACGCCACCGACGAGCGCGGCATCCTGACCCGGGTGAACCTGATCGTCGGCACGACCAACAACAACGCGCCCATCTCGATGTCGGTCAAGAAGGCCGCCCAGGCCCTGATTCACAAGGGCCAGGTCCGCGAGGGGCTCTTGAACCGGGTCGAGATGGCCTTCCGCGCCTACGACCCGTGCTTCGGCTGCGCCACGCACAGCCTGCCCGGCCAAACGCCGCTGGAAGTCACCCTCCGCGGCCCGGACGGCACGCCGATCGCGCGGCTGTCGCAGAACGTGTAGGCGCTCAAGAATTGGATCATCCCGCCGCGGTGTCCGAACCGGCAGGGGTTGGCGCGAATGAACGCCGATCGCCGGGTACGCGGTACTGAGTACCCAGTACTGGGTACTCGGTACTATGTCCCCTCCTCCTTTCCCTTTTCGTCTTTGCGGCTTAGCGCCTTTGCGTGTAAACAAGAGCCGGATGAGTAACCGTTCACAGGGCGCTGGGCACGGCCATCAGTCATCGGTGGTCGGTGGCGGGCGGGTGGGCAGGCGAAGCAACCTGTGAAACCGGTCCCAGTACGGCGGACAGCGGAATGCCAGGTACATGAACGGCAGGTTCACAACGTACAGGATGCCCGCAATGCATAGGGACCACAGGGCGAACTGGGACAATATGAAGTATAGGAGGTGGAGATCCCACCAACTGCTGTGGGCTGCATGCCAATTCCACCATGCAAAGGTGCAACCGATGCCCAGCCCAACGCCGAGCGGCAGCCAGAGCAGCAGCCACGCCAGAAAACGCCCGGGACGGAACGTCTTCCGGCATGATACCCCACAGAGAACAAACGCCAGGACAAGAGCAAGGATCAAAGCGGAGTAGCCCGGCAGAAACGGGCCGGAATCCAGGCGTCGGTAAACGCCGAGTTGAGCCACGACGCCGAGTGTCGCCGCGAGCCCGAGCACGAGAACGATTGCCGCCGCCGGGCGACATCGCGCCAGCCAGGGACTAACAAGCCATAGGGCGGTCCAGGCCGTAACCAGCGCCTGAAACAAGAGGTCCTGCTGCTGCCCTAACAGCACGGGCCACAAGAAGCGGGCCATGGGCCACACGATCTCGGTCAGAAGCAAGAACGGGATCAGGATGGTCCAGGCCTGTCGGCTGCGGTTGTCTTTCACCAACACGAGAAGGACGCCGATCAGCATCCAACCGGCAAAGCCCGGCGGGTGATAGTACCACTGCCATTGGATAGTGGCAGATTCAGACTCACTGGGGCCAAGGCCGCCCAGGTCCCAGGATGCCACAAATCTCAACGGGCCGCCGAGGATTGTCAAGGGTACTCGCCACGAGTACGTGTAGTGGCCCCCAAAGAGACACTCGAGTGGCCCCTTGAAGACAGCCTGATCGCCGCGGTACGCCGTCACCTGCGGCGGTGGCTGCCGTCCTGACGGAGCGTAGCCGCGCCCCCCGCATCGAGCACTTGGTATTCGAGGACGATCATCCGACCGTGGCGATACGCGTGCAGATCGGGCCCCAGCGGAGCCCCAATCCTCAATAAGCATGGCTCAGCAGCGGTGATCTTTAGCCGCTCCTGTCCTCTCAGTAGGACACCGGCGGCACTGAGGTGGTATTCAACACCACAGACATATCCCCCCTTCAGAACAACCCCCTTGAAAAGGAACTCGCCCGCGGGGAGCGACACGCTCCGAGCAGGCTGTTGAAGAACGAGCGGCTCGACTGACTCGAACCCGCCCTCATGGCGAATCGTCTTGGCAAGGCTCAACCGCTCGATAGCCTCACCTTCGATGACCAATTGGCCCATCGGAGGTGCTGAGGGGGATGCAATTGCGCCCGTCCCCGCGGCAGCCAGCGGGTGCGCGGCAAGCCACAGCACGGCGAAGATCGCCAGGCACAACGGCGAAGAACGTTTTTGTCTTCCGCGCTTCATGGCGGTGGTCCCAAAGCGCGCCGACCCCACCCGGGGGTGGCTGCAAGCACTGGGAGCCGATTGTACCTTTTGGTGCGGAGGCGTCAACCCGCGAGATCGCGACGCTTCATCAGGCGGGAACTTCAACGGACAGCGTCTCCCACATGGCGTTGCCCGGGGCATCCTTCGCCGCGTTCTCGCGATAGGATCGTCCCCGAGTCGGCTTGCATTTTCGCTCCGGCCGAGTAGAGTGAAGCGATGAAGACCCTCGTCCTCGGCCTGGGCAACCCGCTGGTGACCGACGACAGCGTCGGGCTCCGCGTGGCAGCCGAGCTGCGCAAGCGCCTCGCGGACCGGCCGGAGGTCACGGTGGCCGAAGACTACTGCGGCGGGCTGCGGCTGATGGAGCAGATGGTCGGTTACGACCGCGCGATCGTCATCGACGCCATCCAGACCGGGGCCCTGCCCGGCACGCTCCGCCACCTCGGTCCCGGGGACATTCCGACCCAGCGGAGCGCCTCGTCCCACGATATGAGCCTGCCGACCGCCCTGGGGCTGGGGCGGCAGGCGGGCCTCTGCCTGCCCACGGATCAAGACATCCTCCTTGTAGGGATTGAAGCCCAAGATATACTTAACTTTGGGGAGGCGTGTACGCCCGCCGTCGCCGCGGCGGTGGCCGGCGCCGTGGCGGACGTCCTTGCCGCCCTGGACCGCGTTTGATCCACGATTCTCGGGTCACCGAACCGAAGGCCAAGACTATGATTTCACCGGAAACTCTGCGGCGCTATCCCTATTTCGCGGGAATTGGCAGCGAAAGCCTCCGGGAATTGGCCATGATGGCCGAGGAGAAACGCATTGCTGCCGATGCCGTGCTCTTCCGTGCGGGAGATCCGGCCAAGTCGTTGTCTATTATCCTCACCGGCGAGGTGAACATCCAACACCTCCTGGGCAACGGCGAGCTGCGGACGGTCGACACCCTGGTGGCGGGCGACCTGCTCGGCTGGTCGGCCCTGATCGAGCCGTACAAGTACACCGCCATCGGCACCACCACCAAGGCCACGGAGCTGGCCATGATCGACGGCCAGAAGCTCCGGCAGCTCTGCGACCGCGACCCGCTGTTGGGCTACCGCCTGGCGGTCGAGGTGGCCAAGCTGCTCGGGGCCCGGCTGGAAGGGGCCTGCGTGCAGTTGGCGGCCGTCGGATAGACCATGCACGAACTGTCCATCGCCGAGGCCCTGATCGAACAGGTCCAGCGGGAGTTGCACCGCGCGGGCCAGCAGGGGCCCGTCAAGCGCCTGGAGCTGACCGTCGGGCGGCTTTCGGGCGTACACTCCCCCTCGCTCCGCTTCGCCTTCGACCTGATCTCGCCCGGTACCGTCGTCGATGGGGCCAAGCTGGAGATCGCCGAGGCGGCGGCCGTGTGCCAGTGCCGCGGCTGCGGGGCCCGCCAGACGATCGAGGACCTCGTCGCCGCTTGTCCCCAGTGCGGCAGTTCGGAAATCTCGATCGAAGAAGGGCGGGAGCTGCTGCTGCGGAGCATCGAGCTCGATGAATCGGCATGAGAATCGTCGTCGCCAAGAACATCCTGAAGGCCAACGACCAACTGGCGGCGGAGAACCGCGCCCGCTTCGAGGCCGCCGGCGTGTATGCCCTGAACATCGTCGGCTCGCCCGGCTGCGGCAAGACGACGCTCCTGGAGGCCGTTTTCCGGCGGCTGGCCGGCCGGCTCCGCCCCGCCGTGATCGAAGGCGACATCGCCGGATCGATCGACGCCGAGCGAATGGAGGCCCTCGGCATCCCCGTGGTCCAGATCAACACCGACGGGGCCTGCCACCTGGACGCGGTGATGATCGCCTCGGCGGTTGGCCAGCTCGATCTGCAGGCCATCGACCTGCTGGCCATCGAGAACGTCGGCAACCTGGTCTGTACGGCCGGCTTCGATCTCGGCGAGCACCTGCGGCTGGTGGTGCTGGGGGTCACGGAGGGGGACGACAAGGCCGTCAAGTACCCGGCCATCTTCCAGGGCTCCGACGCCCTGGTGCTGACGAAGACCGACCTGATGCCGCACACCAACTTCCGCGTCGAGCGGATCGCGGCCGACCTCGCCCGGCTGGCCCCCAAGGCCCCGCTGTTCCGGGTCGCGGCCCTGGGGGGCGAAGGCATCGGACCCCTGGTCGAGTGGCTGGCGGCGAAGCTGCCGGTAAAGGGCTGAAACGCCGCTCCCCCGCTTGCAGGCGGCCGGGGCTTTTCGTATACTTACGGGTCTGTCCCCCCAGGAGACCTACGACGATGACCATGGACAAGAGCCTGCAGATCCGGCGCGGTTCGATCCGAGCGCGGAGCGTGCTGACCCGCCAGGAGCGGATCCAACGCCTCACAGCGGCCGACCGCTGGAAGGAGGGCGATAGCCCTTTCGGCCTGCCCAAGGTGCGGGTCTATAAGCTGGCGATGAAGAAGAAGAAAAAGAAGAAGAAGGAAGAAGAGGGCGAAGGGGCCGAAGGGGCCGCCGCTCCCGCTGCCGCCCCCGCCGGCAAGACGCCGCCCGCAAAGTCCGCGCCCGGAAAGAAATAACCCTGGACTTGGCGATGGGGCCGCCTCGCCAGGTGGTCAGAACCCACCCGAGATTTGCCGGAAAAGTGGGGCGGGTCGAGCGAAGCGAGCCTCCCACGCACGAACTTAAGGCGGGGCTCTAACGAGCCGGTCTCCCCTCTCCCTGTAAGAGAGGCACCCACGGGATGCAACCGACTTCTCCTGCGAAGGTCGCGGTGGTGACCGGCAGCGGCAGGCGGCGGGTGGGCAACGCCGTGGCCGTCGCCCTGGCCGAGCGCGGCTACGCAATCGTCCTGCACTATCACCACTCGGCCGGCGAGGCCCACGAGACCGTCCGGCTCCTAGAGGCCCGCGGCGCCCGGGCCGTGGCCCTGCGGGCCGACGTGGCCGAGGAGGGGGACGTGCAGCGGCTGTTCGCGGAGACCCTTGCCCGCTTCGGGCGGCTCGACGCCCTGGTCACTGCCGCCGCGGTGTGGGAGAGCCGGCCGTGGGCGGAGGTCACCGCGGCGGAGGTCCAGCGGCACTTCGCCGTCAACGCCCTGGGCACGTTTTTGTGCTGCCGGGAGGCGGGCCGGATCATGATTGCCCAGAGTGAAGGGGGCGCGATCGTCACCATCGGCGACTGGGCCTGCCGGCGGCCCTACCGCCACTACGCCGCCTATTTCATCAGCAAGGGAACGATTCCCACCATGACCCGGATGTTGGCCGTCGAGCTGGCGGCCGAGAACCCGCGGGTACGGGTCAACTGTATTCTGCCGGGGCCGGTGATGCCGCCGGAGGACCTCGCGCAGGCCGAGGTGCAGGGGGCAATCGCCGCAACGCTCCTGAAACGCGCCGGCACGCCGCAGAACGTCGCCCAGGCCGCGCTGCTGTTGGTGGAGAACGACTACATCACCGGCGTCTGCCTGCCGGTCGACGGCGGCCGCACGATCGGCTGACGGGCGGTGAGCAGTGGGCGGTGGTTACCTTTCGCCCGCATTCCTCCTTCGCCTTCGATGCTTCTTCCTTGCCTTACAGCTCCACGCGACCGAGGAAGCGGCAGCCGACGAGGTATCGCGTCCGGCCGTCTTGTTCCATGTGGGCGATGCGGACTACCTGGGCCGTAAACCAGTGGCCGAGGCCCAGGCCGATCCCTGCCGGACCAAGCTCGGGAGCTACCAGGTCATCCGGGGCGGTTCCTGGACCCGTTGTGGCTACCGCCAGCGCGCCACCCGCCGCGAATTCAACAACCAGGACTACCCCTGCCACGGCTTTCGCGTCGCACTTCCCGAAGCGGGTGGGAAGAAAATCGGCCACCAGCTTAAGGCGGGCGCTTTCTGACCCTGGCCCGGCACGTGGAGCGGGGCGACTCCCGGGCCCACCTGGTGTCGCGGGCGGCACAGCGGCGGCGGGGAGCCCCGTGGCGCCGCTGCCGCGGTGCGTGCGGGCAGCCGGGGACGTCGGCGGCGGGGCCGATGCCGATTCCCCAAGGCTGGACGAAACGGGTGAACGCGGCGGAGAATCGGCCCAGGTTGCAGCGGTTGTGGACAGGCGTTTACCGGGGCGGCCCTGTGGTCGGGTCGATTGGCAGCGGCACGTTGCCAAGCAACTTGGGCTGGAGTCGCCGCGCCGGGCGAGCGGGCGTCCGAGGAAGTTCGCGAAACGAATGCTGCCCGTTATGGCAAAACCCGCTTTTCCTTTGAGAACAGCCGGCAGAGGCTGGCGTCTACCGGCCCTCGGTGGTACCGGCGGCCGCCCCAGCCGTCCCTCGCCAGCCCAAGGCCCAGGACCAGACCCCCAAAGCCCCCATCTTCCGGCGCCATTTGAGAGTTTGCAAGGGCCCGGAATTTGCCTAGCGCTGCTGGCCGTGGCCGATCGCGCCGGTTTTTCGCCCTTTTCCGGTCCCCTCGAACGGGACAACCCCTACAAATGGCCTAATCGTCGACACCCTCTCTTCCGATAATCCTAAGGGGGTTCGCAATTTGAATTAGAGACGGGACAGGCGGGAAGCATGAGAGGCCGGAACTCGCTATTGGTCTTGGCGGTAGGCGCCCTGCTACTCGGTGGCTGCTTGGCTCAGCAAGTCGCCAAAGACGGGAGGACCTTTCGACAGTCCTTGCTGGACATGTACGCCGACCAGGTCATGGACAACCTCGTCGCCGTCGCCGAAAACCGACCGCTCGTCCAACTTAGCTATCGCGACATGATCGTCACCGACGAACAAGTTCAAAAGACTAACGCCGGGAACGAAGTAGACCCGAGCACCTCAAAAAGCTTTCTTCAAGCGACGGGAGCGCTGCTCTCTTCAACCCGAACTCTTGCCGAAAAGATAGCATTTGGCGCCAGCCTGGAACGGGATCGCACGATGAGTTTCCACGCCGATCCGGTGAAGGCGGCGCCGGAAGTATTCGAGTTCTACCAGGCGTTCGTCAGCGATCCCAGCTTATTTCGGGTATCTGACGACGAGCCGCACTGCCTGTTCCATATCAAAAAGAAATGCGGTGCCAAATGGTACTGGGTCCCGCAAGAAGCCGCCGGCGTCTTTCTGCAATTGGCCCTGCGCACGACGTTCATGCGTGGCCCGGAAACCAGCCCGCCCGTATTCTGGAACACCACGATTGCGACCGCCCAAGTCAACTACGACGAGGATGGATGGCCCCAGCAGCCGATGTATGACCAAAACGGCGTCCAGATTTATCCCTCGAGAGAAAACAACAAAGGCCAGTCAATCAAGCCACCCGAAAAGACAAAATACAGTAGCACCTACGTGCTCAGTTTGTACCAGCCAGTTCCCAGCGCAGATGGCCAGCTCACCGTCTATTTGCCTAACGGCCCCGTCGTATTAAAGACGCACCCCTTACTCACGTATCCAAAGCAGAAAGACGTTTGGGGGCAGACGGCGGGCTCCGGCTACGTAAAGGCAACCGGCATTCCCGTCGGAACCCCGGTCCAAATGATTTATGCGTCCATCGAGGGCGACTCCGACCTGAGAACATTCATCGACCCAGCCACCCTGGCCAACCGGCCGGCCAGATTCTACGCGGCACATTTCCCGAATTTCGGGCCCCCGAAGTCTTCAGACCTCCAGCGGCTCGAGCAGGCGGTGGCACGCTTCCGATCGATCCCCCAATGGCATCCTTAACCCATAGACAATCAATTTGGTGGAAGTATGCCGACCTGTCACAGACCGACGAAACACTCCATTCCGAAATCTCGACTCCGGGTTCGCGATGCTTTTTGGACCGCCACCTTATGCCTGTGTTGTTTGGGATGCGCGGCCCAGCGCGTTGGAAGAGACGGAATCGACCTGCGTCAGGCTCTGATCGATTTATACTCCGATCAGGCAATGGACAACCTCGTCCGCGCGCACGAGAACCAGCTTTTTGTTCAGTTGTCTTACACCGACCTGAACGTCAACGACAAGGACGTTTCCATTGCGCAGGCAACCGGCGGCCAGCTCAGTTTCACGCGTTCGAACACCACAGACCTCACCAAGGCCGCCCCGCTGCAAATGACACGGGCTGCAATGTTCGCGGGAGCGTTCCCATTCGCCGCCAACAGCACAGGCGATCGCACGCTCAGCTTCAAGGCGACGCCGGTAACTGATCAGAACTACGTATACGAGGAATACCTGGCGTTCGCCAAGAATTCCGATCTTTTCATGGCGTCGCCGCAGCCCCCGACTTGCCATTGCCACGTGTCGCGCAAATGCGGCGATAAATGGTATTGGGTGACCGACGCGGGAGCGAGCGCGTTTATGCAATTGGTCCTGCGAACTGCGTTCGGCCCAGACCAACCCAGCACTGGCTTATGGAGCACCACCATCGATAAGGTCGAAGGTGGGCCCGTTGTAGACACCTATAAGATCACCCTATCGAAGGACAAGCTTGTACCCAATGATGACGGCCTCATGGTGGTCAGGCCGACGCGGGGAGGATTGACCGACCGCAGATTTGCATTCAATGCACGGCCAGATTATACTGTGCCTGAGAAGGGGGCTGGGCCGACTCCTCAGGGCGGCCCCACGATGACCCTGTATTTTCAGGCAAATCTTCAGAGCCTTGGCCTCAATCCTGGCGATCTTTTCGGTGCCGACGTCCAGTTCTTTTCGAACCACTACCCGAGCATCAAACCCTCGAATAGCGATACTCAGAAGATTGTGGACGGGCTGGACAACATTCGAGTGCTCCTGAACAAAACCAGCGCGAACAGCCCATAACAAGAGGCGGCCGATGACACTCACCTGTGCGTCATTCAACTTGCAGTGCACGCAAACGTACTGCGAGTTGCATGTCAAAGACCCAACCGGAGTCGAGTATATCCTACAGACCCTCAACCCAAGCGCGGAGCCGCTTGTTGGCACAGTGTTGGGGAGGATTGCCGGATCGTTCAGCCAGGGGCAGGGAGGGATCCACTGGCATTTCGAGGGAAGAAGCGGATCAATCGTCGGTTAGCATGGGTTCGTGGGGTCAGCGCAGCCGGGGTCGGCAGTGCGCCCGGGGTGAGGCTTTCAATATTAACTCTTGGTTGAAGAGCGGAGGAGTCGGGGGGCGTTGGCACTCGGTCGGAGAATGGGGCGCCAACGGCGGGGGCGCTGGTTACCTTTCGCCCGCATTCCTCTTTCGCCCTTGATCCTTCATCCTCGATCCTTCTTCCTTGCCTTACAACTCTACGCGGCCGAGGAAGCGGCAGCCGGTGAGGTATCGCGTCCGGCCGTCTTGTTCCATGTGGGCGACGCGGGCCACCTGGGCCGTGAAGCAGTTCAGCGCGGTGGGCCGCCCCAGGGCAAACCCGCCGGGTCGGTGCCGGGCCGCCACACGGGACGCCCTACACCATCGAGAAGTAGTCCTCGGCTGCCGCATCGATCGCCTCGATGCTCATTTCGGCCGGCCACTCATGGAACTTGCAGTATATGGCCACTTGGTGCAACAGGTCGCGAGAATGGCAGAATCGCATCTGCCGACCGGTGGCCTCGTAGTGCGTGGCGATCAGGTGGTCCAGCACCTCCCGGCGATAGGCGATCCCCAGCGTCTGGCAGTTGTGACTGAACAACTGCCGGAACTCCTCCACCGTCGGGTTCTCCACGTCGATCTTGTAGGGGATCCTCCGCAAGAATGCCTCGTCCACGAGGTCCTTGGGATCCAGGTTCGTCGAGAAGACGATGAATTGATCGAAGGGCACGCGGATCTTTCGGCCGCTGGCCAAGGCGAGGTAGTCGTGCCGTTTCTCCAAGGGCACGATCCAGCGGTTGAGCAGTGTCGCGGGCAGAATCCGCTGGCGGCCGAAATCGTCGATCACCAGCGTGCCGCAGTTGCTCTTCATTTGGATCGGCGCTTCCGAGACCCCGGTGTCCTTGTGGACAACGATCTCCAGGCTATCCATGGTGAGTTCCCCGCCGACCACGATTGTCGGCCGGCGGATACGGACCCACCGCAGGTCGCGTTTTTCCTCTTGCAGGATCCTGTCGCTGGTGGCCAGCGGCACTTCCACATGGCAGCTCGGATCGTAGAACCGGATGATCTCGCCCCAGGCGCTAATGGCCCGGGGGATCCAGATGCTCGATCCGAACACCGCGGTGATTCGTTCGGCGATGCTGGTCTTGCCGTTTCCCGGCTGGCCGTACAGGAACAGGCCGCGTCCGGAGGTGATGGCCCTTCCCAACCGGGCGAACATGTTCGCGCTGAGCGTAAGGTCGGCGAAGGCGCGGCGCAGGTCCTCGATCCGCGGAGGTGTTCTTTGCAGCGACTGCGCCGCCACCCCAGCCCGATAATCGGACAAGGCCACGGGCGCGGCACCGAAGTACGTACACTGTTCTGCATGACGCCGGGCACGCTGCAGACCGGCGTCGGTGATCTCGTAGACGTAGTCGCTCAGCGCGGCGGAGCCCCTGATGGCCAGGAATCGCCTCGTCTTGAACGAGGCCAGCAACGGTTGCACGACACCGAAAGGGAGTGCGACTTGCTGCGCGATTTCCAGGCCCGTCGCCTTGCCGCAGTGCAACAATAACCTGAGGATGATGGCCTCCACTTCGCTTTCCGAAATATGGGCATCGGCAAGCGACTCGGGGACCAGGGGGAAGAAGCCTTCGTTGCTCTCCAAGTCCGGCGGCACGGCCGGCGCCGCCACCCCCCTGCGGCTCTGGGCAATTTCCTCGCCGCGCAGGGGTGACCTCGGCCGGACCGTGCCCACGGAGGGAGGGGCGGAAGGCGCATGGCCGGCGGTCCCGCCACTGTTCTCCGCCAAGGCCGCCAGGCGTCCCAGAAAGCCATCCAGGTCCCCGCCGGCATTCTGTTGCTCGTCAATCACGGGTTTGCTCCGGCTTGGGGGGCGACGTGCAAGCGACGAACCGCGCCCCGACCGCGAAGCAGCTTTCGTCGATGCGGCGGCACCACGTGACCTCGATCGGCAGATCGGTTCCCGTGGGCAGCACGAGCCGCATGCGCTCGCCCGGATAGAGCTGTTCCGCGTGGAAGAAGCCGCATCCCCTGTAGGAAACATCGTTCATGTACACGCCGAGCCATGCGGGGTTGCGGGGCACGGCCGGCAGGCTCTGGCGGTACCCCAGAGCGGCGCGGCGCCCGGCGCCCCGCCAGCTCGCGCGCTGCACCGTTCGCACGTCCCCGTAGAAGGGCGCCGTCACCCCGGTCTTCTCGAAGTCTTCGCGGAGCTGCGGCGGGAGTCTCACGCTGCAGGGCACCGACTCGATCCACGGCGTCAGGTCGCTTGCTTGATGGCCGCAATCCAACATCGCGACATCTCCTCGTCAAAGCCGCGGCCCGCCTGGCGGTCCAGGTACTCGACCACATCGGACTGCAGCGCGGCCCGCCGGTGGGGACGGTCCTGCAGCAGCGCATCGCACACGTCGGCAACGGCGCACAGCCGCCCGTATTCGTGGATCTCCGACCGCACCAGGCCCACCGGATAGCCGCGGCCGTCGCAGCGTTCATGGTGCTGGTAGACCATCATCATCTCCCCCCAGCCCAGGTCCTCGCGGCGGCAAAGTTCCAGGAATCCCTGGGTCGGGTGCTGGCAGATGATCTGCTTCTCCCGATCGGACAGGCTCCCCGTCTTCTCGAAGATGTTCTTCGGCGCGTACTGTTTGCCGATGTCGTGCAGCAACGCGCCCCGTCCGATCCGCAGCAGTTCCTCCTCGCCGCCGGTGCCCATGCGCCGAGCGATCAACAGACAGTACGTCGCCACGTTGATCGCATGAGTGAACATGCCGTAGTCGTGCGCCATCACGCGGAGCACGTCGTTGAGGACGACCTGGGAATCACAGACTGTATGCACCATGTCCCGGCCCAGGTCCGTCGTGGCAGCCACGGCGTTCGCGACCTCACCGCCGCTGAATGCCTCGGAGAGCACCGCGCGGGCAGCCTCGCGAAGGACCTGGTAGCGGCGCGCGGCCGGTATTTCCCGGTTCTCCAGGATGGTCTCTCGCAGGTGGTCGTGGTAGATCCTCGAATCGCCGGACTGGATATAGAGCGTGCGGACGTTCCGCTCCACGAGCCGGTCGAAGTCTTCTTGCGCGAAGGGAAAGCCGCACTCGCGATAGAGGACCAGCGAACCGCCCCGGCTGGAGGGCAAGTAAAGATTGAACGGCAGGACCGCCGAAGCGCACAACGTGTCCAACGCGATCGGCACCAGGCCTTGGCGGTCGACGTGTTCCGCGACATCCATAGGTCAGCCGACCTCCCACTGAGCGAAGAACGTCATCCCGGCGAATGTCGTGCCATCACTGATACCATAGGCCACCACCTGTCGGAGTCAACTTCCAACAGCGGAAGAAATACCACCGCACGTGGGGCCCGGCCCCAAGACTACGAACACACCACCCATTTGCGTAGAGTCGTGCTGTGGGCCAAGGGCGGTGGGCAGTTGGTTGCCTCCGCTCTGCCCGGCGGGCTAGAATAGAAGGTTTCGGCCCCGCGATTGCCGCCCATGCCTGATTCCGACATCCTCATCCAGGGGGCCCGCGAACACAACCTGCGGGACATGAGCCTGGTCCTGCCCCGCAACCGGCTGATCTGCTTCACGGGGGTGAGTGGGTCGGGCAAGAGCTCGCTGGCCTTCGACACGCTCTATGCCGAGGGGCAGCGGCGGTACGTGGAAAGCCTTTCCAGCTTTGCCCGGCAGTTCCTCGGCCAGATGCCCAAGCCGGACGTGGACCTCATTACGGGATTGAGTCCGGCAATCTCCATCGCCCAGAAGTCGGGCGGGAGCAATCCCCGCTCGACGGTCGGGACGATCACCGAGATTTACGATTACCTGCGGGTGCTTTACGCCCGGGTGGGCAAGGGGCATTGCCCGCAGTGCGGCCGGCCCATCACCGCCCAGACCCGCGAGCAGATCATCGAGCGGATCCTGGGCCTGCCGCCGGGCACGCGGCTGCTGGTCCTGGCCCCCGTCATTCGCGGCCAGAGGGGCGAGTACCGCGACCTGTTCGAGGACCTGTTGAAGCAGGGATTCGTCCGCGCCCGGGTCGACGGCCGCGTGGTGCAGCTCAGCGACGACCTGCGGCTGGACCGGCAGATGCGTCACGACATCGAGGTGGTGGTGGACCGGCTGGCGGTGGGGCCGAAGATCCGCCCCCGCCTGGCCGAGGCGGTCGAGTCGGCGCTCGGGCTGGGTTTGGGGAACCTCGTGGTGGCGGAGGATGAAGGAGAAAGGACCAAGGATGAAGGACACCCAGAGGGTACCCGGATAAAGGATGAAGGAAGACGGAGTGCGAAGCCGCAAGCGGCTTCATCCTTTGCGGACATTCCCTTCTCCGTCCACTACGCCTGCACCCACTGCAACTTGAGTTTCGAGCCGCCCAGTCCGCAACTGTTCAGCTTCAACAATCCCCAGGGCATGTGCCCGGAGTGCAGCGGGCTGGGGCAGATCTACACGTTCGACCCCGAGCGGCTCGTGACGGACCCCAGCCGCTCGTTCCAGCAGGGTTGCATCCCGCTGGTGGGCCGCTGGCGGGAGATGGGCCGGTGGCGGCGGCACATCTTCCGCGGCGTGGCCGAGCTGCTCGAGCGGAAGCACGGCCTGGAGCCGGGCACCGTCCTGGAGACCGCCTGGGAGGAGCTGGACGAGAAACTGCGGCACGCCCTGCTCTGGGGCACCGGCCAGGATCACGTCACCTTCACTTGGCGCCAGGGGCCGTCGGGCCACAAGTGGGGCGGCGTCTTCGAGGGCATCATCCCCAAGCTCCTCTCGCAGTACCGCACGACCCGCAGCCGCCCTCAGCGCCGCCAGTTGGAAAAACACATGCGGATCCTGGGTTGCAGCCGGTGCGGCGGGCGGCGGCTGAACCCCCAGGCCGCGGCCGTGACCCTGACCTCCGCCGCGCCCGCCTTTCAGGACCATGCCGACCATGCGAGCATGGTGCCCGACGGTGCCCCGCCCGAGCAGTCGCTGCCGGAGGTCTGCTCTCTGCCGGTGGCCCGGGCGGCGGAGTTCTTTAGCGCCTTGGAGTTGGACGCGACGGGCCAGGCCATCGCGGCCGAGGCCCTCAAGGAAATCCGCCAGCGGCTGGGGTTCCTCGAGAACGTGGGGTTGGATTACCTGACGCTGGACCGGGCCGCCCCGACGCTGGCCGGCGGCGAGATGCAGCGAATCCGCCTGGCCGGGCAGATCGGCTGCGGCCTGGTCGGGGTGCTGTACATCCTGGACGAGCCGTCGATCGGCCTGCACTCCCGCGACAACGACCGGCTGCTGGACACGCTCCGCCGGCTCCGCGACCAGGGCAACACGGTCGTGGTGGTCGAGCACGACGAGGACACGATCCGCGCGGCGGACCACGTGGTGGACTTCGGTCCCGGCCCGGGGGTCCGCGGCGGCCGCATCGTGGCCGCCGGGACGCTGGGGGCCCTGGCCGCCGAGCCCGAGAGCCTGACGGGCCAGTACCTGTCGGGCCGGCGGCGGATCGCGGTCCCCGCCGTCCGCCGCGACGCCCAGAGCGGCCGCGGCCGGCTCGTGATCCGCGGCGCCCGGCACAACAACCTCCAGAACATCGACGTCGAGATCCCCCTGGGCGTGTTCGTGTGCGTCACCGGGGTGTCGGGCTCCGGCAAGAGCTCGCTGGTGGGCGACATCCTGGTCGAGGCCCTCCGCCGCGACCTGAACGGCGGCATCGGCAACCCCGGGACCCACGACCGCATCGAGGGCCTCGCGGAGCTGGACAAGCTGATCGCCATCGACCAGTCGCCGATCGGGCGGACGCCGCGCTCGAACCCCGCCACGTACATCAAGGTGTTCGACGAGATCCGCCGGCTGTACGCGCAGTTGCCCGAGGCGCGGACGCGGGGCTACCCGCCCGGCCGCTTCAGCTTCAACGTCGCCGGCGGCCGCTGCGAGGCCTGCGAAGGCAACGGCGCCACCAAGCTGGAAATGGACTTCCTGGCCGACCTGTGGGTGACCTGCCCCGTGTGCCAGGGCCACCGCTTCAGCCGCGAGACGCTCCAGGTCCGCTACAAGGGCCGCTCGATCGCCGAGGTCCTGGAGATGGACATCCAGGAGGCCCTGACGCATTTCGAGAATATCCCGGCCATCGCCCAGAAGCTCCAGACGCTCCACGACGTGGGCCTGGACTACATGAAGCTGGGCCAACCCTCGCCCACCCTCTCCGGCGGCGAGGCCCAGCGGATCAAGCTCGCCCGCGAGCTGGTCAAGAAGAGCACCGGCCGCACGCTGTACCTCCTCGACGAGCCCACCACCGGCCTGCACTTCGCCGACATCGAGCTCTTGCTGCGGGTCTTGCACGGCTTCGTCGACGCGGGCAATACCGTGCTGGTGGTCGAGCACAACCTGGAGGTCGTCAAGACGGCCGACTGGATCATCGACCTGGGACCGGAAGGCGGCCAGCGCGGCGGGCAGATCGTGGCCGCCGGCACCCCCGAGCAGCTCGCCCGCAACGACGGCTCCTACACCGGCCAGGTGCTGCGGCGATTCTTGGCCCCGCCGCTTGCGGCTTCGCCAACGGCCCCGCCCCAAGCCGGAGAGAAACGGCCCACCCGGGTCGAGATGGCCCGGGCCATCAAGGTCCGCGGCGCCCGCGAGCACAACCTCAAGGGCATCGACGTGGACATCCCCCGCGACCGCATCACGGTCTGCTGCGGCCCGAGCGGCTCCGGCAAGACCTCGCTGGCGATGGACACCGTCTATGCCGAGGGCCAGCGGCGCTACGTCGAGAGCCTCAGCGCCTACGCCCGGCAGTTCGTCGACAAGATGCAGAAGCCGCGGCTGGACCACATCGAGGGCCTGTCGCCGGCCGTGGCCATCGAGCAGAAGCACGCCGGCCACACGCCCCGCAGCACGGTGGGCACCGTGACCGAGATCTACGACTACCTGCGGATCCTGGTGGCCCGGCTGGGGCAGCCCTACTGCCCGGCCTGCGAAACGCCGGTCGGCACGCAGTCGGCCGACGAGATCATCGAGAAGCTCATGCTCCGCCCGGCGGGCACGAAGCTCTACCTGCTGGCCCCGGTCGAGGTCCAGGTGGGCGAGCGCTACGAGGTCCTGTGGGAGGAGATGCGCAAGGCGGGCTACGTGCGGGTCCGCGTCGATGCCAAGACCTATTCCCTCGACCAGCCGCCGGAGATCGACCGCCGCCAGAAACACCGCGTCGAGGTGCTCATCGACCGGCTCGTGGTCCGCCCGACGGCCCGCTCGCGGCTGGCCGGCAGCGTCGAGAACGCCTTGGCGCTGGGGCGGGGCGTGCTCCTGGCGGCCTTTCCGCGGCCGGAGCTGCCCGAGAGCGACTGGCCCAGCGAAATCCACAGCCGGCACTTCGCCTGCCAGCAGTGCGGTCGGAGCTTCGAGCCCTTGGGGCCACACCACTTCTCGTTCAACAGCCCGCTGGGCTGGTGCCCGGCCTGCGAAGGGCTGGGGGTGCAGACGGGCACGAATCCGGCCGCCCTGCTGCGAGACCCCAAGCTCACGCTGGCCCAGGGAGCCGTGGCCCTCTGGCCCGACGCCTCCCGCGGCCTGTTCCGGCGGATGCTCGAAAGCCTCTCGGCCGCCGCGGGCATCCCGGCCGACGTGCCTTTCGAGCAACTCGGCGGCAAGCATCGCCGCCTGATCTTTCACGGCACCGGCCAGCAGTGGTTTGAGGTCGGGGGACAGGCGGGGCACCCTGGGGTACCCGCGCGGCGGGTCGGCGGGTCGGCGGGTGGCGAGCAGTCAGTTGTCAGCGGTCAGTTGTCAGTTGCAACGCACCACGGACGACGGACCACGGACGACGGACCACGGACCACAAGTCCCCAATCCCTTTCCTTCCGCTTCCAATACAAGGGTCTCTATCCGGCCCTGGACGAGGCGAGCCGCGTCTCGCCGGGGCTCCGCGCCCGGCTGGAGCACCTAGTGGACGAAGTCGAGTGTACCGTCTGCGGTGGGGGCCGGCTGCGGGACGATGCAGCGGCCGTGCGGTTCCGCGGCCGCACGATCGACGAGTGGTGCCGGATGAGCCTGGGCAAACTCCTCGCGGAGTTCCGCGGGTGGCAGCCGACGGCCGCCGAGCAGAAAGTCGCCGGCGAAGTCCTCCGCGAGATCTCCAACCGCACGCAGTTCCTCGTGGACGTGGGCTTGGAGTACCTCGCACTGGCCCGGCCGGCCCCGACCCTCTCCGGCGGCGAGATGCAACGGATCCGGCTGGCGGCCCAGGTGGGCAGCGGACTGTGCGGCGTGCTCTACGTACTCGACGAGCCCACGATCGGCCTGCACCCCCACGACAACGGGCGGCTGCTGGCCGCCCTGGAAAAACTCCGCGACCTGGGCAACACGCTGTTGGTGGTCGAGCACGACCGCGACGTGATCGCCCATGCCGACCGCCTGCTGGACTTCGGGCCCGGCGCCGGGCGACAGGGGGGCCAGATCGTCGCCGCGGGCACGCCGGCCGAAGTCCGCCGCCGCCGCGGATCGGTTACCGGGCCGTACCTTTCCGGCAAGAAGGCGATCCCGGTGCCCACCAATCGCCGCACGCCCTCCAGGGGCTGGCTGGAAATCCGCGGCGCGCGGCACAACAACCTCAAGAACATCGACGTGCGGATTCCGCTCGGCACCCTGACCCTGGTGACCGGCACGAGCGGCAGCGGAAAAAGCTCGCTGGTGGAAGACATCCTCTACAACGCCCTGGCCCGCACCCTGCACCGTGCCAAGACCTTCCCCGGGGCCCACGACGCCATCCGCGGCATCGAGCGCGTGAACAAGGTGATCCGCGTCGATCAGCAGCCGCTGGGCCAGACGCCCACCTCCAGCGCGGCCACGTTCACCGGCGTGCTGGACCTCATCCGCACGCTCTACGCCCAGCTTCCCGAGGCGAAACTCCGCGGCTACACCCCGCGGCGGTTCAGCTTCAACGTGCCGGGCGGCCGCTGCGAGAAGTGCGAGGGCAACGGCCAGCTCCGCATCGAGATGCACTTCCTCCCCGACGTGTGGGTCGAGTGCGACACCTGCCACGGCCGCCGCTACAACGAGGAGACCCTGGCGGTCCGCTACCACGGCCGCTCGATCGCCGACGTGCTGAATCTGTCGTGCGGCGAGGCCCTGCGGCTGCTGGAGAACATCCCGCGGATCCGCCGCATCCTGCAGACGCTGTGCGACGTGGGGCTGGACTACCTGACGCTCGGCCAGCCCGCCCCCACGCTCTCCGGCGGCGAGGCCCAGCGGGTCAAGCTGGCCGCCGAGCTTTCCAGGCCCGACACCGGCGACACCCTGTATCTGCTCGACGAGCCGACCACCGGCCTGCACTTCGACGACCTGGCCAAGCTCCTGGACGTGCTCGGGCGGCTGGTGGACCTGGGCAACACCGTCGTGGTGATCGAGCACAACCTGGACGTGATCAAGACGGCCGACTGGGTCATCGACCTGGGCCCCGGCGCCGGCGACGAAGGCGGCCGCGTCGTCGTCGCCGGCACGCCGGAAGACCTCGTAAAGAAAGGCGGAAGCCGGAAGACGGAAGGGGGAAAAGGGAAAGCCGCTAGCCGGCGGCAAACTGCCGCCGGAGAGCACGCCGCCGGAAAGCACGCGGATGCCGCCGCCATGCGGTCCTACACCGCCGAGGCCCTTGCTCCGGTCCTGGCGGCCGGCCCGTTTGTCAAGCGGAAGACCTACGACTTCGCCGCCGCCGAGGCCGCCCGCCCCACCGACCGCGACATCGACGAGATCGGCCGGGACGCCCGCATGCCGTGGGAGATTGACGGCCCGCGCTGGCACTCGGTCGAGCGGGTCGGCCGCACCGGCAGCCCCTGCCGCTGGGCCGGCCGCATCCTGGCCGACGTCGTGGCCCGCATCGAGCAAAGGGGGACAGTCCCCGACCAACCTTCGGTCGGTGCCCGGTCGAAGGAGAATCGGGACAGTCCCCTCTTCAGCCCGACCGACTGGAGTTCCCGCACCGTGGTCGAGATCCGTGCGGCCCGGAAGTCGGACGGCTGGTTCTTCCACGCCATCACCGGCGAGGAGTGGCTGTTGAAGATGAAATTCCGCACCGGCCGCAATACGTTCCAGCGCGACGAGCTGGTGCGGCGGCTGGACCTCAAGCCCCTGAACGACATGCCGGAGCTGCCGCTCTACGGCACCGAGCCGCGGGTGCGGTGCCGGAATCTCCGCGGGCCGTGGCAGGAGATCGAAGTCCGCGTCCACAGCTACGAGGAGATCGACCGGCCCGAGTTCTGGAAGTTCGTCGACCAGGCGGTGGCCGGCTTCGAGCGGTTCTCCGAGCGGGTCGAGCACCACGCCGACGTGCTGGCCCCGTGGAAGCAGCTCGGCCGCAAGTGGCACCTCAGCCGCCGCGGCTTCCCGCTGGGCGGCACGGTCGAGTGGGAGGCCGAAGTGCTCGAGGAGCTGATCGAACTGTTGGCCGAGACGGCCCCGGGCGGCCAGTTGCTCTGGAACAACAAGCAGGTCGTGCCGTTCTACGTGCCTTCGCAGCACGAGCCGTGGGCGGCCGTGCAGACGAAGAAACTCGACGGCGTGTACCTGGTGCTGACCGGGCCCAAGGGCCGTTTCGCCCAGGGCCGCCTGGCCGCCCTCGGCCTGGACGCCCGCGTGGACGGCAGCCGGCCCGGCTGCGACCTGCTGCGGATCAAGTTCCGCACGCTGGACGACCTGCACCGCGCCGACCTGCCGGCGTTCTTGAAGGAACACCTCGCGGCGTTG
>Ga0187848_10001165_pt1 | contig 22744 bp, 28 predicted proteins | sample June2016WEW_4_40_FD_132424 | JGI IMG/M metagenome (GOLD analysis project Ga0187848, IMG submission 132424) | Peatland microbial communities from SPRUCE experiment site at the Marcell Experimental Forest, Minnesota, USA - June2016WEW_4_40 | ecosystem: Environmental > Terrestrial > Soil >... | reverse complement strand
GGAATCACATTGTTCCGCAACACCAATGTTTTCCCAAAGGAGGCCGTTTTTGTCACGCCCAATATTCCCTAAACCCTTAATCACCCCGGTCTTCCGCTATCGCGGAAGACCGGTTACACCCTATTGAATTGCTCGTCCGCCAAGGTCTCGACCGGGTATTCCTTCCGCTTGGGGCAGACGAACTGGCGGAACGAACGAACCCCGATGTTCATTTCTTCGCAGCCTTGGGCGGGCCAGACCGAGAAAACGAGCATCCGGGACGGCTGCTGCCGATAAGACGCTCCCGGTTGCCACGGGGATTCGACGCTGCGGGACGCCTGAATCTTCGCCCACCGGAAGGGATCATCCTTGTCTTCGCCCGGTTTGCAGTCCTTGCCCCTGAATTCCCGAAGCTCGCTGACCTCCTCCACAGGCAAGTCCAGGCAGAATTGCCGCAGGGCTTCCAACTTGGCCCGGATGGTCTTGGGGGACCAGTCTTTCGCAGCGGCGAGCGAGTAGTGAATCGTCAAACCCATTGCGTGTCTCCTTTGCCGTTCAGTGCCGAATGGAAGACATCAGTCAGTTGGCTTCGCCATCCATGATCCTGCCGAGATGCGCCCGCAAGATGCTGGCTTCCTCGATGGCGGTATGGTTGCTGCTTGTACCGCCCAAGCCTTCCCATGCCCCGCTCCGAATGCCTTGTTCCAGGAACTCATCCACGGCTTCCATGACATCCTGCACAGACGGTTTCTCCGAGTGGCGCATGGCTGGTGTCCCTCCCTATTGCTGCTCAAGCGGTTGGTCATTGAGGACGGCCACCAGCAATTCCATGTCCGCTGCATTGTCGATCAGTCGTTGGGAAGCCCGCAGCAGATCATGGTAAGTGCTGTGCTTTTGCGCCCACTTGAACACCTGCTCGGCATTCAGACAGCAGTGCCGTGCCAGGGTGTCGGCGAGTACGGCCAACATCTGTTCCTCGTTGGCGTGCGCCCAGCCGTTTCGTGGCGTCTTCATCGCTTCTGTGAAGTTCATGTGGTGGGTGTTCACACGATTTAGGACATCAGTCGTGGCCCCGGCGTCCAGGTTCCGTCCGGCTGCACAAACGCAACAGCCGGATATGGCGGTGGGGTCCAAGGCAGGAACGGTGTCTCGGAAGGCCGTTGCTAAGCGCTGGCGCTGTAATACGCCCATTCGCCCCGCTTCTCATGCCAGACCACGGCGATATTCGGCTCGGTCGTCACCGCCAAAGCCGCCGCTGCGATAGCGGCGGCTTTGGCTAGGACTTGCGGGAGTTCAGGGAGCGGCATGATGGCCATGATGGCGAGACATCAGTCGGCCCACCGGCCTCAGTTGTTGCCGAACATGCTCAGCACGGCCCGGCGGACTCGCCACCAGTCCCGCTCGTCAAACCGTTCCCTGCGGGTTTCGGGGACCGGGGTGACGTAGGCGGACAGAATCGCCCGCTCTTGCCCGTCGTCTCGGAACGAAATAGCCGGGGACCAACCAAAGCCGAAGCCAGGAGCGCCGATGCTGCCCATCGTCTCCGTACTGTCGGCCACCAGGCCCATGGAGGCGACGAACCGCTGGAACTGTTCCTTCGTGAGCATTCCGCACCACTTGCGGTGCTTGCCTTTCTCCCAGTCGCCCTCCAGGTAGGAATACTCGTACCCATCGTCGCCCTCGGTGCGATCCCAGAGCTTGCGGGCCTGGGGCGGACGGAAGCGGACAGTGCTTTCGCTGCGAGGGCAGTCGGCGGAGTAGATGACGCTGAACAGCATGGCGGGGCTCCTTGCTACGGGGTTGTTGGGTGTGCCGTCAGCAAGACATCAGTTGGTTTGCCCGGTGTCACTCCTCCTCGATGCTGCGGATGGACGGAATCACTTCGTCGGTCCATCTCATCACGCCCATTTTTCGCAGGGCGTCAGCAAGTTCCCGGTGCTCGTCAACGGGCAGGCCAAAATCGTTGGCGACCTCAATCATGTCCTGGCTTTGCTCGACCGGCTCGGCTTCACCCTGGAATAGCTTGGCGATCGCCTCGGCCTTGCTCGCCGCCTCGACCCGGTACTTCATGGCGTGAAGCTCGTACTGTTCGATCTCGTAGGTCGGCATGGTGTTCCCTTTCGTTTGTGGCCCAGCGGAAGACATCAGTCCCCACAGTTCAGCCGTTGGCACAGATCGTCGATTTCTACGTCGTCCAAGGGATCGAACTCGCCGTCGTTGGTGGCAATTGCGTCTTCGCCAGCTTGGCCAAGGTGCCACCTCTGCCAATCTCGCAAAGCCGCCAGGATGGTTGCAACTTCTTTTGCGCTGACTTTCATGTTTCCTCTCTGTTCCTTTGTGGCTCGGAGCAAGACATTAGTCGCCCTTGACCTCAATCACACAACTTGGCGTGAGGTGGCGATGGCCAAAATGGTCGCCGTTGGCGGTCGGCAGGAACTCGACCCACAATTCGCCCGTTCTGCGGACGATCTTGACCACTGCCCGTGTGCCTTTCCGAATCAGGGGACCGCCCGTGGCCCGACAGTCAATGTCGATGGTCGTCTCGACCAGCTTGCCCTTCAGCGTCATGTCTGAATTCCTTTGCGGGGAAGATGTGTCGGCACCAACAGGACATCAGCCCACTCACTTAACTTCCTTGATACTGCGAATTGACGGAATCACCTCGTCGACGTGCTCGCCAAGGTCTCGTAAGGCATCGGCAAGCTCCCGGTGCTCGTCAACGGGCAGGCCATAGTCGTCGGCCACTTCAAGGCAGTCCGGCTCGTCAAGCTGCTCGACCTCGCCGGCGTACAACTTAGCAATGGCCTCGGCTTCACTATCCGCCTCGACTCGGTATGCCCGAACATGAAGCTCGTACTGCTCAATCTCGTAGGTTGGCATGGTTTACTCCCACACGGATTCGATGTAATCGTCGCCGTTCTCGTCCTCTTTCAGGGACTCTTCGCTTCCGTCGACGTCATAGTCCCGCACGACCACTTTGACGCCCTCGGGGCAGAGCACGTTCTGGATGACTCCACCTTCAACTGTGATTTCAACTGTCTTCATGTTTTCTCTCGCATTTTTCCACGCACACCGTCTTCAGCCACTCCTCGTCGCCTTCCTCGATGGTCTTGTCCTCGTAGGCGACCTGGCCGGACCTGCACAGGCTTTCGGCTTGTTTCCGGCTCTTGGCCTCGACGTAATAGACGGTGCGGACGACGAATTTCTCCAGGGCTTCAACTCGATACTTGGGCATGATGATCTCCCTTGTGGGGCGGCTGGCTCACCGGTCTGCACAGGACATCAGCCGTTTGCCCCGGCACTGCTCGTGCTGGTCCCGCTCACCGCCAGCCGCTCATCCATACTTCGCCTGGAGCCGAGCCAACTCGGTACGCTCCCCAGCCTCGGTTTCCTCCGCCAGTCGTTGCCGGTATCGCTCCAACGTTTCGTCGGCCCGAAGCCACGCCTGCAAGACCCGCTCCACGTCGTTGTAGGTCCAGGCCGGATCGCCGTAGCACGGGTGTTGGAGGGTCTGCTCCAGGAACCGCACCTTGTCGGCGGTGGTTGTGAAGAACTCGCTCCAGAATCCGCCTCGGTTGTAATGGGCGATGTGGCCGAACGTATTGGAAAGCCGCCGGTAGAACTTCTCCGTAAAGGGCTTGGCAGCGAAGTCGCTTTCGACGAACCGCACGAACCGATTGGCGAAGGCCGCCTTATCCTTGGCGGTGTCCCATTGGGTCGGGGTGAATTGGGTGGGGTCGAAGGTCATGGCGATTGCTTCCGGTGAAGTGTTGGTCATGTGCTGAAGACATCAGTCGAGGCCCGCCGCTGCTGGCCGCCACGGGCGCTAGGGAGATGGCTGCACAGGATTTCTGCGACGGCCTACAGGTACTTGCCGCCCTCATCCCGCACGTTCCACTTGTCGGGGTCCAGCGTGTAGTCGCACTCCGTCTTGTCCTCGTCGCCTTCTTCGAGCTTGGCCTGGGCGGCTTCCACGATCTCGTCCCTGGTCGCATCGGCGGGCAACTTCACTTCGACCGAGTGACACCACACTTCCTTGACGTCCACGGTGAATCGCTTGGTCTTGGGTTTCTTTGGCATGTCTTGGCCCTTCCCTTGTTCTGAGGACGTTCGTCTGCGTGGGCTGGACATCAGTCGGTTCCGTCAGGCACAGCCAAGGTCCGGCAGGTTTTGCCATATGGAACTTGAATCTGTCGGGGCCTTGATCTGGCAAACCTTGACCCAGGCGGGCTGAAGCCGACTGCCCTTCCATCTGCACACGATTACGCTCCCACCAGCCCCCCAACGATCTCTGGCACGGTCGCCACGGCCATGACATCGACTTGCAGGCGGTCGAGCAGCACCTTCGGGGCGGCTGATGTCTCCCTGCGTCCCGCTGGGGAAAGGGGGCGAGCGGAACCGGGGAAAGGGGTGATTGATCGACTGGCAGGGGAGCATGGGCACCCTTGCGACGATCATCGGCGCAGCACGGAAGTGCATTGATCTGCCGAGGAAAGGGACCAGGCTTCTGCCAACTGCCTTCGAGGAAACGCTGACGGAATTTCGACTGCCCGTGAAGAAGGATCGATGCAAGACGGAGTACCGTCTGCAACCGTTGAAGAGCACCGGCATGGTCCACCCAGTGCTGAAAACAAATTCCCGCAGGGAAGGCCCCGCAGGGCTAATTGCTCGTGCGGGTGGCGCAGCCCCCGCCCAACAATTGCGAGCGGAGCGCTGCAATTGTTGGATTCCTTGAGCAGATCACCGGCAGCCACCAGGATGGGTACACAAAGTACGGACTATCCCCCCGGACCAGTCGTGAGCCACGCTCGATTCACCGAAGCCGGTGTTCAATTGAGCGAAGAAGTAGCCACAATGTCCTTGCCCTAAGGGGCTGCGGAATTGTGTCTGCCGTAAGCATCGCCTCGTCACTTCCTCGCCCCAGCGGGCATCGGAAGTGCCTTCGGCTCCGCTCACGGCAAATGCTACCAGCATTTGTCGGGAGGGAGGGGAGAGTTGTTGGCGACGTTGCTCCCGGGGGGGACACCGGAGGGAGCACAGTTGGAGCCGAAACGACCGAACAGGTCTTTGACGTGTGAGGGAGTGGAGTTGAGTACGATCAGCGCAAACGGAGCGAGCGACGCTGCGATAGCAAACTTACGGTTAACACTTACACCGTAAGTGAGCGTCCAGATTTTCATTTTTTCAAGAATTCTGCTCGGAATTCCAAAATAGTTCCGGGAATAGCACAGAAATCGCATTTGTTCAGTTTGGACGAGATGCCGAAAGCAGTTTTTTGGCATAGCCGTGCAGTTTGGCCACTTGTTTGTCGTCCAGGGAAGCCACCATCTCCACGAGCGCTTGACGGCGGTCGGCAATGCGCTGCCCTCCGCCTCTCAGAAGGCTGTCGATTTCGTAGGCAAGTTCCGGCCCGATAGAAAGATTGGCGATGACCCACTCCAGATAATCAGGTGGGATCGAAGCCACCTCGCTCCCCTTGTAACGTCCAAATGGCATTCGCACAGTTGCCTCCTCGGTCCTCCTAATAGAGCGAGCGGGTGGCATTAACGCACAAAGCCTCTCCGCCTCACCTCACCGCCGGTGACGGCGGTGAGGTTCGTCGTCGGCTTGTACAAGAGACGGCCTGCGGTTTGCCGCTGGGCCAGATGCACAGGATTCAGAGTTTCACGGAGGAGAATCAGAACGGGGTGATGGCGAGCGACCCGAAACACCGGTGGGCGAGTGGATCGTCGCCGGTGCCAGCGGCTCCTGACAGGCGTTCGACTTGTAGGCCGGGATCAGCGCTGCACGGGATCGGCGCAGGGAATCTTGGCGGGCTCGAATCGTGTTCCACCGCAGTCGCATCCTGAGGCGGGGGCATCTCTCCGCTGCAAGAAGACGCCGGGCGGGCCGACCACACGATGGGTACACAGGAAGTTGGGTGTGCCGCCGACACGGAGATCATTGGCAGATTGGGTTGATGTCCTCGGGGCTTCTCGGGCAGGAGCCAACGAACAGGTTGGCACTCCGGTGGTACTTGTGGCACACGCCTGTGAGGGGTAGAATCGAATCTCTGACTAGGCCCAATAGAGTTGTTCTCCTTGGGTGTAGGAGCAGTGATGCATGACGCCCAATCCCGACCTAGACGCAGGCGGACAGCAGCAGGAGCCTGATCGCATCAACACTACGGAAACCACTCCGTTTGTCGAGACCCCGCCGCCCAAACTCCCGGAGCGTATCGGTCGTTACCGGGTAGAAAGGCTGCTAGGCAAAGGGGGGTTCGGACTCGTCTATCTCGCCCACGACGAGCAGTTGAACCGACCGATTGCCGTAAAGGTGCCTCATGCCAGACTGGTTTCCCGTCCGGAAGATGCCGAGCGTTATCTGACCGAAGCCCGGACAGTCGCCAACCTCGACCACCCCAACATTGTGCCAGTGCATGATGTCGGCAGCACCGAGGGCTGCCCCTGCTACGTTGTCTCGAAGTACATCGACGGCACTGACCTCGCCACGAGGCTCAAGCAGTCCCATCTGTCTCTGCACGAAGCGGTCGAACTGGTGCTGACGGTGGCCGAGGCATTGCACCATGCCCATAAGCAAGGGCTTGTACATCGGGACATCAAGCCGGGCAACATTCTCCTCGACAAGAGCGGCAAACCGTTCGTGGCCGACTTCGGACTGGCCCTGCGTGAGCAGGAAGTGGGCAAGGGGCCACGCTATGCCGGGACACCCGCTTACATGAGTCCCGAACAGGCCCGTGGTGAAGGTCATCGGGTGGATGGCCGAAGCGACATCTTCAGTCTTGGCGTGGTCTTTTACGAACTGCTCGTGGGACGCCAGCCTTTTCGTGCGGAATCGCAAGCGGAACTGTTGGAGCAGGTGACAAACCACGAAGCTCGTCCGCTGCGGCAAGTGGATGAAGGCATTCCGAAGGAACTGGAGCGGGTTTGTTTCAAGGCTCTGGCAAAACGAGCGTCCGAACGGTACATGACGGCCAAAGATTTCGCCGACGACCTGCGGCATTTTCTGGCCGAGCAGACGGTCAACCAACAATCTGGCCATGTGGGAAAAGGTAGCGGCTCGCCTGTGGTCATGCCGGTCATGCAACTGCCATCCACGTCGAAAACGCCGACCTCGGATTACCAGCCGATCAAGATTGTGCCGAAAGGTTTGCGGTCCTTTGACGCCCACGACGCCGACTTCTTCCTCGAATTACTGCCGGGACCATGGGACCGGGACGGACTGCCCGACAGTATCCGGTTCTGGAAGATCCGGATCGAAGAAACGGACGCCGAAAAGACGTTCTCGGTGGGATTGATCTGTGGGCCGTCGGGGTGCGGCAAATCGTCGCTCGTGAAGGCGGGCCTGCTACCCCATCTATCTGACGCCATGATCGCCGTCTACGTCGAAGCCACTGGTGAGGAAACCGAAACTCGCCTTTTGAACGGTCTGCGGAAGCGATGTCCTGCTTTGCCCGACAATTTGTCGTTGAAAGCAACACTGGCTGCCCTACGGCTGGGACAGGGAATTCCCGTGGGCAAGAAAGTGCTAATCCTCCTCGACCAGTTCGAACAATGGCTCCATGCAAAGAGGGAAGAAACGAACACCGAACTGGTGCAATCCCTGCGTCAATGCGACGGCGGGCGGTTGCAGTGTATCGTGATGGTGCGGGATGACTTCTGGATGGCGGTGATCCGATTCATGCGGGAACTGGAAATTCGCCTCCTCGAAGGCCAGAACTCTGCCGCTGTCGATCTCTTCGATAGGGACCACGCCAGGAAGGTGCTGGCGGCATTTGGGCGGGCCTTCGGCAAACTCCCCGAAAGTAGCGGCGAAACGAGCAAAGAACAGAAGGAGTTCTTGAAGCAGGCCGTGTCGGGCTTGGCCCAGGAAGGCAAGATCATCTGCGTCCGGCTGGCCCTCTTTGCGGAGATGATGAAGGGCAAAGCGTGGACGCCGGCGACCTTGAAGGAAGTTGGCGGCACGGCGGGCGTCGGGGCGACGTTCCTCGAAGAGACATTCAGTGCGGGTACGGCCCCTCCGGAACACCGCTACCACCAGAAAGCCGCCAGGGTCGTCCTCAAGGCCCTCTTGCCCGAATCTGTAACCGATATCAGGGGCCATATGCGGTCCTACGCCGATTTGCTGAAATTATCCGGCTACGAAAGTCGCCCGAAAGACTTTGATGACCTGATCCGCCTTCTCGACAATGAAATTCGCCTCATCACGCCGACCGACCCGGAAGGCAAAGAGGACGACTCGGCCTCTTCGATGAAAGCAGGCGAGAAATACTACCAACTGACCCACGACTATCTGGTTCACTCGCTGCGAGACTGGCTGACCCGCAAGCAGAAGGAAACCCGTCGTGGCCGGGCCGAACTGCGGTTAGCGGAAAGGTCGGCGTTGTGGAACGCCAAGCCAGAGAATCGCCACCTGCCCGCTTGGTGGGAGTTTCTCCACGTCCGCCTGCTGGTCGGCAAGAAGAACTGGACTGACCCACAGCGAAGGATGATGTGGAAGGCGGGGCGGTATCACGCATTTCGAGGATGCCTGCTGGCTGCCATCCTGATAATGATCGGTTGGGGTAGTTATGAAGGGTATGGCCATTTGAGGGCGGCGGCACTTCGGGAACGTCTGCTGGACGCCAGTACCACGGAGGTCCCCCAAATCGTGCAAGAGATAAAGCCGTTGCGGCGGTGGGCTGATTCACGGCTCAGAGAAGCGTTCAGCGAGGCCGAGGCGAAAGGAGATTTCCGAAGGCAACTACACGCCAGCCTTGCCCTGTTGCCCTGGGATGCAGGCCAGAGGGACTACCTGTATGAGCGGCTACTCAATGCTGAGCCCCAGGAAGTCCCTGCGATTCGAGATGCCCTGGCTCCTCACAAGGAAGTATTGACGGACACCCTGTGGGCCGTTGTGGAGCAACCGGCCCAAGGGAAAGAAAGGCAACGCCTCCGGGCGGCATGTGCCTTGGCGGCCTTTGACCCCGACAGCCAGCGATGGGAGGAAGTCAAAGGCAAGGTCGCTGACGATCTTGTGCGGGAGCCTGCGGTTTATTTGGCAACCTGGATAGAATGCTTGCGGCCCGTGACGGCCAATCTCTTGGAGCCCCTGGGTGCCATCTTCCGAGACACGAATCGACGAGAGACGGAGCGTTCGCTAGCGACGGACATCCTGGCCGACTACGCTGCCGACCAGGCGAGCATGCTGGCCGATCTTGTTCTGGACGCCGACGAAAAGCAGTTTGCCGTGCTGTTTCCAAAGCTGAAAGGACATGGAGAAGACGGAGCAAGACCGTTGCTGACGGAGATCCACAAGCTCAGTGTGGCAGAAAACGACAAAGAGAACTTGGCTAAACGGCAGGCCAACGCAGCCGTGGCCCTGCTACGAATGGACAGGCCCGAAGAGGTCTGGCCCTTGCTCAAACACCGCCCCGATCCCCGAGTGCGAAGTTATCTCATCCATCGCCTAGCCCCGATGGGCGCTGATCCCAGGGCCATTCTCAAGCGACTGGAAGAAGAGCCTGATCTGACAATTCGCCGGGCTTTGCTCTTGACTCTGGGCGAGTTTGGGGAACGGGCATTTGAAGGAGGTGAGCGAGAGCTGCTGATGGAGAAGCTGCGTTACTTGTACCGCAACGACCGTGATCCCGGCCTGCACGCAGCGGCAGAATGGTTACTTCGCACATGGAAGCAGCAGCAGTGGCTCAAACAAGCGGAGCAGGAGTGGGCGAAAAACAAGCAGCAAAGGGAGCAGCGCTGCCAGAGCGTCCGGCAGGAGTTGGCGCAGAAGAAAGGCGAAGTGAAGCCACAGTGGTACGTCACGGGCGAGGGCCAGACCATGGTAGTCATTCCCGGCCCCGTGGAGTTTCTCATGGGTTCGCCGACGAGTGAGCCGGGGCGGTCTGACAACGAGACGCTGCACCTAAAGCGGATCGGTCACACATTCGCCATCGCTGCGAAAGCCGTGACCTTGGACCAGTACCTGCGCTTCCGCAGGGACTATGACTACAAGCGGCAATATGCTCCTGTTGGCGATTGTCCGGTACATGGCACGCCCTGGTATCAGGCGGCCGAGTATTGCAACTGGCTGAGCGACCAAGCGGGATTGCCGGAGCACGAGTGGTGTTACGAGCGGAACAAGGGCGGCAGGTACGAAGCAGGGATGAAGCCAGCGGCGAACTACTTGCAGCGAACCGGCTATCGCTTGCCCACAGAGGCGGAGTGGGAATATGCGTGTCGTGCGGGGGCGGTGACGAGCAGGTACTACGGCCAATCTGAGGAGTTGCTGGGCAAGTACGATTGGTACTTGAAGAACTCCGGCGACAGAACGTGGCCGGTAGGGAGCTTGAAACCCAATGACTTTGGGTTGTTTGATATGCACGGGAACGTCTGGGCATGGTGCCACGATAGCTATCGCCTTTACGAGGCAGGGCAAAGGGGCAAGGCCGCAGAGGATAGCGAGGATAACTCACTTGTCCCAGACGCCACCAGCCGTGTGTTACGGGGCGGGGGGTTCCTCGATCAACCCAGGTACCTCCGCTCAGCCTACCGTAACTGGGACCTACCCGGGACCCGGAGCAACGCTCTCGGTTTCCGCCCGGCGAGGACTTACAACTGAGCCCGCTTGCGTCTTTAGCGGAGCGGTGTCGCTCGTCCGCCTTCCACGCCCACAAGGACTGGACGGCATTGATCGCACTGGCGAGCGTCGGATCGGCAATGCTCCTGATGCTCGTCTGGTTCGCCAACTCTCATGCCCCGGCACGCAACCCCACTTTCTCCACAGATTGTGGAGAAAGTGGGGCGACTGCTGAACGAATTCGGAACGCTCCACCGTGAAGGGTTCGGCATGCTCTCGGATCTCCTTCTTGCGCCCTGGTTACCGCAGAAGATCACAGCAAACCGGGAAGAAGCCCATGACGATCACGCCCGTCGCAGCCTACGGCACCTGATTCTGCAAGAGGTTCGCAGCGTCATGCCTGCACAGGCCGATGGCAGAGCGAGCCGTCATGTAAATGACGGCGTTTTTGGAATCGTTGTCGCTCGACCCATGACCTTCAAGAACGGGCTGCGATACCTGCACAGGATCAGGTCGCCATCGGGGTGCCGTGGCGTTTGTTACACAAGAAGCCGAAGGTGATCTGCCCGGAACAGGCAGAGATTTGAGCGACTCGGGTTGGGCTTTGCCCAAATGTAGAGTGGCGGGTACCCCTCCCCGTGAGGAGAAACGTGCGCAACACCCCTCTCATCCTTGACGATGATGGCGCTGGCGCTCGTGGGCTTTGCCGGGGAAAAAGCGAGTTGGCACCTCCCGACCTGTACGATCAGACGGCAGTCTCGCCTTCGCCACACGCTGAGAAGCAACGCTTGCCGTCCACAACCCGGCAGAAGTCACTCGGCTCGATGGAACCCTGCACAAGCGGGTTCGCATCCCAGGCCGCCCCGGGGGTTTCGTAGCCAAGTCTGAGGTGAAGTTTGTACATTTCAGCGTAGGCGGCCCACTCCTCGCAGTCCTCGTAGTTGTCCTGCAAGTGGCACTGCCACCCCTCCACCCCCGACCGACACTTGACCCGAAGCGGCTCGTTCTTTGCCATCGTTGTCCTCCGGCATCGAGACATCAGTTGGCCCCGCCTTCATTTCGACCTCGGCGATGCGGTTCATTCTAGCCAAGACGCAAACGCCGTACCACCCTCCCGAAAGGCAGCACTTGTATCCGCCTCCCCCAGTGGTAAAATTGGGGTTTCGGCGTTCGCTTTTGCTCGCCGACCCAGCACCGGAGCAGGACGTGGAACTGCGGGAAACGACACGAGAGCTGCTTGCCGAGGTGGAGCAGACGACCGGTTTTCAAGCCGTCGTCACCGAAGATCGCACGCTCACCATGACCTCAGGCGTGGTGATGGCCGCCTGGGATCGCCCCAGCCATCTCATTCGTATCCACCCCAAGGTCCTGGTGCTGGTGGATTACTACGTCGTTTACCACTGCCGCACGATCCAGCGTTTTTTCGAGAACCCGCCCGAGGAGCGGTTTCTCTTCGGCGTGGGCGAGAAGGGACGCTACCACTTCCGAAAAATGATGGAACGCTTGCCTTTTGCCAAGCGTATGGGCGAAGCTGCGCTCACTCCCCTGGTTACGCAGTTGCTCACCGGATTCATGACCCATTTGCGTTCCGTTCCCCTTGGACTCCGGCTCGACGACTGGATCTTCAGCGAGCATCCCGAGTTGGTGGAAATGCAGCGGGCCGCCATCCAGCCGCAACTCCAGGAGAACAACCGCACGGCTGATGACCAGTATCGCAGGGTGTGTCCTCCCCCGGTGTTTGATGCCACGATGGCGATCAATGCGGCCTTAGCCCAGTTCTGGGCCGAAAAGTGGAATCAGCCGGAACTGACCGTACCGTACATGGCGAGCGGCCATGCAGGGACGGGGACGAAGTTGCTGAACTGTCTGCATGACATTCCCGACTCGGGCCGGACTGACCGGGCGCTGATTGATGCCTGGGGAGCGGAGCTGAAGGTGTCGGACTGGTATGCGTGGGTTCCTTACAGGAATCCCCAAGGTCGATAGGATTCCCTCATGGCCGACTACCGGTTCACCATCTCCCTGGGGACTTTCGACTCTTCCCTGTTGCCGCCAGGATCACCAGCCAAGGGGTCCGAGGGCTACGCAGCCGCCGTTCATAGGTTCTTGCACGACCAGTTTGCCGGTTTCCAGGGGACCGCACGGATCGTCGTGTCCGAGGATTCGATTCTCGTGGAATGGACACCGCCATCCCCGCAGCACGATCCGATTGAAGCCGCAGTTCTTAGACTGGAAAAAGGGGAATTGATCCCCGCCACCGTGATGCTCGAATTGCTGCGGCAACAGATTCCCCACGAGCTTCGGTTGCTCTACAACCTCGGCATGGCCTACACCAGCCTCGGCCGGTTGGGAGAAGCCAGGGCGACACTGCAAGAGGCCCTTCGGCTCAATCCCAACCACGTCAATTCCAAAGTTGCCTTGGGGGTCGCCTATGCCACGGAGGGTCACCACCAGGAAGCTGCCAAGATACTGGAGGAAGCAGTTGCCGCCGATCCGAACAACCCTTTTGCACAGCGGAATCTTGGCGGCTGCCTGCTTGCCTTGAAGGAAGTTGACCGTGCCATCTCCTGCCTCCTGCGGGCGACCCAACTGAATCCCAAGGACCAACAAGCGTTCTTCGGATTGGGTGAAGCGTATCGTGCAGCCGGAAATCTGGACGAGGCCGACGCCGCCTACCGCCAAGTGGTCGCCATCGACGAGTTCAGCCAGTCCGCTCAACTGGCAAAGGAGCAGTTGTCGTCACTGGCTCACGTAGGGTTCGTGATGCAGGGCGGTGCCACAGGTCGCCCCGACACCGTAATGTACTGCCTGTCGGCGATGGAGCGGTATGCAGCCTTACCTGCGGAAGAGGTGAGGCGAATCGTCTTTGAGATTGGGATGCTGGGCACCAAGGGCTTCGAGATCAACGACCCAGAGCAACAGTACGAGCTTCGCTCATTGCCTGGAAAGTTCAGCGGCATGGAAATGGTCTGCACGCTCTACGTCGGGTTCATGCAGATCGCCCCGGAGTTTGCCGCCAGTTTCGATCTCTCCAACGAGTATGCAGCAGCCAAGGAACTGTTCGAGAAGAGGCGGCGAAAGTGATGACATGCCACAGGTGGTCGGCGGTCCGGCCGCCATGATCTCCTGTTGCGCCGCCTGCACAGGATTCAGCGGCCTTGGTCTTTGGCCGTCTCTCGGATCAAGCCGACGTGCGGTGGGACGAGTAGTCTGGGGGTTTCAAGTGGAGAACCAAGGAACAATGAGGAATTTGCTTCGCCGGGCGGCGCTTTCGGCCGTTGCGGTCCTCATTTTGCTGGCCCTCATCATGTTCCTGCCGGGCGGTATCGGTTGGCCCTCGCCTGGACGGCACCGAGAGAATGTCACGATTTTCGTGTTTTTCGCCGCAAAAAAATCCGGGACGCCCACTATATTATGGAAAGCATCTGAGAAAATCACATGGGCTACTTCCGAACCGGTGGATACACACGATATAGACTTCCAGCACAGCCGTCCAAACCAGCAGGTCGCAAAAAGCGAAAGAAGAAACACACGAAGCCGATGGCTCGTAATGAGCAGGCCGAGAATCAACAGCCGACAACTTCCGAGGGTGGAGATCAGGAACACCCGCAAAACTAGTTCGGTCTGGTCGAGACCTTAAATACGATGTGTGCCGTGCAAAACACGGTGGCGCAATCCTAATGGGAACCCGTGGCAGCAACTCAATGCGAGAACGGTGTTCTGCCCAGTGGCGATGGGTGTTACGGTGTGCAAGCCGTACTTGGTTACCCTCGCTGGGTAATATCAACCTTTCAAAGAGAAATCGACGTGAGGATCATTCACAGCGATTGCAGCGTCGTTAAATAAATGCGGGGAAGAGGTGTTCGGTACTATCTGATTGATGGGACGTGAGCGAGCCGGTGCGTCAGCAGCGGCGAGCGAGCGGCTGGTACTGGCTGAAGTCGCTCAGCGCAGTGACCACCGTAGGCAGTGGCCTGGAAACCAACATCCAAAGGATCGATTACTGGCGAAGCCAGTAATTGACCCGTGGGACGGTGCGAGCGAAGCGAAGCAACCGTGCCACGGGTCAATCAGTCTACCGTAGCGAAGCGCAGCGGAGCTACAATCGAGTGTCTACGAACTCAACCCTGCGCCAGTCGAGTACGATCCGAATGCAACAATACTCGATTCAGCGCAGGGTTGGGCTCGAAGGAATTCAATTCATCTGTTTCTGGCTCTTGCGAGACTCTGTTTGTGTTCCGTGTAGTGGTGGAACTCGATCAATCGCTCTTGTAGCTCCGCTGCGCTTCGCTACAACGAGCGATAAGCACCCTTGCCCGACGCTTGCTACGCTGCGCTTACGGCGAGGGTGCTTTCGATGCCCATTTGTAGTCGTGGTCCCTTCGGGAGGTTTTTTCACTGCCTCCGGCGGCATTGCGCCAACTGGCTCCAGTTGACTTCGACCGTGCGCTGACGAACGCAAGAACAAGCAAAGGTCATCCGCAGACCTTCAGCTCGGTGCGAGACCGGCGCAGAACGGAGCAATGGTTGCGTCCCCGTGGCTATCACCTTGCAGTGGCTCAGCAGTGAATGGCGGAGGAAAGCTCCGGCGGGGGTCCGGGCGGGCTTCGTCCTCGCACGGCTCGGACTCGCCCGCTGTTTCGACGAGGTTCATCGGGCAGTCAACGGCATTCCCCTCACCCCCAATTCCGCCCGCCCCCTCTCCGTCTTAGTGCAGGTGTGGTCCGCTCCGATCCACTCGCCCAGCGGCTCGTGGATCGTCGCTCAGGACAGGTTTCAACGGCCCGGGCGTTGCTGAGGGAAAGAGAAATACGGAAACAGGTGGTTCTGGTCCTTGAAGGAAATGGTTTCTGTACACGATGAATGGGAAGTCCAGAGTGGCAACCGAGTGCCCGCCCGAATTGAACTGGTCGGGTCGTTCCTCGGCAGCCCCTTGAGCCATGACCGCTGCCAGCAGCAGGGTCGTTGGAAGGTGCATCGGTGGTCTCCTCATATCTTTCAGGCGGTCAGCCAGGTCGGGGTCACCCCCCGCATTGACAGCATCATCGCTACACCCTAAACTGAGGGGCAATAGTCTGGCACGCTGCGGCCTTTGCGAGATAAGTCATGTCCACAGAACAACGACCTGCCCGTCTTGTTGGCGGCCTCGCCTTCTTCGGCCCAGTGCTTCTCATCGTTACAGCCCCCTTCGCCCAAGGTGCGACCAAGAAGGCGGCGGTCCCTGATGAGGCGGCCCAGAAGGAGGCCGTCGCTCTCATCCGTGATGTCTACAAAGATGAACAAAAGCAAGCAACAACCCCCGAGAAGAAAAGCGAGTTGGCCAAGAAGCTGATCGAAAAAGCGGGGGTCACCAAGGACGATCCCGCCAATCAGTTCGTCCTCCTGCGGATCGCCAGGGACTTAGCTGCTCAAGCCGGCGATTGCGAAACTGCTTTGGAGGCGGTCAGTCAATTGGCCCAAGGGTTTGCTGTCGACGCTGTGGAAATGAAGGTTGGGGTATTGGTCGAGGTTGCTTCGGTCGTCACAACAAAGGACGAACAGCAACCTATCGTGGAAGCAGCCCAGACCGTAATCGGCCAGGCCATCGCCCAGGACAACTATGGGGCGGCAGACCGGCTTGGGAAACTGGCGTTAGCTGCTGCTCGGAAATCGAGGGATCAGGGCCTTGTCAAACACGCTCAGGCTTCTATCAAGAGCGTCAAGGAAGCGGCTGCGGCCTTCGAGGTAGTTCAGGAGGCGATGAAGACGCTCAAAGAAAGGCCCGCCGATCCTGATGCCAACCTTGCCGTTGGGAAATTTCTCTGCTTCATCAAAGGTGACTGGAAGCAGGGTTCCCCACTGTTGCTCCTGGGAAGCGATGCTACGCTGAAGACGTTGGCCGAGAAGGAAGGGGAGGCAAGGGATGGTGCGGCACAAGTGAAAGTTGGCGATGGTTGGTGGAAGCTGGCGGCACAGGAAGAAGGGGTATTGCAGACGAATCTTCGACGCCGGGCTCTGTTCTGGTACACAAAGGCGTTACCTGGCCTGACAGGGCTGGTGAAGGACAAGGTAGAGAAGAGGGTGGCGGAAGTAGAGGCAGGTCCGCAGACAACCGGGGCAGAGGGTCAGGCGATCACAGGAACGAAGCAAGAGAACTCGCCCGCAAAGCCAGGTAAGGACGGCTGGATAGTGATCTTTCGGTCGTCCGACCCTTCGATCTGGAATTCAGACGTGAACCGAGGTCAGGATGACCTTTCAGTGGGCTTGTCCAAGGTTCCAGAAGACACCAAGTTCCTGCGAATGAGGGCGGCAGGGCAAAGAACAGAAGCGATTATTTCCATTAGGAAAGACAAGCTAGGTTCTCGCTACGAAAATGGGAATTACGGGTGGAACGGAACCAATAATAAGGGCTGGAACGCAAATCACTTGGGCATTTACCATTTGCCGCCTTCCAAGCTGCCCCGTGGCGAGGTCTCCCTCTTTCATCCTGTCTTCGCTAGACAGGATGACTGCAGTGGTTACGGTTTTGGGCACCGTGTAGACATTGACGACGTGCAAGGCTATACCTGGAACCTCACTCCGCTGCGTAAGGCCGTGTTTGAGATTTCGGTCAAGGCCAAGGCACTGACGAAGGCCGAACACAAGTCCTTGCTCCAATAGGGTAGCTAGGCTGACTCGGCAACGGACCAGGGCTACGGGAGAGAGCAAGGCCGCTCGGTGGGAAGGCGACAATCGAAAGTGAACTCGGCAAAGGGACTCGGGTCGTTGTGGAACTGCCGATTGTGCTGAGAAACGAGGGGGAACCCACCAACCGATGAACTCGAAGAGGCGATACAGAATTGATCCCGGAGTGAACGGCTTGGGCCGTGAGTTCTAGGGTGCTGAGCGAGCCGTCATGAGCGCAGCGAATGACGGCGAGCGTCACCCCCACCGAGCGGCTGCAAACATGCGCTCGGCAAAGCCGTAGACTTGCATGACCTGCTTGTCGGTCAGATTATTCGCCATCTCGGCCAGGGCTGCCCGGCAACGGAGAATCTGTTCCGGGTCTGGCCCTCTGCCGAGAACTCGGTAGATCTCGTCGGCCAGGTCGCCGGTGATCGTCAGGTTGTTGGTGACCCATGCCAGGTAGTCCGGCGGAATCTCGGTAAGCTCTTGGCCTTTGTACTTGCCAAAGGGCATCTTCATCGGCGGCTCCTTCACCATAAGAGAGTGAAAGAGCAACGAAAGTGCCGAGTAGCCGCTACACCTTCCTCGGCTTTGCCCTGTCGTCATCCATCGCCATCGGCGGCGTGCCGAAGATGATGAATTCCAATTCTTCGCCAGCCGAGGCTTCCAGAGAGTGCATTACGCCTGCCGGGATCACGGCCACGCTGCCGGGTCGCAGGGGATGAACGTCTTGGCCGAGAGTGATGGTGCCGGAGCCCGAGAGGATGTAATACACCTCGTCGTAGCCGTGGTGCAGGTGCGGTGTCCCCTTCGTGATCGTCACGACGTGGACGTTGGCGATGCCGCCGTCGCCGCCAGTTACGATCCGTTGAACATGGCCGAAAGGGCAGTCGATGGGCGGGATCTCGTCACGGTGTCGAACCACGGCCTGCTTGCTGAACTCTGACATGGCCTTCTCCTATCCTTCCCGTTTCCGATCTTCGCCAGCCAATCCAATCGCATCCAGGTACGGATCGCAGGACCGGCATTTCATAACATGATCCGCCGCCTTTTCCAAGTCCCAACCGACAACCCAGTGCAGGTAGGCGATGGCAATGCTGGGGGAACGGTTCACGCCCATGTTGCAATGAACGTAGACAGTGTGGCCCTGAGTCAGCAGTTCATCCAGGGCTTCGACGCACTTGGGCAACTGACGGCGCAGATCATCGGGGTCGAAGTCTCGGACCGGAACCCGCTGCACCGCAATGCCTGCCTCCTGGTAGTACGGTTCCAGGCGATACCAGTTGACGCCCCAGTAGGCCATATCCTCCTTGGTCTGCACGTTCAACACCGCCGTGACGCCAAAGTCCCGCTTGAGCCGGTCGATGTCCTCGGTGCTGCGGGGATAGGAGCCAACGAACAGGTTGGGCAGGATTGCACTAACGTCCATCCGCCGCCTTCCTCAACTGCCTCGCCCAAAACGTCAGCCAGACGACGACCAGCACCATCAACCACAACACGAATTTGAGGACCACGATGGCCCAGAACGATACCTGCTGTACGAAAGGCCAATTCGTGCCCGGCCCCCACATGGTCAGCAGCCACGCAGGCCGAGCCGACATGACGACAAGGTAGATGATCCAAGACAGGGTTACGAATCCTGCGGCGATCAGAACCGTCCACCATCCGGCGACGGCTGCGGCCCGGACTCGTTTCTCGAATACGTCATTCATGGCGTCCCCCTTTTTGACTTAATTCTGTGGAGTCTGACAATCCTTCACGACCGGTCCTCGTACCAGTATCGTCGAGCATACTCCGTGAGCTTCCTTCTGGCAAACAACAAATAGAACGCCCCACGCAGCACGAACGGGAACATGTGCCAATCGCCGTGCTTGTCGAACTTCCGACAGGAGGTGAGGACAAGGGTGGGCGAAATCTTTATCTTCCTCGCTGTGAACCGGGTGGCGAGTTTCTGCTTCGGATTGCGGCCTGCGCCCAGCCGCTTGAGCCGTCTCAGAAACTCCACGTCCTCACCGAGGGGCACCGTCTCACTGTAGCCCCCGATCTCTTGGAAGTCTGACCGGCGACAGAACCAGACCCCACCGTCAAGACTGCATAGCCAAAGCGGCGGCATGATAGCGTACCATGTGGCTGCGATGCCCAGCGACCAGCGTTCCATCGTAATTCCCGTGGCCCCGCCAATATAGCCAGGATGCCGCATGACGGCCTCGATATAGTTAAAGGTCTCGGGATGAAGGCGGAAGTCGGCGTCGGCAAACGCCAGCAGTTCGCCTCGGGCGACCGCTGCACCGCCGTTCCGGGCGGCGGCTATCAGCCGCTTGGAGACGTGCTCGACACGACAACCCCGGCTGCGGGCGATTTGCGGGGTTTCGTCCGTAGAGCCGTTGTCAGCAACGACGACCTCGATGCGATCCGACCCATTGCGGTAGCGATCACGAGCCGCATCCACGGTGTCCAGCAACCTCGGGAGGTAGGCGGCTTCGTTCCACGCCGGGATGACAAGAGAGATGTCGGCATAATTGGGGCCGGAATCCATCGTGCTGTCTGTATCAGCGGTCATTCCGGCAATCCCTTCCACGGCGTCAGCCTGGGAATCCACCGGGGCACGTTCTTCTTGTAGAGCAAGTAGTCGTCGCCAAATCGCTGTGTCAGCCCTGGCTCTTCCCAGAGCGGGATAACGATCATGGTGACCAGAACGAAGAGGCCAAACCAACAAGCCAGCGGCAGCGAACCGAAGACGACCGACTCCCCCAGCAGAATGCAGAACACGCCGGTAATCATTGGGTTTCGGGCATGCCGGTAGATGCCACGCACCACCAGCTTCTCGGGCGGGTTCCAGGGAGCCAACGTGCCGTGCCCGACCGTGGCGAAGAGGCAATTTGTCCAGACCATCAGGCTCAATCCAAGTAGAATGAAAATGGAGCCGATGATCGGCAGTGCGATGTTCCACGGGAATGACGGCCAGCCAATGCCCGTGGTGCAAAGGATCGTCGCCGGAATGACGCCAGTCACCATGCCGGGCAGAAGGAGGATCGCTCGCAGTTGTTTCCAAGCGTTCATCGTGTCTTGTTGGGCCTGCTGTGCGTTGGTGTGGTACAGCACGAGAATTACATTACGACGGACACAAGCTCTGTCCCTGTGCGAATGACCCTATCAGCCTCGCATCCCAGCACTTCGGCCGGTGCATTCTGGCGGTTGAGCCAGAACGCCTGAAATCCAAACGCCTTGCCCCCGGCCACATCCCAGGCATTCGACGAGACAAACCCGATTTCCTCCCGCCGGACACCGAGGCGAGTCTCGGCCAACTGATACACGACCGGGCTGGGCTTGAATGTGCGAACCTCATCGACGCTTAGAACATGCTGGAACCGGCCCTTCAACCCGGCGTTGTCGACCACGCTGTCCAACATCTTCCGTGTCCCGTTGGACAGGATGGAACAGGGCAGACTGCCCAGGGCGTCAAGAGCAGCGGCGATCTCCGGGAAGGGACTCAACGTCAGATACGCCTGCATCAGGTAGGTGATCTGATCTTGCGATGGAACGAGCCCCAGAGAGCGGCAGGCGAACACCAACCCGTCCTGGGTGATCTGCCAGAAGTCCTCGTACTTCCCCATGAGGGACCGGAGCCAAGTGTATTCCAGTTGCTTGGTTCGCCAAAGGCCGGTCAACTCAGAACCGTGGCCGGGGAATACCTCCTCGCACCGGCTCCGCACGGAGCGGACATCGAAGAGCGTCCCGTAGGCGTCGAACACCAGTGCCTTGACCATCACCGACTCTCCTGTAAACCTTATCCAGGTAGAGAGGCATGTTCCCTTCCTGGTCACGCCGCTATTCTATCCGAAACGTGTCGAGGCACCAACAAGCCCTCAACTGCGTGAGGATGAGTTGCCAGATTGGCGACCGCACGGGACAGCGGGTAGAATCACGGAAGGCTCACCAAGGACGTTAGCCACACCTGTGGGCTAGAAATGGGAGTGGGCATGAACATCCAGATTGCGGAAATGGCCGCCAAGGACCATGACGAGGTTTTCCGCCTCTGGCAGAGCGTTGGGGGAGTCGGTCTGACCGATTCCGATTCGAGGGAAGGCGTCGAGACGTACCTGACTCGGAACCCCGGCTTGAGCCTTGTTGCTCGGCAGGATGACCGGATCGTCGGGGCCATCCTCTGTGGGCACGATGGGCGTCGGGGCTACTTGCATCATCTGGCCGTGGCAGCCGAGCATCGCCATCAGGGGATCGGGGCAGCGTTGGTACAGGAGTGCTTATTCCGGCTGGCCCAGGTTGGCATCCAGAAGTGCCATGTGTGGGTGTATCAGGCGAATCGTGGTGCTCAATGGTTCTGGCAGAAACTCGGTTGGACGGATCGCACCGATCTGAAGGTCATGTCGAGGGAGATCAAGGATCACTAAGAATCCTGAACGCCAGTGCCCGTATGGCACTCTGGCTACCGGCCGGAACCGTTCTTCCCGTGAGCGCCATAATGGGATGGGCTCGCACCCACCAAGGCAAGATAAGAGAGAACCCGGCCCTTGGCAGGGGAAACGGGACTCCCGGCAACGATGTAATATGGGCGGGAAAGGCCGATTATTTTCAGGTGGTTGGAAATGTCACAAGGGGAAAGCCCAGTCGTCGCTGCACAGAAATGTGGCAGCCGTTCCCGGCTCTACGAAACGCTCCGAACCTTACCGAGGAGTGGGTCGAGATGCCGCTGGATGCGATCCACCGCCGTCCTTACCTGGGGCAGAGCCGATGCATGCCGGGCGGAGAGTTTGTCCAACGTGTTCAAGGCCCTAGCCGCCTGGCTGGGATCGCTCAACTGATCGATGGCGTCCACGAATTTCTCCTCGTCGTCGGCCCCCATGTTTGATGTGTCGAGGTCCAGAATGCCGGCAATCGCTTTCTGGATAGCCTGTCGGGCTCTCGCAGCGCTGCCTTGAACCTTGGTGAAAGCGTCCTCGCCACCACCACGAGGGCCAGTGCCCGTTGCCGAATCCACGGTGTCGGGCTGATCCTCGCCTCCACCCAGGCGTCCTGTCCTCTCTTTCGTCGCCGCAGGCCAACCCTGGGATGCGAACCGCCTAGCCAACATGCTCGCTGTGGCTCGGCGGAATCCGACATTAGCACGCCAGTTCTGGACGGAGCCGGTGCGGTTCAACATCCCGACGACAACAGCCTGCACATAGTCGTCCGCCCTTGCAGGATCATCTATCCAGCCTTTCCGTTTCAACCAGTTCACGGCATCCCTGGCAGGCTTCATCAATTCCCGTTCGACGGCGGCATTCGCCTCCGGTGTTCCGCTACGGTAGAAAGCGTTGATTTCCTGACTCGGTACTTCCTGTGATGGCGTATCGATGGAGTACCGAATCCCCGGCACGTCCCCCTGCCGTTGAAATTCCACTGGCTCCGGGTAGCCGCTGGGGACTCTTCGGCCGCTGGGGTTGCTTCTCGTCTTGAAGCCTCTCGTAGTCATGCCAGCGGCCCACTGCGCAAACCCAGGAGCATTGCCTGGATCATAGAACCGTGCCGGTGGCAAGAATCCACCCCAGCTTCGTGAGGCGGAATC
>Ga0187848_10001164_pt1 | contig 22759 bp, 20 predicted proteins | sample June2016WEW_4_40_FD_132424 | JGI IMG/M metagenome (GOLD analysis project Ga0187848, IMG submission 132424) | Peatland microbial communities from SPRUCE experiment site at the Marcell Experimental Forest, Minnesota, USA - June2016WEW_4_40 | ecosystem: Environmental > Terrestrial > Soil >... | reverse complement strand
AGCACGGTGCCGGTGACGATCACGATGAACACCGCGACGACCACGGTGAACACCGAGCCGATCAGCGTGTCGGCGCGGCCCCAGGGGATGTCCTTTTCCTTCATGCCCTTGTCCACCACGGCGCTCTGCTGGAAAAAAAGCATCCACGGGGCGATGGTGGTGCCTATATTGGCCATAAGGAAGAAGAAAAGGTCGTTGGTAAACCCGCCGGGGAAGTTCGGCACCAGTCCCTTATGTATTATATCCGACACGGAGGGGTTGATCATGAATGCGCCCGGGATATAGATCAGGTTCAGCGCGCAAAAGAGCAGCGTGATTTTCTCCCATGTCCAGTAACTGGCGTTCAAGACGACGATTGCCATCAGTACGCACACGCCCGCCACGGTCAGGTAAGGCGGTACTCCAAATATCTTGAGGGCCGCCGTCATGCCTATGAACTCCGTCACCATGGTAAGCCAGTTGACTAAAAGCAGGTCGAGGAGCGAAAACCAGCCCCAGAATGGGCCGAAACCCGAGAAAATCGCCTCTGCATGCCCGCGTTTGGTAACCGCCCCCAGCCTTACGGTCATCTCCTGGACATAATAGCAGACGGGTATCAGGATTATTATCACCCATATAAGGTTATAACCGTACTTCGCGCCGGTAGCCGCATAGGTCGTTATACCTCCGGCGTCGTTGTCGGCGATCATGACCACGATGCCAGGGCCCGCGATGATAAAAAACAGGGCGAACGCCTTCCACATCCGGCGGAACTCGTAATATATCTTTGAGAACTTGAACATCAGGAAATCCCCTTGATTATTCCAGGTCGCGGCAATCCCGCGAAAGCAACTTATCCGCAGTGACTACGATTAAATACAGTTTGTTTTCTGCGCTTACTGGGGACCGGAGGGGAAGGGCGAGGTGGGCGGTTTAAGAAACTTGAACCCCGGCGGTCAGCCTGCGCATAGCGCTAAGCGAGCCTTTTGTGCTACTACTTCCTGGGCCAGCATCCATGCGAGACCACCACCTTTCTTAGTTAGATTTGACTTAAAGCTTGTAACCTTATAATCCCATAAAACGGCATTGTCAAGCAAAAAAACAAAATAAAAAAGCGGACAAAAATTAACAACCGTAATTTGACGCATATACCCCCATATGATATAGTTTTTTTAACTGAATCCATTACTTCTTTTCAAGGAGGAAAGGCATGAAGGTCAAAGAAGGCGACGTGCTCGTTTGCAAAGAGAAGGACTGCACGGTTGAGCTCACCGTGACAAAGGCATGCACTACCGACACCTGCGGGGTAGAGTGCGATATCGAGGCCACTTGCCACAAAGAGCCCATGAAGCTAAAAAAACGGGGCGAAAAAGCAGCATAACATCTTCTTACCGGTACGTTCTAAGACTCGCCTGAAGGGGGCGGCGGAAGACGCTCGCCCCGAGTTACCTAGTCAAAATTTGCACCGTCAAAATCCGGTTGACTAACACATTAAAATGTAGTATAAGTTACGAGCTTTTTAACTCCGTTGGGGGACGTAGCTCAGTCGGTTAGAGCGCCTGCCTGTCACGTAGGAGGCCGAGGGTTCGAGCCCCTTCGTCCCCGCCATTAAAATCAAAGGGTTGGGCTTCATGCTCAGCCCTTTCATTTTCACGAGTGTCCGTACAGGTGTCTCCAAACACATCTAGCCTCTTAATTTCGTCATGCTCAAAATCATCGGGCGATTGCACGTAATACTTATTTAAGCGATAAAAGCTCCTCTTTCCGAAGGATGGCCGACCATAAGGAACACCTTGAGTAACTTTGTCTCTTTATTAACCGCGTAAACCCCGACCTTTTGGGAACGCATGGCGGCAGATTCCATGCGCTCCGCCTATCCGCTGCGGTCACATTTATGATGACCCCAAAAGCTACATCGGCTTCCGTTGCGCCAGGGATAAATGATATTTCCCTGATAAAAGTTTCTCGCTTCCCTGATAGTGATTATTCCGGTCGTCGTGGTATTCGTCATCAATAAGCTGGCATAGCAGGGGCTGGCAGAAACTACTTGTTTTCTTTATCTCAAACCATTATATTGATACCTGTAGGTTGTAGGCTTTAACGTCCCCTTAAGGACTTGGCTTAAGCCTGTAGCTCAAGGTGTAATGAAGCCCTTCTCTGGAAACGGGGTGGGCTTTCTTTTTTTTATTTGCGGGTGACGCCAACTATGCGCCTTCAGATTCGAGCGCGGTGCAATATCCGTAAAATGTAATTATTGGAGTAGCTTTGCGGTCAATGAATTGCATTAGCACCGGGAGAGTACTCGCCGTTATGGAGACAAAACTTAAAACACCTTATCTTGAAAAAATAGACCAACGTGGCAATCTAGCCGTCTGGATAGTCGATGGCTGTTACATTCGTGGTCATATGGATGAAGAATTCACCAATTTTGGCCAGCATTACAGATTTCCGTATATCCCGAAAGATGAGCTATGGATTGCAAAGGAGACGAAATCCAATGAGCGTACCTTCTTTATCGACCACCTACTCGTAGAACACCGCCTCATGGCGAAAGGTATGTCCTATAGCGACGCAATTACAGAAGCGGATAAATTCGAGAGGAGCGAACGTCGCCGCGCGGGAGATGTCCGTCGTCTGACTCATAATGGCAAAGACCTGCCGGACGGCCGGGAGGTTCAAGTACGGCTATGGAAGACCCTGGAAAAGGGTCTAAGCGTGTGGATTGTGAACGGACGTCTGGTGCGGAGTGCGTTTGATATCGACTTTACGGAAGGTGGGCACGATTGTGTTTACGAATTCGTTCCGGAAAATAGTGTCTGGATAGATGATGCCATCGAAGATAAGGAGAGAGGCTATGTGCTGCTCCACGAGCTTCATGAACGAAACCGTATGGCCAGCGGCTGGCCCTATAATAAAGCGCATGCCGAATCAAGCCGCCTAGAATATCGTTGCCGCCATCATCCGGATGAACTCCATGACGCATTGGCATCAGAAGGCTTGGTATAGTTGACGACTGGGGCGGAAAAGGCTTCCTTCATAATACGGAAACTGCGTTTATGGATAGGGAAAAACTATACCAGAAAACACATCCATATTGGGTGAAATGCTTCATGGCACTCGTAGCAACCCACGTTTTCTTGCCATCGAGCAATTCGATCCATGCGGCCACAACGGTAGTCACCGCCTAGGGCTAAGGTGATGACCTGCCTTTATCGTAATTATGTTCCGCCCTCGCGTGCTCACCCAGCATTTCGACAACGAGTTTTTTGTGCTCTGGTGTCCCAAAATTCTTAATTTTTTGCCCCCATTTGTGGAATCTCACTCCCTTTGTTAAGAAATCTCAAACTGCTTGTCAAACAACACAGATGGCTTGAGAATTGATTGCCTTACTAAAACCTCACTTGCTAATTTTTTACATCACCGCAAAAAAACCTTGCGCATACCAAATAATCGGTATATATTATCAGGGTTTTTATGTATATAGCGCAAAAAATGTAAAATTTTTGTTCTGCAAAATTAATAGTTATAGGGGTACCCTCGGAAAATACTCCTGGTTTTCCTGTATTGGATGTCGCCCGGTGAGGAAGCCGGACGGTCTGCGGTGACTGTTTTTTCAATGCCATCGAAGAATTTCTATTTAGGGAGCTAAGTTATGAAGAGATCTATTTTGGCTGTAAGCTGTTTGATAGTAATTTTCTTCACCGGGTGTGCCGGCACTATCGTGAATGGTAAGGCTTTTAATTACGAAGTGGTTCCGCAAATTGTCAAAGGAAAAAGCACGCAAAAGGATGTTTCTAAATTAATCGGGGAACCAATGTCTGTCCGAAAAACAGACGATGGAGAAGTTTGGGCATTTTTTAGCATAACCAACGGCTATTTAGTGGATACGAATCGCAACTTGAACATTTATTTTGATAAATCAGGCGTCGTTACAGATTATTCTTATAGGGAATAACGCCCTGCAATTTGCCTAGGTCAAAGCAGGATACCGATGGTGGGTCAAAATTCCACGCCGGGGTCAACAGCAAAGGAGTTCAGATGCTTAGACATTTTTTAATTGCGTTCATGATAATCTGTTCTGTGATGCTTGCGAGGGGTGCATCTGCAGGCGAGGATTATTTTTTCAGGCCCAAATACCCAACGGTAAGATATATCTCCACCGAGGACCTGAACAATGAGTATGATAAAGTGGTCATTGTCGACGTGCGTTCGAATGTGGAATTTATGGCCATCCATATCAACAAGGCCATCCTTATTCCCCTCGCCAACGATTCCTTCGACAGGGAGGTCAAAGAACTTAGGGAAAAGCACCAGGCGCAGCCCATCGTCTTTTACTGTAACGGACATCTGTGCGAGAAATCGTATGAAGCCTGCGAGCGGGCCGCGAGCCTCGGGATAAAGAACATACTCGCATACGACTCCGGCATCCACGACTGGGTGGAGCGCTATCCCGATAAGACCACGCTCATAGGGAAGACCCCGGCGGACAGGTCGAAGATGATTCCTACGTCAGAACTCCAACAACATAAGCTCAAATGGGTTGAGTTCGCGAAAAAGGCCTACGACCGAAACACGGTAATCATTGACATCAGGGAGCCCATGCAGCGCAAGGATATCATCGACCTCCCCGGCCTTAAGAACATCCCTTCCGACAAGCTCATACCGCTTCTTAAGCGCAACGAATTTAAGGGCAAGACCCTGCTTATAACCGATGCGGTAGGCAAGCAGGTTGAATGGCTCCAGTATTTTTTCGAAGAATACGGCTACAAGAAGTACTATTTCCTGGAGTTCGGCGTACTGAGCGCGAAAGAAGCAAATGCGACCAAGTAGGTTCAAAAGCTGCGAGAAACCAGGTTCTTCCGGGATAATTTTATTTCATCGCCCTCGTTAAAATTATGACGCCAGGCCGATGCAAAAAGAAAGTATGCGGCGGCGGATATGGCATCGTACCCCAGCCTCTCAAGGTCTTAATAGTTATCATTCAAAATACATGAATATGTACCAGGGAAGCCAAGATAGTGTTAGGAGCTATCAGCTATCTAGTGGCGGGAAAGCCGCAATCTAAAAGGGGGTTGACTCTAAATTTACAACTGATACAATAAATGGGCGCAAATCAATGCCGGGCAATCTATTATGAATCAAAATAACATTTCCCAAGATAAAACAACAAAAAGACTTTTCTTATGCATCTGCATCCTTATTTTTCTATTTGCTTTCGTGTTTGTTATTCAAAAAGATTGGGCTTTAATTTTCAAAAAAGACCTACATTGGTATGATGAATCTGTAAATTCCGTAGTATCCGCCAATCTGACTAGAAAATTTTGGCCTGCCATGGTCAGGGTTAATCCTCTGATCCAGCAGCAAGGATGGGCGGAAAATCCTTACTGGCAACACATTCCACCGCTGTTTGCTTATATACCATTGCCGTTATTTAAGATTGATGGCCAGGTAACAATTGAAATAAAGCGCTTAGCATATGCTTTAACAATTTTACTTGGTGGCTTTATTTTTATTTTGAGCGTTTCAAAATTTGAAAAAACAATTATGGCCACAATTGCGGCTACCATAGCCGCAATATTTTGGATTATGACTCCTTTTACCCAAAATTTAATTACCGGAATAGACTTTGGAGCTTCGGATATAGTATTAGCGTTTACAGTAAGTTGCTGTTTTGGAGCTTTATGCTGGTATCTTTATCATCCTTCTAATATGAGAAAAAATTATAGCTGGTGGAAGTTGATGCTAATGGGGTTGATTGTAACGCTACCAATTTTAACAAAAAATGTTTTAGGAGCAATCCCCGCCGCCACCTTCTTTTTGTTATTACTCTTTGATCAAAAGAAAGTAAACGTAAAATTATTAGCCAGTGTATTATCTTTTTCAGCTCTAATTTTTTTGTATTTTGGTGCTCTTTATATAAGTTCGCCGATAACATTTAAACGGGAAATTTTTGTCTCATTTCAGCATATGGAAAATTTCGAAGGCTGGGCTAAGCCATGGTATTTTTATCTGTCTGATTACATTCCAAGAAACTACACTAGATATTTCACCCCTCTATATGTAGGCAGTATACTGGGTGGCCTGTATCTCTTATTCAAAAATTGCTTCGCCGGGAAGACCAAAATAATTCTATCCTTATCTATTGGTTGGTTTATTTGGAACATGGTTGCTGTTTCTCTTGTCAAATCTAAAGCGCCTAATTTTATATTTCAAAGCTACCTACTTAGCTTGTTTTTTGCTGTATACATCCCCATGTTGCTTTTTTCAAAAACTCAATTCTATCTGGGTTTCAAAAATGCTGTTGAGCGGTTTAACAAACAAACTCCATTATTAACGCATCGCGCACTGTTTTTCGTTTTCATTATTCTTCTTGGACTCTCAATTTACTCATGCGGATATTTGTTGGCTCAAATACCGAAGACTCGCGCTGCAACATACGCGTATAATTCTGAACATGAAAAATTTTATCAATTTGGCGAAATAGTTCAAAAAGAAGCGGCAGATACGAATGATATTTTTGTCTTAAATTCTTCTCAGGATAATATCTGGTTCCGCTATTACATATTATTTCTAACGGGTAGCGAAGCCCGGACGTTTCAAGAAATCCGAAACTATAATATACCTGTCGAAATTTTACGAAAAAAGTATAGCAGGCTTTATTTTGTCGTAGACAAATCCAGCAGATTACCAGTAGTCGGTATTCCACATAAAGTCGAAAATATAGGCTCTTTTCAAGCACTAATTTTTGATACCAAATTTTTAAATCAACTTGGAAAATAATTACATAAATAAGAAAAGCCCGCCTAAGCGTTGAATGCGGTCATTGGGCCGCTGCCGCTATCGCCTGTTTGGCGACCGCAGAGACTTCTCCTATCGGCAGGATTACGGGCATCATCCCGAGCGCGTTCATCCCGCCGGATAGCAGGGAAGCGATTCCCATCGACTTGTCGTTAGTTTTCGTAATCCTGAGCAGAGAGAAGCCTACAACCTTTCCCGCAAGTGAGAAAACAGGCGCTCCGAGCGTGTTCATCAAAGTGCCGCTGTCTGCGATATAATATTTCCTCGGGATGGAGATTACGGATTCGATCCGGCGTAAGGAAATGGACAGGCTGCGGCCGGCGGTCTTGTCCAGGCGGCCCAGGACATATATCGTATCAAGCACTTCGGCCTTGCCGTCTCCCGTAATATCGAGGGCGGAGATGGGCTGGCTCAGTTTTTCCGTAGGTCTTATAAAAGACAAATCCAGGTCTCCGTCCCGCAGTACGACCTTGGCCGGTATTTCACGCCCGTCCGGCAGGACCATTGTTATACTGGTGATATTACTGTCTATGTCCACTTGCGGGCCCTCTTTGGAGGCCTTAAGTTTCTTAAATAGGCCACCGAATATCCTCGACGGGTCTATGGAGGAGAACGAGAGGACGGATAGCCCCGAGGGGTCTATGACGGTCGCCAGCGTTTCGATTTCGTTTTCCTCTTTTAACTGTTCGTTACCTCCGACTACAACGCGCAGCTTAACCGTCGCTTTTACCGCAATGACCGTGTCGCCGTATTTACTTAGGATGGCTTTCCCCGCCTCTTTCTCTTCGACGGCCTGTGCCGTATGAACTGCCAGGAACAGGGACATTATTAAAATAAAACAGGCGGTCCGGATGAGACTACCTTTTTTTATGGCACTATACATTCCTTTTCCTCCTTTTGTTTCCAAGTGGTTACTCCACATCCGGCCACGCCGGCTCCATCTCGACAAACTGGGTATGGATGCCTCGCAGGATCTGGAACGATGTACTCTTCGGTTTACCGGCTGAAACCCGTTTCATTTCTTTTTCAAACGAGGCAGTATCGGTAACAGGCCTGCCGTCGACGGAAAGTATGAGGTCGCCTATGGACAACCTGGCAAGCGAAGCCCAGCCCCCATCGATTACCGCTTCGACCAACACTCCCCCGCTGCTGTTCTCCCGCGCATTGTCCAAAAAAGAGAGGTCACGTACCGTGAATTCAAAGTTATTATCGGTGTACCTCTTCATGTCCTTTGCCGACTTAGGAGATTGCCCCAGGACCGTTTCGACGGTTAAGTTTTCACCTCCCCGTAATACCTTGAGTTTGACCTTCGATCCGATGCAGTATTGATGCAGCATTTCATCCAGTACTTCCCCGTCCTCGGACGAGGACGGGCTTAGGGCATCGTCGTTTACAGCCGTTATAATATCACCGGTTAGCAGTCCGGTTTTTTCGCCTATGTCGCTATAGACCCGGGTTATCCGCATGCCCCGGATTTTTGGGTCACCCAGGCTCGCCGCGATATCCTTCGTCACTACCTGGGTTGCTATCGGAAGCCAAGGTTTGCAAGCGTCTATCCCCTCCTCTTCCGCCGACGCCTCCTTCTTCTTTTTGAGATTTATAACAGTAAGGTAACGCTCTTTATTCCTGTCGAAGGTTGCCAGGACCGGGACAGGCGTCACCTTGTGTTTTGTCATCTCACGCGTCAATTTTATAAGGTCTTCGACGTTTTTGACGTCGGTATTGTTTACCCTGACGATTACGTCGCCCGCGGCAACCTTGGGTTCCGCCTCTCTGCACGAGCCGCCCGGCCGGACACTTGTCACAAGGACCCCATCCCGGCTCTCCCGTTTCATTTCTTTCGAATCTATGTAGGACAGGTTACGGGCGGTCATTCCCCATTGAGACAGCTCGATGCTCCTCGGCATGCTGTATTCTCTTTCCTGGGGGACCACGCTCAGATGGAGATCTTTGTCGCCGCGCCGCACAACGGCTTCCACCGTCTCGCCCACGGGGATATCCATCATGGTCTGGTTGAGGATGGGTACCTCTTCCGGAAAGCGGGCGGTGACCTCCTTGCCGGCTATTGAGATCAAGACATCTCCCGGCAAAAAACCCGCCTTTTCAGCCGGAGATTCTTTCATGACCCCGCTGACGAGCGCCCCTTTCTTTTGGTCCGTATGCTTGAGGAGAGGCTGGATATCAAGACCGAACCAGCTCCGGCTCACTTTCCCGGATTTTATGATTTTATCCGCGACCTCTTTAGCCAGGTTGCCCGGTATTGCCCCGCTTATCCCTATGTTTATCTCGTTTATCCCTACTATCTCCCCTTTAAGGTTGACAAGAGGCCCGCCGGAATTACCGCCGAAAATCTGAGCGTCGTGTCCTATCCATCGCACTACGGAGCCAACGTCCTCGCCTTCCAATATAAAGCGGCTGTCCGCCGAGAATTCCGGCATGACGACCTCGGCGTTGCTGACGATGCCCATAGTAACGGACTGGGAAAGGGCATAAGGGCTTCCCATGGCCAGCACCCGATCCCCCACCCGGAGCAGGGAAGAGTCACCGAATATCACGGCGGGGAACTTCCTTTTATTATCGTTCCGTAGTTTAATGACCGCTATATCCGCAAGGGGGTCGGTGCCAATCAAATCCGCGGCTATCTCTTCCTTGTCCGATAATGTGCAGACGATCCGCCTGGCATGTCCGGCGACATGATGGTTTGTAATTACGTAACCGTCGCCTGTAATGATGACGCCGCTGCCAAGGGTCCTGTACTTAACTTCGCGCCCGTCCTCGTATTTTACCGCCACTACTAATATCCGCACCAGCGAAGGTTTCACCCTCTGTATCGCGTCTCCAACCGCTTTTATCAGGACGTCGGAAGAGTTTTCTGCCGGGGGCGGGATGGGTACCGGCCCTTCGCCGTAGGCAAAAGAGGCAAACAGTGAAAGGATAACGGCGCTAAAGCATAATGCATGTCTAATGAAGTGCCTATTGCTCAACATATTGTATAGTCCTTTTCAAAACGTGTAACTAAAGGTAATACCAGGTTCTCGTTAAAGTCAGCATACAGAAAAATATAAATAAGTTCAATATCAAAAGAACAAGAGGGTTAGGTGATACACGAGCAAGGCCCTTGACTCAAAAAAGAAATCCTTTGAAATCAAGGGTTTTTTTAGATAAGGCGAATACATGGACCTGCCGGGACTTTTATGAGTTGGAGAAGGTATGGAGGCGACGAGTGGAGTTGAACCACTTGTAAAAGGTTTTGCAGACCCTTGCCTTTCGCTCGGCCACGTCGCCTCTTCCAATGTAACAAATAATTTAAAAATCGTCAAATATATCTCCATAAAAATCGACATTGGGTGTATAGCGACAGAGGGATTAGATTACTAACTCTTTGAAATCGCAATAACTTACCGGCCGGAGGTTCAAATAAGCCATCACGATGCGATGCTACAGAGTTATCGGGCCGATTTGTACTTGCTATGCTTGCTCTAGGATGTGGTAGTGAGGACGGCGCGAAACCGCACCTTGCCACTCATCACATGGTCGTAGGCCTCTGCTACACGCTCCAGCGGAAAGACTTCAATCATGGCGCGTACGCCGGTGAGCACGCTGAAATTTAGTGTATCCTGAGAATCGATCGAGTTGCCGGCGGGCCAGCCCGCAATCGACCGTCTTCCCGCAATCATCGGTATCCCCGACACTTGCAGGGGCTCGGCAGTGACTCCGATAACCATTAACTTCCCGTTAATACCGAGACCGCCCAGGACCGCGCTCATCAATTTACTATCCGGAGCGGTCGCCAGAATCACCCTCGCGCCGCCCAGCTTCAATAGTTCCGCAGCGGGGTCCTGGGTGTTCGTATCAATGTATTCGACGGCGCCGAGCTTTCGGGCAAGCGGTTTGATGTCGCTGCCTCGCCCGACGGCGATTGTCTTAAAACCCATCTTCGCGGCGAACTGAATACCCAGGTGGCCGAGACCTCCCACCCCGAGTATGGCAACCATATCACCGGACCGCACGCTACTGTTTCTAAGCGAGTTGAAGGTGGTGACTCCCGCACACATAAGGGGCGCCGCCTCTACGAATGAAAGGCCGTCCGGAATTGCCGCCAACGCTCCGGCAGGAACGATCACGTATTCGGCGTAGCCGCCGTCGTACGAGATGCCAGGGATTTCGGGGGCGATTTGACAGGTAATAAAGTCGCCGCGGCGGCAAGAATCGCAGTGGCCGCAATGCCCGCCGTGCCACCCGACTCCTACCCGCTGGCCTTTCGTCCATCCCGCAACGCCCTCGCCGACCGCGTCAACTATTCCTGCGATTTCATGTCCCGGAACCCTAGGGTACTTAATGCCCGGCCACGCTCCCTCTTTTGTCAGTGAATCGCTGTGGCAGACGCCGCACGCTTCGGTCTTTATGCGCACGTGTCCGACGCCGGGCTCTGTGATCTCGCGTTCAACGAGTTCAAAGGGGCCACCGGCATGAGTGACTTGCGCAACACGCATCTTTGACATAACATTTCTCCTTATAGATGTTTTCCCCGTTTGCTCAGGGGTCGTTTCTCTTTCTCTTGAAAACATATCAGATAATGATGCTTTGTCAACCGACGCCGGTCGCATAAATATCATCGGTTGCGAACTAAACCGAACGAAAAAGGGTTACATATTTATTTTGCGGAGTAAGCAAATAGCTTACAGCCGAAAGTTTTTAAAAGTTTATGTGCAATAGAGGGGACAGTGGGGATAGCGGGAGATTTTATCTTCGATGACGCCGACTGGCATATCCGGTATATTGTTATAAATATGGGCGCGCAGAACGTCCTTATTTCGACCCGATGGGTAAACTATATAGATTGGCTATGCAGAAGATATGCCTGGATGTTTCAAAATATACTGTAGAGACCGCCCCGGCTTATGACGTTTTCAATGAAATAAGCCGCGAAGTTCATAAGACAGCATAGTTTTAACCGCACTTCTCCGTCTTGCACTTCTTCAGTATCAGCTCCAGCAGCGCCTCCGCGGCCTCGTGCGGGCCTCGTGTTTCATTACCCGGAATTCCGAGGCGGGTACGCACCTGGCCCACGAAAACGCCGCTTCTGAACGCCGCGTCGAAGACATCTTCCGCAATCTTATCATGAAGCTCCCGGTACTGCGGTGCGCCAAAGGGGTTCGCGAAATAGTGGTGTGTGAGGCCGGTCGCCGTAGTGGTGCCTTTGGACACTGCCGCGCCTTCCCGGAAAACCCGAAGGGCGCTTTGGGCTGAACCGAACCTCTCGATTATTGGATGGTCCGCGTCCGTCTCCTCGAAATTATTCGCGTACAAAATAAAGTCCACGTTGTGTCCGTGCAGGACCTCGTCCAGAGTGGTCACCGGCAGGACGACCCTCGCGTTCGTCTTCTGCGGGCTCATAATTATCGAGCGGTCTATCTTGCCGAAGGCGTACCCGGCCTGGAGGTCGTCCAGCCGCACGAACGCGCCGGTCTCGGTGCCGTATCCTTTCAGCCTGCCGTCCTCCTGGATTTCAATAGAACCCATGTCGTCCGCGATTATAATAAGCTCCGCTATTTCCTCCTTGCCCAGGACCCGGAAGGCCTCCAGCGATTCCGATTTCCCGGTCGCGGTATCCCCGATTATGAGCACATCCGCCGTGGTCCCGTTTTTCATAATAATCCGGCTCATCGCGCCGTGATACGGCAAACGCCCCCGCTTCATCATCACCACGTTATGCAGCGTCAGCGCCATTTTCTTCAGGTACCCGAAGTAGCCGAAACGGTCCTCCCTGGGCACCGCGCCCACCAGCAGGTTATTTTCAACGTCGTCATGGAAAACCGTCGGCAGCTCGCCATATTTTTTCATCGGCTCCGGGTCGGCGCCGTAAATAAAAACGGCATCGGGACCCTTGGCGACTTTCTCGTCGTCCGCGATCTCGAAGAGGTTGGCCAAGGACGAGCCGAGGCCGATGAAGTATTGATGGAAGTAGATGAACACCACGAGCGGGCCGACCTGCGCCGGGTAACAGAGCCATTTCCCGTCCTCGAACTCCAGCCCGCCTAAAAGGTTGTCGGGCACCGGCCTGAACAAACCCGTCCTCTTATTCATCGGCGGGTCTATGATGAGCGGCGGGTTTATCAACACCTGCCGTATTAAAGGTATCCCGCTTAATTTCCCGGCATAGCGCGGCGGCAGGCTTCCCTCGCTCGGCACGGCTATGATGCCGACGCTGCAGCCCGCAGACACCTGGCGATACACGCGCGGCCTCTGCCCTATAATGTTCTCGTTTATGTCCCGGTAGACGCCCCGGACTAAATGGGTCAGGACCTCGATGGTCGCGCTGAACGCCTGGTAAGGGCGTCGGTCTATGCTGTTCGGGCCTGCCTCCGAGTGGAGCACCATGTAACGGTTGAACACGCGCCAGAAGTCGTAGAGCCGCTCCAGGAAATCGTGCAGCTTCCATCGTTTGTCAAGGAGCCCCTCGGCGCCCGGCACAATTTCAACCGCCCGCTCAATAGGGTCGTACGCCAGCGCCCGCAGAAGATTGATCATCAGGAGGCTCCCCCCGTCCTCCTTGAGAGCGGGGTCGATTGAGTCCACGAACTGGGGGTCGTCCTCACGAAGCGTCTCCATGAAGTCCGTCACCACCTGCACGAAAATCTCGCTCTGGAGCAAATCCCGCGCGGTTGAGCAGACCATCCCGTCGGTATGGATTATAAGCTGGTTTGTATCCCTTTCGAGGCGCTTCAATATTCAAACCTCCAAAGCAAAAATCACCACCTTTTTTATGAATTATGGTGGAGTCGTGAATTTAAAAGGGGTTAGCTTTTCTTAGCTAACCCCTTGATTTTATGGTGCCCCCAGCATGGCTCGAACATGCGACACCAGGTTTAGGAAACCTGTGCTCTATCCTACTGAGCTATGGGGGCTAAGAGAGCCAAAATATAGAACAAATAGCCGGATTAGTCAATTAAAATGCTAATAAGCTATCATCGAGAGGACGTTGTGGCCCGCGAGCTTGTCCCGTCCCCGCAGTTCGGCGAGTTCGATCAGGCAGGCGACGCCCACCACCTGCGCGCCCAGCTTCTTTAAGAGGTCGAGCGTCGCAGCCATAGTCCCGCCCGTGGCGAGAAGGTCGTCCACCACGAGCACCCTCTCGCCGGGGGTTATGGCGTCCTGGTGCACGGTCAGTGTGTCCGTCCCGTACTCGAGCTCGTACTTGGCCTCGTAAATATCGCTGGGGAGCTTGCCTGGCTTCCTGACCGGCACAAAACCCGCGCCCAGGGCATAGGCAACCGGGGCGCCTAATATAAAGCCCCTTGACTCGATGCCGACCACCTTCGCTATCCCCTCGTCTTCATAATAGCACGTTATTTTGTCTATTACCTTCTGGAAGGCCTCGTTGTCCTTCAGGAGCGTGGTGATGTCCCTAAAAAGGATGCCTTTCTTCGGGAAGTCCGGGATGTCGCGGATACGGGTTTTCAGGTCGAGCATCGCTTGGTTCCCTCCTAGAGTATGCTGTCCAGGTCTATCATCTTCCGCTTTGTGATGAAACGGAGCTTGTTGAGCGCTGAGGCCTCTATCTGACGTACCCTCTCGCGGGTCAGGCCGAACTCCTTGCCTATCACCTCGAGGGTCTGCGCCTCCCCGTCCTCCAGTCCAAACCGGAGGCTTATGACCTTCTTCTCGTTCTCGGTCAGGTATTCGAGCCACTCCAGTATCTGCTCATGCCTGATGATGCCCTCCGTCACCCTGGCGGGCGACAGCGAGGCCTCGTCCTCGATGAGGTCCTTAAGCGAGCCCTCTTCCTTATTGCCAATGGGGGTATCGAGCGAGTGGGTCTTCCGGATGAGTTGCATGATATCCTTCACCTGGTCCGGGGCGTAGTTCATCTCGGCGGCTATCTCCTCGATTGTCGGCTCGCGCTTCAGGCTCTGGATGAGCCTCCTGACCACCTTTACAAAGGAGTTTATCACCTCCGAGATATGCACCGGGAGGCGTATGGTGCGGGTCTGGTTCACCAGGGCGCGTTCGATGGACTGCTTTATCCACCAGGATGCGTAGGTCGAAAAGCGGAACCCCTTCTCAGGCTTGAACTTCTCCACGGCCTTGATGAGGCCGATATTCCCTTCTTCTATTATGTCCGAGAACGGCAGACCCCGGTTTATGTACCGTTTCCCGATATTGACGACTAATCGGAGGTTCGCCTCTATCATCCTGGCGCGTGCGGACTCGTCGCCTTTTTCCACACGCTTCGCAAGCTCCTGCTCATCCTCAAAGCTCAGGAGACTCGAGACCCTTATCTCCTTCAGGTATAGCTTGATGGCGTCCTGGGCCTCTTCCGGGTAATGGGAGCGTTCCTCGGCCTCCTCTTCCGCCTCTTCCTCAAGCTGGGCCTCTTCCTCCTCGAAACCGGCCTCGAACTCCTCTTCCTCTTCCTCTTCTTCCTCCGCCTCGAAATATACGAGGTCTTCTTCCTGGCTCCTTGCCTTGTCCAGCTCTATATCAACCGGCTCGTCCGTGCCGCTTTGCGGCCCTTCCTTTTTTTTCTTCTTTGCCATAATATGACCTTTAAGCCTTTATATAGAAGTTGCTGAACCTGTCAAGGCATGGCTTCCAGTTGACCGAAACGCTATCTATCCTGGCCATGGCCGGGCCTTTTTCCAGTTCCTTTATGAACATCTCCAGTATCTTACGGTCCCCTTCCACCTCAAGCCTTACACTCCCGTCGGGCATGTTCATGGACCATCCGGTAACGCCGTACACAGAGGCCAGGCGCTCAGTAAAGAACCGGTATCCGACGCCCTGGACCGTGCCGCGCACCGTTATCTCGGCAGCCGCTTTTTGACCCGCCATTTGGGCTCTACCTCACGGCTTCAAAGGCCATCTTGACCGCCTGGTCCGGCGTCTCCGCTTTCGAGATCGAGTCTCCCAGGTCCCAGCTGCCGAGGCTGATTACCGTCTTCCCGAGCTTGAGCGCGAATGCGATCTCCGAGAGCGTGCCGTACTCGCCGCCGACGGATATAAGCACGTCCGAGGTCCTGACGATGATGATGTTCCTGGCATGGTTGAACCCAGTGATTATGGGGATGTCGATATACCGGTTCGCATCGCGGGTATCGAAACCCGGCAGTATCCCGATAGTCTGCCCCCCGTTCTCCTTTGCACCCTTGCAGGCCGCCTCCATCACACCGCCCAGACCGCCGGTCAGGACCACTGCGCCCCGTTTGGCGATCAGCCGCCCCACCTCGACCGCCTCTTCGTACGGTTTGCCCGAGGCCAGAGCGGAACCGATTACCCCTACTATTGTCTTTTCCATATGCCTCGCTTTTCTTTGTTGCTATTTCGAATGAAAAAGGGCATTCCGACACCAAAGAATACCCTTCTTCACATCTTGTATGGTCGGGGCGAAAGGATTTGAACCTTCGACCCCACGGTCCCGAACCGTGTGCGCTACCAGGCTGCGCTACGCCCCGCTAATCTGTTTATCCTACAGGAGAGCGTGGCTTCTTGTCAAGGTTTTTTAGCCCTTTTGGCCTCCCATCTCCATGGTGCGCATCTTCTTTTCTATAAATTTTTCAACCTCTTCATTAAAATAATCGGCCTGGCGCCGTACGTCCTCGGGCACCCTCCCGTTGTACAGGTCCCTGCCCTCCCGGAGCTCGGCGGCGAGCAGCTCGGCAAACGTGCCGCTTTTGATGCCTTCCTCCACCGTGCCCTGGTTATAAAGCGCGATATCGGACAGTATTATCCTGGCAAACCTCCTCGCGGCTTCGACCTGCTTGCTGTCCGGAGGGGGAGAGTAAGGTTTTATTTCGTCCTTACGCATCTCGGCCGCCTGGCTCTGCCTGAGCGGGGCTTCCTCCGGCCTGGGCATGCAGGTTTCCTCCTCGCGCACCGTCTTTTGTCCCGATAAGGGCAAGGATTGGCTCTCAAGGCGGTGCACCTTTTTGACAAGGCATTCCTGTATGTGGTGCTTCTCTATGTAGTCGTCCGCGCCGTAGAGGCTCATCGGGTCCCTCTTGTAACGCGTCTTGTCGTATATCGAGGCTATGAGTATGACTTTTATCCCGCTCGAATCCTCTCTGTTTTTGAACCGGTCGCATATCTCGAAACCGTAAATCGAGGGAAGGGCGACGTCGAGTATCGCCATGAATGGCTTTTCCTTCTCTATGGCCACGACTGCGCTGACCCCTTCGCTCGCGGCTGTGACTTCATATCCTTCGGCCTTTAAAAGGTTTTCCACCAGCGAGAGCACCGCCTCGCCGTTATGGGCCACGACGATTTTTTTAGGGTCGAGCACCCATTTTTCTACAGCGGGCCCTTGTTTTTCTTCAACTGGGGGGGAAGGAGCGGCCCGGTCCGCCAAAGGCTCTTCCACAGGAGGGAAGGGCTGAGGCGGCGGAGGGGGCGGAGCCGCTTCGGGCTTCGGCGTCGGGGGCGCGGGCTGAGCAGCTACGGGGCGTCCCGGCTCGGATCGTTCCGCCGCGGATCGACCCGCCGCTTCCGGCTCCTGGACCTGCGGTTCCTGAACCTTCTCCGGGGCCGACCGGTAGACCGTGAATACGTTGCCGCATTTGGGGCATTTAAGCTTCGAGCCCTCTTCCTTTATCTTTGTCTCGTCAACCTTCAGTTTTACGCTGCATTCGTTACACTGCACTATCATTGAGACCTCCGATTACATATTTCTTCCGTTCCTTCTGGATTATTTGCCCTGCGGCGGTTTCAGCAGAACGATTGTGGATTTGTCCATATACCTGTTTGCCGCGCTGACGACTTCTTCCTTGCCTAGCTTCTCCATCTGTGCGGCAAGCCTCTCCCCGTAGTCCGCGCCTGCGCCCATAAGCTCATAAAGCCCCGCGGAATAAGCCCTGGCGGCGGCCGTCTCCCTGTCCATTAGTATCTCGCCCATAGCCTTGCCTTTTGCCCTTTGCAGCTCATCGGCCGTGAGTTTGCCCGCCTTTAGCGACTCCACGGACTTTACCACGCTATCGACAGCCGCGGCGAGCCTGTCTTCATCCGTCGTAAGATAAAAGAACATGCGGGAGGCATAATCGCTCTCCGGCATCAGGCTCCCGAAGCTGTACGCGAGCTCGCCCTTCTCCCGGAGCGACCTGAATATGCTGGAGCCCATGCCTTCCGCGAGGACCGCCTTGACCAGCCTCATCGCCGCATAATCCGGCGAGCCAGCGGGCAGCGCCGAATACCCTATGACCGCGGCGGCGCCTTCATCGGAGGACTGCTCCTCGAAGGTGCTCCCGGTTATCACCGCCGGAGCGGGCTTCGGGAAATCGGACGGCGTACCGCCTTTTAGGCGGTCCCAGCCCCTGAAAGAATCCTCGACCATCTTGGACGCGGCCTTTGGAGTTATACTGCCGCAAATGGACACGAATACCCTCTCGGGCCGGTAATATTTTTCGTGCCAGGCTTTCAGATCCCTGCGGGTCAGCTTTGATATGACGGCAGGGTCGCCGTCCGGGTATAGACCGCAGGGCAGGCCATCGCATGACTTCCTGAGGAATATCCTGTAAGCCCTTTCCTGGGCGCGGTCGTCCCGCATGCCCATCTCGGCGGCAAGCGAGTCCCGCTCAACCGCTATGGCCGCGTCCGAAAATTCCGGTGCAGCCATGGAGTCAGCCGTAATCTTCAGCGCGGAGCCCAGCGCCTTTTGGGGAGCGGATATTATAAAGCAGGTAAACCCGCCGGATGTGACGGATATGACCTTGCCGCCCAGCTGCTCGACCAGGAGCGGTGGGGGGGCCGTCTTACCGGGGTAGCAGGAAAGCAAAACGCGGTTCAGGAGGGTTGTTACGCCGTTATTGTCCCTGGTTTCGTCGAAGGAGCCGACCTTGATGAATATGCAGGCGGCGGCCATATCTCCGCCGGAGCTTTGAGTCAGTACGGATATGCCGTTTGGCAGAGAGGCGGTTTCATATTTTTTTTCCTGCGCGTAAGCGGGTGGGGAAAGCGAAAAGAATACTAAGGCCGTGATGATTATCCCGGTGCTTTTCAGCAATTGGCGCCTCACCCGATAAGTTATGGTGTAGACTAAACCAATCAAGAGGCTTTGTCAATGGATATAAGGGCTTGCTATTCTTCCAGCGCCACGAAAGGCGCCGGCTTTTCCGTGGCTCCCAGCTTTTTTGCCATGGCGGACGCCTTGTCTTTCGTATCGAATAACCCTACATGTACCTTATAATTGTATTTCCCTTTTTTCCCTTCGGCGGTATATACCCTGGCGTCTATGCCACTGCCCTTCAGTCTATCCGCCCGGGCCTGAGCCGCGGCCTTATCGGCGTATGCCCCCACCTGGACGGTATATCTGCCCGCCGCGCCTGGCTTTTGCTCCTTCTTATCCGGCTTTTCCGGCACGAGAGGCGCCGGTTTCCTGCTGCTGGAGTTGAGCACCTTGGGGAATGTCAGGTCCGCCGGCTCCTGCTCTTTATTTATTATCCTTGGCGCCTTCTGGCCCTTCTCGGGCTTTTGCGTCTTCTCATCGGCCTTCACCGGCTCCGGCTTTGCCGTGGTTACCGGGGTATAGACCGGCGGGGCGGCCGGGACTACGGGCACGGGTTTCTTCTCCAGCCCGGCAGACGCCGTAACCGTCTTCATTTCAGGCGCTTTCCTCAGCTCCCACTGTATCCCGACGCTTATCCCAAGGACAAAGACCAGGGCGGCGATTGCGAAAACCCCGAAAAGTATCAGGCCTAGCTGCCGGACATCGAAGGAGAACTCGTAACGCTCCTTAATCCTGTCTATCTCTTTCAAGACCGCCTCTTAATAGATGAACATCGCGTCGCCGTAGCTGTAGAACCTGTACTTCAGGCGGATGGCTTCGCTGTAAGCCTTCATAACTTTATCCCTGCCCGCAAGGGCACATATTAACATAAGGAGTGTGGACTTGGGAAGGTGAAAATTGGTTATGAGGGCGTCAACGACCTTAAATTCATACCCCGGATAGATGAAAAGACCGGTGATCCCCCGGCCTGTACCAATGCTCCCGTCTTTATATGCGGATTCAAGAGTCCTCGCGCTAGTCGTCCCGACCGCTATAATCCTCCTGCCCTCGCTCTTGGCGGCGTTCACCGCCGCTGCGCTCTCCTGCGGAATAAAAAATTCCTCTTCCTCCATGACGTGGGATTCTATTATCTCCTCCCTAACCGGCATGAAAGTCCCCGGGCCGACGTGCAGGGTAACCTGGGCGACATGCACCCCCGCCGCCGCCATTTCATCAAGGAGCTGACCCGTAAAGTGAAGGCCCGCCGTGGGGGCCGCGACGGCGCCCGGGCTTGCGGCATAGACCGTCTGGTAGCGCTCCCTGTCGCTTTCCTCGTCCCGCATCTCCTTACCTATGTAAGGCGGGAGGGGCATCCGGCCGATTTTCGACAACTCTTCGGCGGCGGCCTCGCCGCCCTTGAACTGTATGACCTTCCTGCCGCCGCCCAGGTCTTCAAGCACCGAAGCCGAAATGACCCCTCCGAAAACAACCTCGGCGCCAGGGGACAGCCTGCTCTTCATCAGGGCCTCGTATCTCCCTCCGCCCGAATTTTTGAGGAGCAGGGCCTCTATCTTCCCGCCCGAGACCTTTTCTCCGACGAGCCGTGACGGGGTGACCTTGGTGTTGTTTATCACCAGGACATCGCCGGGACGGAGGCAGCCGACGATGTCCCTGAAGGTCCGGTGCGAGACGAGGCCGGTCTTCCTGTCGAGCGTCAGCAGGCGCGACGCGTCCCGCTCAGGCAACGGCCGCTGGGCGATGAGCTCCTGCGGGAGATTATAATCGAACTCGCTAAGGAGCATCAGCTTTGCGCTCCTCGTCGGATACAAGCATTGAGAGGGTCGTGCCGGGGTAGTAGTAGCCGAGTATCTCACGGTAGTCCTTACCTTTCTCCGCCATCGACTTTGCGCCGAACTGGCAGAGCCCCACGCCGTGCCCGGAGCCTCTGCCAAGGAATGTATAGGTATCGCCCTGCCTTGAAACCTCAAAGAGCGTGCTGGGTAGTTTGGAAAACCCTATTACCTTTCTGAAATCAATGCCTTTCAGCGTCCTGCTCCCAAGCCCTGCGATTATCCGCATGAGTTTTACCCTGCCCGTCCGGCTCCGTTTCAGAATCTTGATTGATGTCAGGTCTTCCGTCCTGAACCCCGCGGCCGAAAGCGCCCTCTCGATATCGCCCGCCGACAGGGTCCTCTTCCATTTGCTGTACGGGGAGTCCTGGCAGTAGGCGCACTCCCGCGCCTTAAGATACGGGTAATCCCTGTCCCATACGTCCGAGGCGTCCTCCGTGCTGCCGCCGCAAGTGGAATGATAGACGGCCTCGATTACGGCCCCGTCATAACCCAGCACCTGGCCCCGAGTCTCCTTTGCGGCTAGGGCCGGGCCCTCCTTCTCGCGGGCGCTCCCCGTGAACATCTGCGAGTTTATCGTGGAGCAGAGGTCGTAGTCGCAGGCAGTTGCAGATGTCTTCTTTTTGTACATCACATACGTCCTGGCGATTACCGCCTGGGCCTTTAACGCCTCTATCGGCCATTTCGACGACATCTCCTCGCCGACGACCGCCCTGGTGTAGTCCTCGAGGTCGAGCTCGTTTATTATCCTGTAGAGCCCCTTGGCGTTCTTCTTTATCTCGATGTCCCCGCTCAGGGAGAATTCGTTTATGTTTATGACTGTGTCGCCGGTATTTATCCTTATCCCGTCCGTGTGTCCCTCGCCAAGCGTTATCTTCTTGCCGCCCCGGCCGTCCTCGGTTATGTCCAGGCCGGAAAATGCGCTTCCCTTAAGGTCGAACCCTTCCGGGAAATCAAGCGTCAAGCCGCTTAAATTATCCATGACGAGGACCCGCACCGTCTCCGAAAAAGATACGGCCGGGAACATGAGGACTGCAATAAGCGCCAACGCGGGGAAGAATTTCATCACTTCCTGCTTATCAGCCAGAGTATCAGGGAGAGGATTATGCTCAGCAAGATACTGGTGGCGAGTGGAAAATAAAAGGTAACGTTCTTCTTATGGACAATAATATCGCCCGGCAGCCGGCCTAGCCAGGGTATTCTCCCCGCAAACGTCAGCAGGACCCCGACTATCACCAGGACTATGCCCAGGAATATGAATATCCTGCCGAAATAGCCGAATTCCGTCATGTCAGTCACCGATGCGCTTAAGCAGTGCCAATACGCTGGCCCTCTGGCCGTCGTTATCCGCAAGCCTCAGCGCATTTTTGGCCTGTTCCCGCGCCTCGGGCTTCATCCCGTTATTAAGATAAATGGCCGCGAGCCTGTAATTTACTTTAAAATCCTTTGGCATATACATCCGGGCCGCCTGCATTTCAAGAAGTGCGTCATGGTGCCGTCCGAGCATGGTATATGCCAATGCCAGGTTTACATGGGCAGTATCATGGCCGGGGTCCAGCATGACAGCCTCCTTAAGGGGCTTGACCGCCTCGGCATATCTTCCGGCGGAGTAATATGCCATGCCGAGGTTGGCATAGGCCTCGGCCAGGCGCGGGGCCGAATTTATGGCCGCGTTAAACTCGGAAACCGCTCCGCGTGCATTCCCCATCCCCACCAGACACTGCCCCCGCAAGTTATGCAGCTGATATGAATCTCCCGGCAAAGGGGACAACCCTTCCGCCGTTTGAAATTGGCTCATGGCCGCCTGATATCGTCTCCCGTTAAGAAGCGCCCGGCCGAGGTTCGTGTGGGCCCGGACGGAGGCGGGCGACTGTTTAACGACATCCCTCCAGAGCGAATAGTCATCGGCCCACACGGTGTTGCGGTTAACCGTAAGCAGCCCGAATACTACTATTATGCAGACTGCCGCAGCTCTTTGCAAAGCGGGAAAGGCGGCTTTTTCACGGATAATTGCAAAAACAGCCGCGAGAAGGCCTATCGACGACAGGTAAAGCCTGTATTCGACTACCGTATCCTTTATCGGGAAAACGCTTGATTCCGGCGCATGCGCTATAAAGAACCAGAGGATGAAGAAAGACGCCGCGGGGTTATTCTT
>Ga0187848_10001163_pt1 | contig 22759 bp, 11 predicted proteins | sample June2016WEW_4_40_FD_132424 | JGI IMG/M metagenome (GOLD analysis project Ga0187848, IMG submission 132424) | Peatland microbial communities from SPRUCE experiment site at the Marcell Experimental Forest, Minnesota, USA - June2016WEW_4_40 | ecosystem: Environmental > Terrestrial > Soil >... | reverse complement strand
GACCCCATTTGCAAGGTCCCATTTGCAAGGTCAAGGAATGAGCATGATCGCGAAAACGCCCCGCCAGACACCGCCCGAGGGATCGAAATCGCCGTCCGCAGTGCAAGGGACGCTCCGCTTGATTACCGGTCTCGTCGGCGGGGTGTCGTGTTTATCGATGGCGATCACTCTGTATCGCACCTGGCAGACGCCGATGGCGGTGGAGGGGGGACGGTCGTTTTGGACCATTGGTTCTATCGCAGTGCGGTCGAAGCGTCGCGCCGCGGCCTGAAGGTGACCGGCGGCCTGTTCGGCCTGGGGCCCACGCGATGGATCGACGCGTCCGCCATTGAAAAGATCGAAGCCCGGGGGGCACTGCCGCGCGGCTACTATGACCTCGTGATCGTCTGCCGCGACCGGGGATTTGTGGCCGGCAAGCGTTTGCCCGGCATTCGTTTGGCGACCGTCGTGCTCGGGCAGATCGAAGAAGCCCTGGGCAAGACGCCGTGTACGGCGACGTGAGGAATCCCGATGCGACCCGTCGGGGCCCGGCTTTCAACGTCAACATTGTCGCTGCCGCCCGCCCTCACCTTGGATGAGTCCGTTCCGGAGGCGCCGGACGATCTTCGCTGGAACGCCCGCCTGCTCGCGAATCTTGCGGCGGGCCGCCCGGGGGGCTGCGGAGCCGATCCCGCCATGGCATCCCGCAATGTCCCGTTGTGTCCGTTCCTTGCCCACTATCTTTACGGGCGGCCCAAGCACAGCAGGCGGTTGCCGGTGCGAATGTAGATGCGTCCCTCCACGAGCGCCGGCGTGGCTTCCACGCTTCCGTCGAGTTGTACCTCGTCGAGCTTCCTGCCGGCGGTCGACACGACGTACAACAGGCCCTTGCGGCTGATCGCATAGACGCGGTCTTTGGCCAGCACCGGCGAGGCCCAGAAGTCCCCTTCCACCTCCAAGTTCCATTTTTCCTTGCCGGTGGCCGTGTCGATGCAAACCAAGTCGCCGCCGGCGAGGAGGTAGCACCGCCCGTCGCCGCCGACCGGGCTGGACACCTGCGGCGGCGAGGTGTCGGAGGTCCAGAGCAGCCTGGGTCTTCCGGCACGCCCGCCTTTCCGGCGAGCAAGACCTGGACGATCTCGGCGGTCGGCGGCGCCGCGAGAGCCGGCGATCCGGCGGCGGAGACGCCCCCGCCCGGCACGGCCGCCAGCAGGACAAGAGCGAGTTTCTTGAGAAGCTGTTTCAGAATAGTATCCTGCGGAGTTCCGGGGATTGGCTCCCCTACCATCCCCCAACCTACCAAGTCCCAGCCGATGCATCAATAACTCGCATAGTGTCTGGATTTCCTCTTGTCAAATGCGCCGCCGCGTGGCATAACCAATCCAAACGGGAACAAGGGGACCGACCCGACATACAGTACCGGGCCCAAGCAGCGGCGGCGCATGAGGGTGCTCTCGGGCGGCGTGGGAACGCGGATCGTGCAGCATGGTTTTCAGCTCCCACGTCTTCGTCTACTACTTCCTGCCCGTGCTGCTGGTGACGTACTACATCTTGTACCGGGCCCCGCAGCGGTGGCGGAACCTCTTGCTGGTCCTTTCGGGCTACGTCTTCTACGGCTGGGCCAACCCGAAATTCATCTTCCTGATGTTCGGCACCACGTTTGTCGACTGGCTCCTGAGCCTGATCATCGCCTGGGATTCGTGGCAGGTCTGGAAGGCGTGGGGGAAGACGATCGCTCCGCTGGCCAAAGGCCGCTCGCGATCCAGGCGGCAGCGGGCGGCGATCGTGGCGTCGGTCGTGTCGAACCTCAGCGTGCTGGGCTTCTTCAAGTACTGCAATTTCGGCGTGGACAGCTACAACGCCGCGTGCGCCGCCCTCGGCCTGGAGGCCTGGCAGTGGGACACTTTCTTCCGCGTGATCCTGCCGCTGGGCATCAGTTTCTATACGTTCCAGTCGCTCAGCTATATCATCGACGTGTACCGCGGCGACGCCAAGGCCATGCGGAACTTCATTGATTTCTCGTGCTTCGTCTCGATGTGCCCGCACCTGGTCGCCGGCCCCATCTTGAAGTTCTCCTATCTGGCCGACCAGTTGGAGAACCGCGTGCTCAGCTTGGACAAGTTCGCCCGCGGGGCGGCCTTCTTCTCGTTGGGCATGGCCAAGAAGATCCTGCTGGCCAATCCCTGCGGCAAGATCGCCGATACGGCGTTTGGCGCGGCCTCGGTCGGCACGGCCGACGCCTGGGCCGGCGTGCTCGGCTATTCCTTCCAGATCTACTTCGATTTCAGCGGCTACTCGGACATGGCGATCGGCCTGGGCTTGATGCTGGGGTTCGTCTTCGCCAAGAACTTCGACAGCCCGTACCAGTCGCAGTCCATCACCGAGTTCTGGCGGCGGTGGCACATCTCGCTCTCCACCTGGCTCCGCCAGTACCTGTACATCCCCCTGGGCGGCAACCGCCTGGGCCGGGCACGGACCTATGCCAACCTGATGGTCACCATGCTCCTGGGCGGCCTGTGGCATGGGGCGGCCTGGAACTTCATCATCTGGGGCGGCATCCACGGCGGGATGCTCGCCGTCGAGCGGGCCGAGGGCAAAGACAGCATCTATCGTTGGCTGCCCAGGCTGATCCGCGTCGCCGTCACCTTCCTGATCGTAACCGTCGCCTGGGTGTTCTTCCGTGCCGCCGATCTTTCCGCGGCGCGTGCCTACCTGGCCAGCATGGCCGGACTGGGCAATGCCCAAGACACGGCGGCCCTGCTGGGCGGCGTCCTCTATCATCCGTACTACGTGGTCTCGTTCCTGGTGGCCGGCTGCGTCGTCTGGCTGTGTCCTTCGACCTGGGGCTTCACCCAGCGGCTCACGTGGTCCAAGGCCGCCGTGTGCCTCCTGCTCTTGTGGGTGTCGCTGGTGGTGCTGGCGACGCAGGCATACAACCCTTTCATCTACTTCATTTTTTGAGTGGCCATGCCCGCCGAGCCGGAACAACGCGCCGCCCAGGACTCTCCGCCGCCGCAGGTTCCCTTGTACGCCAAGGGCAGCCGCGAGGAAGAGGCCGAGCTGTCGCTCAAGCGGACCAACGTCGGCCGGCCCGTCGCCTGGACCCTGTGTGCCGCTTTCCTGCTCACCGTGTTCTCGGAACTGGCCGTGCAACACGTCTTGGCGATTCGCCGGGCCATGGCAGCGGGTGAAGCTAAAGGCACCGGCGACACGCAAACGGGCAATTGGGAGACTCTTCTCCCCCGGGCCTACAGCGTCGTGGACCTGTTGCCCCGTCTCGGCCAGGTGCGGGCCGCCCGCAGCCTGAGCGATTACTGGAAGCTGCTCCCGCCCGAACAACGAATCAAGGACTTCGACGCGTCGCTGGAAGAGGCGTCGGTGATCTCGGCCTGCGTCAGGCCACGGACACAAGCATGGCTGACCGGCCTGGGCGGCGCAGGGAACGAAAAGGCCTACTGCGGCCGCGGGCCGTGGCTGTTCTATCGACCCGAGGTCGATTACCTGACCGGGCCCGGCATCCTGGAGCCGGCGGTGCTGCGGCAGCGATCTCGCGGCGGCCGGGCCGTGCAACCCGATCCGCGGGCGGCGATTGTCGATTTCGGCCGCCAGCTCAAGACCCGGGGAATCGACTTGATCCTGATGCCCGTGCCCTCGAAGCCGATGATCCATCCCGAGCATTTCACGGCGCGCTTCGATGAGTGGTCGGGGGCCCTGCAGAACGCGTCCTACGAGCAATTCAGAAAGGACGTGGAGGCGGCCGGGGTGGTGGTCTGCGACGTGACCGGGTCGCTGATCGCCGCGAAACACGGCGGTGCTACGCAGTTTCTCGAAACCGACACGCATTGGACGCCGGAGGCCATGGAAGCGGCCGCCCGGCAGCTTGCCGCGGTGGTTGGCCGGCGTGTCGCGTCCGGTGCCGGCGATGCGGGCAGTTCGCTTGCCCGCGGAGTCCGAGCGGCGGCGGCACAAGCAGTTCCCGCCGCGTACCGGCAGGAAACCAGGGTAGTGGAGAACCTGGGCGACATCGCCGTCATGCTCAAGTTGCCGCCCGACCAGCCGATTTATGCGCCGCAGCGCGTGACGATCCATCCGGTCGTGGCGGTCGACGGCCGGCCGTGGCAGCCATCGCCTGCCGCCGACGTTCTGCTGCTGGGGGACAGCTACGCGAACATCTACTCGGTGGGCGCGATGGGCTGGGGCGAAGGGGCGGGGCTGGCCGAACAGTTGTCTTTCGCCCTCCAGGGTTCCGTGGACCGCATCTCGCGCAACGACAGCGGCGCCTTTGCCACTCGCGAGATGCTCCAGGGCGAGTTGGCCCGTGGCCACAACTGCCTGGCCGGCAAGAAAGTGGTGGTCTGGGAATTCGCCATGCGCGAATTGTCCGCCGGGGACTGGAAGCTGGTCGAGTTGCCGGCCGTCCCGGCTGCGAACTCTTCGCAGGAGTCCCTGCCGGCGGCGGGTGAGTTTCTCGACCTCCCACCCGGCCGGCCGGTCCTTGTTACGGGCACGGTGGCCGCCGCCTCCTCTCCGCCCCGGGCGAACAGTCCCTACAAGGATTACTTGATGCAATTCCACCTGGTTGGGCTGCGCGCGGCGGACGGCGGCCAACTCCGCGCCACTCAGGCGCTGGTGTTCGTGCCGGCCATGCAGGACCACAAGATCCTGGCGCCTGCGCATTGGAAGCCGGGCCGGAAAGTCACGCTGCGGCTCTCCGCCTGGAGCGACGCGGCCAAGAGGTACGACGCGCTGCGGCGCAGCGAGCTCGAAGGCGATTTCTTGCTGGAGCCTTTGTGTTTCGGAGAAGATCAACCGTAAAGAGGAGTTCACGTGGGACCTTTGAAGAATGTAGGGTGGGTCGACGGGCACCGACGCGCAGCGTTGGTCGGCGAGCCCCACCACAAGGGTTTTGCCAATCGATGGTGGGGCTCGCTGCGCTCGACCCACCCTACCCTTCTTGTGATGCTGGCTACATGGAGCTTGTTTGGTTTGTTGGTCTCGACGCAGACCGGTGCCGCTCGGGGCGCTGCGATTGCTCGGGCCGAGGCCGACGCTTTTCTGGCCGACTGCGCCGCCCAGGCCGCCGTGGCGGAAAAGGCCGATACGATTACCGTCCGCGGCAAAGACGGCTGGCTTTTCTTCAGTGGCGAGCTGCGCCATCTGGGCGCGGGGAAGTTCTGGGGCGACGCGGCGGCCAAGGTCAGCAAGGCGACCAACCCCGAGCGTGCCGACCCGCTGCCGGCCATCCTCGATTTCAAGACCCAACTGGACCGGGCAGGCATCGAGCTGCTGTTGCTGCCGGTGCCTGCCAAGGCCGTGGTCTATCCGGAGATGGTTTCCGACAAAGTAAAGAGCGACACGCAACGGCCTCCTCGGCTGGATGTCTGGCACCAGCAGTTTTATGGGCTGCTGAAGCAGAAAGGCGTACGCGTCCTGGACCTGACCGGCGAGTTGATCGCCCATCGCCGCGACAAGGAAGGGGCGGTGTACTGCAAGCACGATTCGCACTGGTCGGGCCGGGCCTGCGCCCTGGCGGCCAAACGCGTTGCCGCCGAGATCAAGGGCCGGCCCTGGCTCCGCGGCGTCCCGCGACTGAAACTGAGCGCGGAGGTCAAACTGACTCCAATCAGCGGAGACCTGCGGGAAGCGCTTGCGGCCCCCAAACCTGCCGCCGAGACGCTCTGGCTGCGACTGGTCGGCCTTGCCGGCCAGGGTGAACTGTCGCCGCTGGAACCGGACCGCGGCAGCCCGGTGATCCTGCTGGGCGACAGCCACAACCTCGTTTTCCACTCGGGCGGAGACATGCTCGCCGAAGGCGCCGGGCTGGCCGACCAGCTCGCCCTGGAACTCGGTTTCGCCGTGGACCTGATCGGCGTCCGCGGCTCCGGGGCAACCCCGGCGCGGGTGAATCTCTTGCGCCTGGCCCGTGGCGATGCGGAATACCTCGGCAAGAAAAAGTTGGTGATCTGGTGTTTCGCGGCGCGAGAGTTTACGGAGAGTGCCGGCTGGCAGAAGGTGCCGGTCGTGAAGTAATCGGTTTCTGTTGGGGGGTGAGCTGTAGGGTGGGACGAGGTACGAGTCCCACCAGATTAGAGGTTGAGTTCAAGTTGGTGGGACTCGTACCTCGTCCCACCCTGCGAATTTGGCTTCAAGAGAGGAGGATGTGAAATGACCGGCGTCCAGCGGCTGCGTGCCCGGGCCGGGATCGTGCTCGCCTTGCTGCTTTTCGGCAATCGCGCCTTCGCGGTGGACGGCTTCGTGCTTTCGATCCGCTATCAGGCCAACGAACACGGCAACATCCACGACGGCTCCCGGCCCGGCAAGCTGATGCGATATGACCTGAAGAACGACCGGGTCGTCTCGTCCAAGGCGCTCAGCGACAAGGGCGACGTTACCGGGGCCTGCATTGGTCCGTTCGGCGACCAGGTCGCCGTGACGAAGCTCAACGGCACGATTGCCGTGATGCCCGGCGACGGCGGCCCGGAGAGCGAGCTGGTCCGTTTCCTGGGCGATGAACAACCCGGCAAAGACTCGCCGGCCTGCACCGGCGTCCAATGGCCCGCCGCCGAGGGCGGCAAATGGATCTACTACCTCGACGCGCGGAACAATTGGGCCAACAACTCGCTGCGGCGGGTTCACGTGGCGAGCAAGAAGGACGAGCAAGTCGTGCGGTTCAATCGCAGCGCCGCCGCCGCGTTCGCCTTGAGCATGGATGCCACGCCGAACTCCGGTCATTTCATCAAACGCACCGACAACTACGTGATCGCCATATACGACATGTCGCGCGGCGACGGCGACATGTTCAACTGCGTGCGGACCTTCGGTTGCGGCGAGAGCATATCACCCGACGGCTCGCTGCTGACGGCCAACGACGGCAGCCACACCGTCTGCCGGCTCGTGGACATGGGCGGGCGGGAACGCCACTCGTTCCGCGTCAGCCAGTGGGACGGCGACCCGACCCAAGGCAAGCCGCGAGAAAAAATGGAGTGGGCGTGGCAGAGCTTTCGCTGGTCGGTCAATGCGATGAGCTGGATCGCCGTCACCCAGGGCAAGCTCAAAGCGGGCAGCACCCACGAGACCTATTTCCAGGACGCCATGCTCTACGATTGGATCGACAAGCGGCAACTGAATGTCACCCGCAACGCGCCCGGCACATTCGATCGCGTTTGCGGCTTCTGGAAGATCGGGGGCAATGAGGCCTTCTTGGGCTCTTTCAGCGGCAAGGCCCCGTTGACCGTGGAATTGAACGACAGCCGCTTGAAAGGCACGATCGAGTGGGACTTCGGTGACGGCCGCAAGGTCACCGCGGTCGCGTGTCCGCCGGCGCACGTGTATCAAAAGGAGGGAACTTACACGCTACGGGGCACGCGCGGCGACGCCGTGTTCCAGGCGCAGGTCCAGGTGCTCCGCCGCCGCCCGCCGGCCGCCACCTGCCGCTACATCGGCGGCACGTGCCTGGCCGTGGATTTCGACGAGCCGGTGCGGGGGCCGCGCCTGCAAGCCCGACTACAGAGCGGGGTTGCCGTCGAGAACACGCGACTCAACGAGACCGGCCGGCGTCTGATCGTTCGCCTCAAGGAGCCGCTCAGGGGGAGCGATCAACTCCATCTGACAGGGATCGAAGACCTGGCCCAAGTGCCCAACACCCTGCCGGACAAGCCGCTCGCCGCCGTAGTGCCGACCTGGCCGACGAACCGGGCCGGCCTGGTCTTTCTGTGGGAGGACGCGCGGGCCGTCAACGCCGTCTGGGACGAAAAAGCGGGCGAAGTCCGGCAGTTGCGAGTCGGGCGGGACCAGGGTGCGGCCGGTATCGACCGCTACGGCCGGATGCGGCTGGCCGGCGGCCGGTTCGCCACCGGATTCTTCTCGCAAGCCAACGCCCAAATGCAGTTTCGCGAGTTGATCCTGGCCGACGCGCTGAGCCTCGAGCTGACGATCCAATCGGCCGACCTGAAACAGAAGAAGCCGCTGTATCCTGCCCGCATCGTGAATTGCAGCGCTTGGTTCGATTGGGATTGGGAGTTCTTTCTCGGCCAGCAAGAGGACCGGTTGTTGCTGAGCATCCGCACGTCGGACAACATGCTCTCGGAACAGGGAAAGCGGATCCCCGGCGACCTGCACGGCCGGGCGCCGATCTACGAGATCGCCCGGCTGCCGGACACGCTGCCGCACCACCTGATCGTCGCCTACGTTCCCGGCCGGCTCGTGGCCTACCTGGACGGCCGGCGGGTCTTCGAAACCAAGGAGGTGACCGGCTCGCTCAAGGCGTGGGGATACGGCGAGTTGTGCTTCGGCGACAACCACAACGGCGGGCGTCACCAATGGCTGGGACGCATCGAGGGCGTGGCGATCTACAAGCGTTTTCTGGACGCCGCTGAGGCCGCAGGGAACTATGCCGCCTACTGGAAGAAGGTCGCCGCGCGCAAGGCGCCTCCCCAGATCGAGGTCCAGGCTAGGCTGCGCGCCATGTCTCGCATCCCCGAGCTGCGGCAGATCGCGCCGTACCGCGATGCCCTGGTGGTCAATGAGTACGACGTGGAGAAGGTTCTCCGCATTGCCCGGCAGTGGCGGTTTGCCGGCAAGGTCGAGCCCGGCCGGAAAATCCGCGTCGCGCAGTGGGGGCTGTTGGACGGCGTCAAGACCACGCTGGCCGAGGCCAAAACGGGCGACGAGTGCCGGTTGACCCTGGAGGCATTCGCGAACCATCCGGAGAAACTCGACGAGCTGGAGGTCTCCAATTCGCTGGAGGAGGATTTCGAAACGCCGTGGTTGTACGAGCCGCAGCCGTAAGGCCGCACTCGTGTCCTGGTCCGGCGATTCTCTCGTTGCCGGGCTCGAATCCCGATTGCCGAGCACTTCGGCGGCCGGCAACGCTCTTTCACCATGCGCCTGGTCGTGCAAGGCGTACGTCAGTCGGCAAGGATCTTTTCCAGCCGCTTGCGGGCTTCGATGATCGGCGGTTGATTCCACTCGACCTGCAACGAGCGCACGTATGCGTCCAAGGCGCCTCGGTAGTCGTTCCGCTTTTCCAGAAGCTCACCGATGCGGTTGTACGGGAGCGGCGTCTTCGCGCCGGCCTTGATCCAGGCGCGATAGGCGGCCAAGACACCGCCTTCGTCTTTGAGTCTCTCGCAGACCGATCCCAGGGCGCGGTACGCGGCGTCGCGCGCAGGGTCCTCCAGCAGCGCCTTCTGCAGCAGGTCCCGGGCCTCGACATCTTTGCCCGCGTTGAGGGCGGCCAGGCCCCGATCGAGCAGTTGTTGTGCCCGGGCCTCGGCCGCCCTCCGGTCCGTCACGGCTTTCTCGTCGGGGACGACCGCCGTCAGGGCGATCAGGATCGGGCACGCGCTCCGCTTGGGGTTGGCGAAGCGGACCGACCTGACCGCCGTTTCGGGCCGCGGATTCACCCACAGCATCTGGAACACGCTGACCACCGGAAACAGTTTCGTGCTGCCCGTCCAGGCGATGCGGCTCTGCGTGCCCTTCTCGCGCGGCAAGAGGGACGGCGGCGAGATCCAGTCGCGAATGTTCTCGTCCGCCACCAGCCGGATGTCGTACACGGTTCCGTCCGCGTACTCGACCCGGTACAGGCCGGCCTGCCGGCCGTTGCCCGCATACGTCGCGGCGTGCAGGAAGCAGAGCCCCTCGACGCGGAAGCCCAGCGGAATGCTCACGTCGGCCGGCAGTCGCTCGGGGAAGGGCCGCGCGTCGGACTTCAGCACGATGCAGCACCGCGGCTCGGCCCCGACCAGGAACGGCACGCCGCCGAAGTCTTGTCGCCCGGTCGGAAAGCTTCGCAGATCGCAGTCCGGCCCCTGGTCGGACCAGCCGCCCTGGCCGTCGTCGCCTTTTGCGTCGGCGAAGCCGCGGTTGGCCAGCGAAGTCAGGTCCAGCGGCTTGTAGGCGATCTCGCGGGGCAAGGCCCGGGTGGGCGCGTAAGGCTCGATGGCAATGCCCAGCCCGGTCATCAGCGCCGAGACTACGCGGGCCGACGAGCGCTCCAATTGCGGATGCGGCGTCTCCCAACGCAACTGATCCAGCAGCAATCGGCCCCGGCCGACCGGGATCTCGACCAGGCCGCCGGGAAAAACGTGTTCGACCGCGCCTTCCGCCGAGGCCGAATAATGGATCGCGTCTTCGATCTTCAGCGACGGGTCGTCGGCCTGAGCGCCGGCGCCCTCCGAGCCGTCGTAGCGCTTCCAGTACAGGTCGATGTGGCTCAGCCCGGGCGTGAGCCAGGTGTAAGCGTTGCGATAGGCCCGGCCTTCCCACGTGCCAAAGGGCTGCGCCGTCAACGAGACCGGCTTGCCCGCTACGGCCGAAAGCCACGTGCGATGTTCCGGGCGGGCGCCGTGGACGATCAACGTGGCCCCGGAGCCGAGGGCGTCCGCCCACCGCTCGGGCGGCCGGAAAGCGGCCGGCAGTTGCCCGGCGTCCAGGAGCAGAACCGACGCTGCGCCGAGCGGCGGATCGGCGCCGGCCACGGTCAGCGACACGCCCAGATTGCGCAACTTCGACACGACCGCAGAAGCAGGCCCGGCCGACACCAGGAGCCGGCCTGCGGGAGTCCGGAACGGCTTTCCGCCGGCAGCGTAGGCCATCAGCCGATCGAGCAACTCGCCGGCCATGGGTTCCACGTCGTAGCGGCCGACGACCGGCAACTGGTTCAACAGGTAGAAACCAAGGCCGCGGTAGCACTCCATCATCTGCACCCACTCCAGGCCGGTTTCGGTGCCGCTGTCCACCAGAGTCACAACGGCACCGCCGTCCGGCTTGGAGTACGCGCCCCGCGCGCTCACGTGGTCGGGGTTCCAGAAGTGCAAGTCCCAGGAAGCGACGCCCGAAACCACGGGATGCTGCGGGGAGCGTACAAACGGCATGCTGACCCACTCCCTAGGCTCCAAGCCCGTCCTGACGGGCAAACCGGGCAACACCCGCTCTTGCGCCAGCACCACGATCCGGCCGCCGGCGGCAACATAGGCGCCCAGTTCTTCCGCGGCCACCGCCGTGCCGGCCTGCAATGCGCCCTCGCCGATCACCAGCACGGTCGTAGCGGGGTCGCCGGCAAGCCCGCCGAGCCGGCCGATCGCAGTGTAGGCGAGGCCCGCCTTGCGGAACACCGCGGCGGTGGCGCCGGCCGGGTCGAACAGCACGATGTTTCGGGTCGGCGCTGCGCCGGGCGTCCGGGCGGGCGGCCAGATGTCCAGGTCCCGCCGTTCGCCGTATGCAAAGCCGCCGTCGGCCAGGAGCCGCAGCCGCAGCGTGAAACGCGTCCGCCCGTTGACCGTGGGCGCGAGCAGCGCGAACTGCCCGCGCTCCAGGCCGCCGCTGGGCATGCGCCGCCGGTCCTCGCCGCGCGCCACGGACTTGCCCGACGGATCGAGCAGGTCCCACTGGAACGTAAAATCGGCGGGAACGAAGAGGTCGTTGTGCAACGAGTAGCTGCGCCGGACCCTGGCGGCGGAGAAAGCGTGGTGGGTGTGATCCGGCATGATGAAGCATTGCAGGTTGTGTGCCCGCCGGGCCACGCCCGCCACCGGCGTGTAGTTGCAGACCGCCGAGACGCCAAGGTCGCGGTGGCCGTCGAGGTTCTGCTTCCACATCCAGGCGACGGGACCGCGGCCGGAGTCGATCCCCGGCCCCAGCACGTCGTCTTCGCCCACGAACTTGGAGAGTCCGGGCGGCATGTAGGCGCTGACTTTCCAGAGGTTCTCCGTGTCCATCAGGACCTTTTCGCCGTACCGCCAGGCCGTTCGCCGGTAGACGTTGACCGCAATCTCCTGCCCCGGCTGGAACGACTGGTCCAAGCGGCGGTGGAAAGCGCCGTCGGGAAAATAATTCGAATGGCCGAGAAAACCGAAGCCCGACACGGGGTGGGGATTGGCGGACTCCAGCATGTAATGCGTCGAGAAGGTGTCGTGCAAGCCGCGGAGGTCTTCGTCGCCGTCGAAGAAGGTCCAGCGCGAAGGGTCGAACTGCTTCAGCGCCCGGTCCAGCGCCTGGAAGCGGCGGGCCCCCTTGCCCGGATCGCCGCCGCCGTAGTCGAGAAACGACAGCCACTCGTTCGACAGGTCCCAGGCGATGATGGAGGGGTGGTTGCCGTACCGCGCTGCGCCGGCCAACACGTTCCGCTTGGCGTTGTCCCAGAACAGGTCGCGGTCCACGTTGTGCCGGCTGGACGAATTGTAGATCGCGGCCAGCGGGAAACTCACCAGGTAGCCGAACTCGTCCATGAAATCCGGATACGGGGTGCCGCGGGACCATTGGACATCCCCGACGTTCACGCCCCCGCCGCCCTGGCACGTAGAGCCTTTCAGCCGCACCGCCGCGCCGTTGAAGTACAGCCGGTCCCCGTCGACCCGGCACTCGCGAAACCCGAATCGCTCGCGCAGCAGGTCCAGCCGTTTGCCGGTCGCCGCGTCCAAGGTCTCGACGGCCAGCGTGTACAGCTTGGCACTGCCGGGTCCCCACAGCACCGGGTCGCTCCAGGCGCGGCTGAAGGTGAGCGGTGCGGCCTGGCCGGGCTCCAGGGTCAGCTCGCGGCGGCCCAGCTCCAGAACCGGTTGGCCGGCGTCCAGCACCCGCGCCACGACGCGCGCCTTGACGGCGGTTGACTCATGGCTGGCCACGACCAGCCGGGCGCTCAGCTCGCGTTTGCGCACGGAAGGCGTGACCAGCAGATCATGGGCCGCCACCGGCGGAGTTGCCTCCAACGTCACCTTGCCGATCCCAAACCCGCTCATGCTGCCGCCGCCGGGGGCATCCAGGTACGAGACGCTCATCGTGGGCGACGCCGGGTTGACGTAGTCGGGGTCCATGATGGCCAAGACGTCGCGGATGACGATCAGCACCTCGTTGTCGCCGGGCCGAACGGCCGCGGTAATATCGCAGGTGTGCGGCGTCTCCCCGCCGCGTATGTTGCCGACTTTCTGCCCGTTGACGTAGACCGTCGCTTCGTCCAGCACGTGAGCGATGTGCAAGCGGTAGTTCTTCTTGGCCGCTTGCCCCGGCAGGGCGAACGTGCGGCGCAGGTACAGTCCGTGGGGCCGCGGGTTCACGGTCTCGATCGGGTGCTGCCAGGGCGCGAAAGGGACTTGTCGCGGCTGCCAATCCAGTTTCGCTGGAGGCGGAACCGCCGGGGACAGCGCGGGGGTCGTCGCCGCCTGCCACGTGCCGCTCAGAGAGAAAGAAGTCCGTGGGCCGGGCAACGCTCCAAAGAACTCGACGGAGCGCTCCTCCTTGGCCTCCAGCGGATTGGGCCACGGAAGTTCTTGCGTCACGCCCGGAAAGAAACGGATCGTATCGGCCGGCGGCCAGCCCAGCTCCGGCGGCCGCACGGCGTGGGTATGCGCTTCGATCGTGTAGCGGCGGGAATCGGGGATGACGGTGAACGGGATCTCCCGCGTCAGGCACTGGTGCGGCTGCAAGGTCAGCGTGGCGCGATCCTCGCCCACGCGCTGCCGGAAGTAGGCTTTGACCTCCGCCGTATAAGCCACGGTCAATGGAACGGGCAGGGGATTGCTGGTGCGGCACGTGGCCAACGCGCGGGCGCCATCCGCCGCTTTCTTCAGGTCGGCGGGCCCGGGCAGGTCCTCCACCTGGCGGAATCCGTCGGTGGCCCGCCCGCCGAACGTGGCATCCAGGTTCAGGCGCAGGGCCGCGTCTCGACTGAACCAGGTGGCCCCGTAATTCTCCGGAACCCAGCCGTGGCCGCGGGCCGGTTCCGTGGGATACAGCGTCAGCCGCGCCACGCGCATGCGGCGGATCGACTCGGGCAGGACGGCAATCTCGTCGCCCGAGCGGATGTCCGCCGCTTCACCCGTCTGGGCCTCCGCGAAATAGACGCCCGGCGCCACTTGCACCGGGTCCGAGGTGGTGGACAATTGCAGCAGCCGGCCGTTGAGGTAGGTGCACAAGGCGCCGAACCTGTTCTGCGGTGCCTCGGCCCCGGCCTTCCCGGATTCGTACCATACGCCGGCATAGTAGCGGCCCGGCTTCACGCCGGCGAGTTTCCAGTACGCACCGTCATTGTCCGGGTCGCGAATCAGCCGGTTTTCGCGGCCGATGTTGGCCGTAGTCATCCCCGGAGCCGGACTGTCGTGCTGGAGCTTGAAGTCGACGTCGCCGGCCAGCAGCGGCAGCAACTTCGACGCCTCCCAGGTCATGGCGTCCGCAGGCGCCGGGGGGAGCCGGCCCAGCAGCCTCCCGCGTTCGGCCGCATAGTTCGGCAACGGCAACTTGGCGGGCGTCGCCGGCTGCTCCGCCGCAGTCGGCTCCGGCGCGAGCACGAACTCGGGCCACTTGGCGCCCACGGGAATCAACGGCCCGTAGCGCTGGACGCGGGACAGCCGCACCTCGTCTATCAACCCCGACCAGGCGTACACCGAGTGCTGCGACCCCAGCTTGATCGACGACGGGGTTTGAAAGAACGGCAGGGGACGATCCGTGCCGTAACCGACCAGTACGCCGCCGACGTAGTACCTCACGGCGTGCCGGTCCCACTGCCAGGCGACGTGCTGCCATTGGCCCGGGCGGAACCAGTCGCGGGATTGCACTGCGCTGGATGGGATGCCGTGCTGCGAATCATACAGGCCGGCAGACGTCCGCCAGGAAAGCCGCAGCGCGGCACTGGTATCCGCCTGGAGCTTCATCAGATCCAGGTCGCCGGCCATCAACTCGGAGTAGCAATGGATGTGCTCGGGAACGTCGTCGGGGGCGAACCAGAACTCCAGCGTTCCTTCGTCGGGCATGCGCTCCAGCGACAGCGGGATCACGGCCGAAGAAGCCAGGGACCGCTCCAACCGCAGCCCCCTGCCGAAACGGCCGCCGCCCGCGGCCGTGAGCTTGGCACCGCCCTCCAACCGGTACGCGGCCGGGCCGTCGAAGTCCACCAAGACCACGGTATGCTCGTCCGCGACCGGCTTGCCGGTCAGCACCGCGTCGGCATCGTAGCGCCGCGGCAAATCGGCGGAGAAGAATGCGTCGTCCCACGTGACGTCGCACTCGCCCCACGCCACCAGCTCCACGGACACCGTGCGGATGTGGCCGGGGATCGTCACCTCGTTGCGGGCTTCCGCCCACGACGGCGTCAGCGCAAGGTTCCGGCGCGCCAACTCCTGCCGGCCCTCGAACGCACTGCCGTAGATCACCATCGCGCCCCGGCCGGCGCCGCGGGCCCACACGCCGAAACGGTAGCTGGCGCCGGGTACGACCTCGATCAGGCTCATATCGAGAGCCAGGCTGCCGCCGCGGGGTGCGCGGACGCGGAGCGCACGCCGCCCCGAATGCGCCTCGGACACCAGCCGCATCTCGGGGGCTTGGCCGCCGGCGGACCACGTCCAGCGGACCGGCAGCAGCGGATCATCCGTCTCGAAGCGGATGCCCTCGTCGGCCAGGCGTCGCAGACGCTCTCGGGAAAGCCGGCCTGCCGTCTCGAACCCGCCGTTGGCGAGCAGATTGGACTCGACGGCCGGCGAGACGCCGTGGACGATCAGTCCCAGCAGCAGGGAAAACAGTGCGCTTGGCAGCAACGATCGAAGACCCGCCGGGGGGTCCGCATCGATTCCACCGGCCGGGATTGTCTCGACCACGTTACTCTCCGCTTGTGTGCCGTCCCCGCCCTCCTCCTTCAACTCCCCAGCCGCGCCGAGGGGCCGCACCAGGCGCAGACCTCTGCACCTCGACAGCCGCCGCCGCACGGGCAAGCGACGGGGAGTCACACTTTGCCCGCGATTCCCAATTCCCCGGCATGGGGCTTCAAGGCGTCGATGACAAACCGGATGTGGCTGTCCATGTCCACGCCCAGCAGATCCACGCTGCTCCCGATGATCTGCCGGTCCACCTTGGCGGCGAACGCCTTGTCCTTCAACTTCTTCTTGACGCTCTTCGGCTCCAGGGTGGCGATCCCCTCGGGCCGCACCAGGCAACACGCGATCACGAACCCCGTCAGCTCGTCGCAGGCCAGCAGCGCCTTGTCCAGCATGGTCTTCGGCGGCAGGTTCCACTTGGTCTGGTGGAAAGACACGGCGTAGGCGATCTCCTCTTCGCCCTGCTCGCGCAGCCAATCCACGGTTCGTTTCGGATGCTCCTCGGGCCATTGGTCGTAATCGGCGTCATGGAGCAGGCCCGTGATGCCCCACTTCTCTACGTCGGCCCCGTCGCCGTACTTCGCCGCCGCCGCCCGCATGACGATCTCGACGGCTCGGGCGTGCCCCAGGAGCGAATGGTTCGTGGTCCAGGCGTGGAGTTGGCCGAGGGCCTGCTGACGGGTGAGGGGCATGGCGTAACCTCTATGGTGCCACTGGTTGATGCACCATTATAGACACTCCGCCCCCGCTTCGGTAGAACGGGGGCAAGCTCCAGGGGCAGGGGAACCACTTGAAGAAGACCCTGTTCTTCCGGCCCGGGGCGGCGTCCCGGCTGTCCGCGCCGGCTATCGTTTTCGGGTGAGTGCCGGTTGGCCCTCGTGCTACCCCAGCACCTCCTTGATGAACTCTCCCTTGATCCGGCAATACTCCAACGAATCGCTTACCCCGCCGGCGATGATCTCCCGCTTCCGGGCGACGTAAGCCTTCAACAACTCCGGGTCGGCCCGCAGGCAAGCCCGAAAGAATCGCATCTGGTCAACCTCGGGCGAGTCGGCGGGAATGAGGTGGACGTGAAGCAGGAACGTCTCGCCGTCGTGGACCCATGATCCGCCGCGCATCGGGCGACTTTCAGGGAATGGATCCCGCCCGATCTGCCCTTGAAATCCCAGCCTGTCGAGCAGTTGCTTCACGATCTCCAGCTCTTCCCGGTCACGGACGGCAATCATCAGGTCCACGCTGCCCTTTCCCGCACATCCGGGCACAGCCGTGCTGCCGACGTGCTCGACGCGGGCCTGCGGGAAATGCTCGGAAATCAGGGCGGCGACCCGCCGCGCGACATCAGCGGCTCGGGGATCGTACTGTCGGCACGCCGCGGGGCGGCTGACGTAAGGTCCGATGACGGGCTGGACGTGATCGAACACGGGAAACCTCGCCGTCGGCTGCCGTGGATCGAGCAGGAGGTCGGGCGGCGGCCCCGACCCGCCGCCGCCACCTCGCGTAGAACAGGAACGAACCGGGAATCGTCGGGGCGAAGAAGAGATTATCCCGCCTTCCGGGGCTGTCCGTCAAGCCGCCCCGATGAAGAGAGCGTGCCGTAGTAGAACGGCCGGTTGTCCGGTACAATGGCGGCGTCTCCGGCCAACCGTTTGCCGGGGCGTTCCCTGGAGTTGTACAGCGATGTTCGCATCCTTCGCGACGGCCGTGTTCCTGGCCCTCGTCACCCCTGCCGCCGATTTCCATGTCGCCCCGGACGGCAAGCCCGGCGGCGACGGCAGCCAGGCGCGGCCGTGGGATCTGGCCACGGCCCTGACCGGCAAGGGTCGCGTCCAACCGGGCGACACGGTCTGGTTGGGCAGGGGCACGTACCGCGGGGCCTTCCGGAAGTCCGCGCAGCCGTCCGGGACCGCCGACAGGCCGATTGTCTACCGGGCCATGCCCGGCGAGCGCGTCACCTTGACTGCCAACGAAGACGATCGTTGCGTGCTGGAGATTGCCGGGGCCGAAAACGTGTGGTTCTGGGGTTTCGAGGTCACGGTGGGCGGCCGGCCGGAGCTGGGCCATTACGGCGCAGGGGTCTCGCTCCGCGGCGGGCGGGAGATCAAGCTCATCAATCTCGTCATTCACGATTGCCCCAACCGCAGCGGCATCGCCGGCTCGAACCTCGGCAGCGAGTTCTACGGCTGCTTGATCTACCGCAACGGCCGCTGGGCCAACGCGCTGGCGCACGGCACCTATACGCAGAATCGGCCGGAGGACGTGGGAGGCAATCTCGACGCCTTGCCCTGGAAGATCCACCGCGACTGCGCGGTCTTCAACAACTTCGGCTGGGGCGTACACAGCTACGCCGCCAGCCCCAAACTTGCCAACCTGCTCTACGAAGGCGTGATCGCCTACGGCAACGGCCTTCCCGCGGGCGCCGCCAAACCGTGTCCCAACTTCCTGGCCGGCGGGCAGAAGTTCGACGACAACGTCGTGCTGCGCGACTGCTGCACCTACTATCCCGACAAGGGCAACTTCAAACGCGGCGCCGACCTGGGATATGGCGACGAGAACGGCCGGCTGACGGTCGAGCGCAGTTGCTTCGCCGGCGGCCAGGACGCACTCTGGATCCGCAAGTGGCGGCAGGCGACGGTGACCGGCTGCCGCTTCTTCACAGCCAACGGGTATGCGCTGCGCGTGATCCGGCCGGCGGGCTACCAACCGTCGCACTACCGTTTCGCGGACAATACCTACTACCAGCTCACCACGCCGCCGCTGCAACTGGACGACGCGGCGATCGAGGACCTGCCGGCCTGGCGGTCGGCCACCGGCCTCGATCAGGGCAGTCGCTCCGTCACCGGCCGGCCCAGTCAACCCTGGGTATTCCTGCGGGCCAATCGTTATGAGCCCGAGAAAGCGCTGCTCGCCGCGTACAACTGGCCGCGGACGCCGGATGTCGAAGTTCCGCTCGGCAAACTCTGGGACCTCAAGCCGGGCCAGGGCTATCGCGTCCACAGCGTCGAGGACATTTGGGCCAAGCCGGTGCAGGAAGGCCGCTTCTCCGGCGAGCCGCTCCGGCTGAAGATGGTGGGCACCTATGCCCCGGAGTTCGCCTGCTACCTGCTGGTCCGCCACCCCTGACCATCTGCGCCGGATTGAACGACGTGACCGGAAGGACTGGAGCGTGCCCATCCGGCAGGCCCGGGTGATGGTCGAGAAGCTCGAGCAGGCGGGAGTCGAGGCCAAGCTGGTGGTCAAGCCCGGCGCCGAACATGGTTGGCCGGACGCCGGCAAGGAAGCGGCCCTGATCGTGGATTGGTTCGACGCTCACCTGAAGGAACGGCGGAAGTAGACATCGCAGCGGGGGCGGGCTGCTGGGGCACCGCCCACCGCAATACCCCGCCTTTCCGGCGTACTCCTCTCGCTCCGCGAGCGAACCCGGCAACGCTGCAAGAACGCTATCAGGTATCCGTGGGCGTGAAAAACTTGATCGCGGTCCCGGCGGCCGCATTGTTCACCACGATGCTCACGTCGATCGCGGTGACCTTTCCATCCCGGTTGAAGTCGTACGGGTTGGTGATCGACGCCCCCGATGGTTGTGCGTTGTTGACCACCGCACTCAGGTCGATCGCGGTGACTTTGGCATTCGGCGCGGTCCCGGTTGAGCCGATCTGGTTGCCGAAGTAGAAAACAAAGGGGGCGGCCAGCCCCGTGTCGGCGTCCGCCAGCACCTCCACGCGGAGCCACGTGTCCTGGATCGCGTTGTCCGCCCAAACCAGCAGGACGCGGCTCGATCCGCCCGTGCCGCCGCCCGGCACCACCGTGACCGTCGGCGCCGCCGAAGCCAGGGCCCACGTGCTCCCGTCCGTCACACTGCCGTTGCCCACGCTGAACTGGAAGTCGCCGGCCGACAGCGACGTCCCCGGCAAATTCGCGATGTCCACCGCGATGCCGTTCAGGCCCTCGTCGTAACTGGTATAGTTGGCAAACGAGGCCGCCTCGCCGGGCAGCAGCGCCGACTTGTCCGGGGCGACGGTGGTGCCCCAAATCGACTCGTTGTAGAACACGTACTCCCCGACGACGCTGGCCGGCGGCGGGTTGACCGTGATCGAGACCGTGGCCGTCGCCGGGCTGTAATCGACGGCGTCCGCCGGCGTAAACGTGACCGAGAGCGTCTGGCTCCCGGCCGCGAGCACCTGCCCGGCCGCCGGAGTATAGGTGAACGTCCCGTCCACGCTCCCCGGCGCCCCGCCCACCGTCCACGAGGACGCGGCGTCCAGTTGCGTGTCGCCCAGGGCCGTGCCGTAGGCGATGGCCGGCGGGGCGGCCCAGGTGATCGTGGGCGTTGCCTGGCCCACGCTGACCGCCGCCGTCGTGCTCACCGCGGTGTAGTCCGCCGTGTCGGTCGGGGTGAAGGTCACCGCCTCGGCTTGGCCGCCGCCCGCGCCCAGCACCGTGCCCGCGGCGGACCCGTAGCTGAACGTGCCCGCCACGCTGACCGGGCTGCCGTCCACCGCCCAGATGACCGAGCCGCTCAGTTGCCCGTCGGCCAGGGCCGTGCCGTAGGTGATGTCCACCGGATCGACCGCGGCCAGGATTCCTCCCAGGACCGTGGTGCCGGCGCAGGAATTGGCGCCGTCGAGCGTCAGCACCCCGTCACCCTCCTTCACCAGGCCGCCCTCGCCGCTGATCTGCCCCATGTACTGGTCCACCGCGGCCACGTCGAAAACCAGCGTGCCGCCGCTGTCCACGGCCACGTTGCCCGCCAGGCTGCCGTCCGTGGTGCCGTCGCCCACCTGGAGCGTGCCGCGCTCGTCGATTTGCGCGCCGCCCGTAAAGCTGTTCGCCCCGGTGAGGACGAGCGTCCCCGCGCCGTCCATCACCAGCCCGAGCGTTTGGCCGTATTGGCCGTCCTCGATCGTGCCGCCGAACCAGGTGTCGGCGGCCTCGGCGACCGTCAGCGTCGTTGTGCCGGAGCCGTCGCTGTTGTCGGTGATCGTGCCGCCCGGGTAGCCGCTCAAGGAGCCCACCGTCAAACTGTTGCCGTCGAGGTCCAGCGTCCCGCCGTTGACCGTCAAGGCGCCGCCGGAATCGCCGAGGTTGGAAGAAACGCCCACCACGAGCGTGCCGCCTTCAATGTCCGTCCCACCGGTGTAGCTGCTCTGGCCGGTCACGGTCAGCGTGCCGGTGCCGAGCTTGGCCAGGCCGAGCGTGTCCGGAAGGCCGGTCGTGACATAGGTGTAGTTGCCGTCCGTTGTGTCGAAGCCCAAGAAAGCCCCGGAATCGAACGTCGCGGCCGCCAGCAGGTCCTCGATGTCGCCGGGCGTCCCGCTCGTCCACTCGCCCGCGCCGACGCCGACCGCCAGCGTCGCCCCCGCGGCAACGCTCACGTTGCTGTAGTCGGGCAGCGACCCCGGCATTACCGCATCCAGCGTGCCGCTCTCATCTTCCGTGGTGCCCGCGTAGGTGTTGTCATCGTTGGCCAGAATCAACATGCCGCTGCCGTCCAGCACCAGGGCGCTGACGTTCCAGCCGGGGTGATTGGCGTAGTCGCTGCTGCCGCCGACGGCGCCGGAGATCGTCACGTCGCCCGCGCCGCCGGCCGCCAGATCGCGGTCCGTACTGCCGCCCATCGCCACGATGTTCCCGCTCAGGGTCAAGGTGTCGGCGTCGCAATCGACCTGGGTGCTTTGCCCCACGGTGATCGTGCCCGAGAGGGTGTTGTCGCCCGCGAGGTTCCGGATGGCCCCGTCGCCGTACGGCCCGGTGCCGTAGAGGAGGATGCCCGTGGCAACCGAGAAGGCCCCACCGCTGCCGTCCAGGGCGAGTTGCGAGCCGCTGGAGACCACGGCAGTGCCGCCGCCCAGGGCGGCGCTGGTGGAGATCGTCAGCACGGCCGGCTCCGGTTGGCCGGCGTTTTGGTCGTACCCGCCGATCTGGGTCGCGCCGGTATACGTGTTGTCGCCCGAGAGGGTCGCGCATAGCGGGTTATCCGGATCGGTCCCGAGAAAGTCGAGGCCGCCCGAGCCGCCGATCGTGCCGGCGAAATCGCAAGCGCCGTTGCCCTGGACGTTCAAAGTTCCCGGCGACTGGCCGTCGTCCAGCACCACGCTGCTGGTGGAGTCGCCGTCGAGCCCCGCGACGGTCTGGGCCGTGCCGCCCAGGTCGAGCGCGCCGTCCTCCAGCGTCACGGTCCCCAGCGGCGTCGTGTTGTCGGCCATGTCCAGCGTCGTGCCGCTGCTGACCGTGATGTTCGTGCCCGCGGGCATCGCGGGCAGATCGATCGTGCCGCCGCCTTCAAAATCGAGGCCGAGCTGCGCGATGCCCGAATACTGGAGACTGCCGTAGTCGTCGCTCGGGGAGCCGCCGGCGGCCGGGAGCACGAGGTATCCGGCGGGCAGCGCGACGTCGCTCAGGTCCGGCAGGGGGCCGGCGCCGGTGCACTCCAGTTCCAGTGTGTTGGTGCCGCAGGTGCTCACGTACCATGATGGCTGGATGCTTATGCCGAGCCCGGGGCCGGCGGCGGTGGCATCGACGAGGAAGGTGTTGTCGCCCGTGCCAAAGTCGACGTAGTCCTCTCCGCACCCGCCCACGTGGACCGCGTTGTCGCCGTCGCCGACCGCGATAGAGTTGTCGCCGGGACAGCCGTAGACGGTGTTGCTGCCGTCGCCCAACTGCACCTGCAGCCCGGAACAATCGCTGCAATCGACGGTGTTGTCGCCGGCGCCGGCGGTAACGTCGACAGTACCGGCTCCGCCGAGGACCGTGTTGTCCCCATTTCCCGCCTGGACGCGAAGGCCGCCGAGCCAGTCCACGCCGGTGCCGTCGATCGTGTTGCTGCCGTCGCCCGCCTGGATGTCGACCCCGCTCGGGCGGTCCGCGCTGGTCGCGGTGATCGCGTTGCTCCCCTCGTGGGCGAATACGGTGGTGTTGCCACAGACGGAGGCAAAGGCCTCGTCGTAGCTGACGGGGTCCCACTCTGCGCCGCCCACGTCGGAGACGGTCACCCCGCTCTGCGTGGTCGCGACCCCGATGGTGTCGGGGTTGTTGCTGTCAGGCGTGACATCGTCCAGCGAGCTGGAGGCGTAGGCCCACACCGCGCCGCCGGTGGTCTGGAACGCCCCGCCCTCGAAACGCACCCAGATATCGTCGGCATCCGTTGTGTCGCCGTCGAAGTGGATCTTCGCCAGCAGGTAGCCGTCGGGGTCGGCCGCCAG